>Ga0181399_1000441_pt1 | contig 15263 bp, 11 predicted proteins | sample 22SPOviralmetaG_FD_130128 | JGI IMG/M metagenome (GOLD analysis project Ga0181399, IMG submission 130128) | Marine viral communities from the oligotrophic San Pedro Time Series (SPOT) site, San Pedro Channel, CA, USA - 22 SPOT_SRF_2011-05-21 | ecosystem: Environmental > Aquatic > Marine > Strait...
ACAGGGATTTCAATGGTAGAATCGGCAAGAGCAAGCGCAAAATTTGCCATCGGGATAAGAATGTACTGACTCGCAAGTCCAATACAACAAGTCCAACCAACAGCCGGTCTCCAACCCGACACAAACAAGCTCTTATGTGCCGCTTCTGTCTTATTAACTTCAAGTTGCGCTTTCGCAAGCTCCTGTGCGTGTTTCTCAGCCATTGTCGATAGTTCAAACGCAATTGCATTCTTCTTGTCTTTATCCTCTATAAACTTGTCTAGTAGTCCTGTAACAGGTCCAATTAATTGTTGTAACATATTCTTTACTCCTTAGTACTTCCACATTACAGGGGTTGTCTTACGAACGTCTACGTGTATAAATCCACGAGCTACGCCTACGCCTGTAAAGCCCATAGCAAGTGCGTTCTTAACAATTGTAAAGCGCTGAGAGCCGCCGTTTACTGCAATGTCGGCTGCAATTCCCTGTGCGTGAGTTCCCGGTTTTGATTTTTTAGATTCTATACTGTGCTTCTCAGAACGATAACCGCTTGTAATATAGAACGGAAAGCCGCAAGCAGCTCTAAGCTCATCTAGCTTGTGGATAAACTCCTCGCTCATGTGGTTTTCGCCAGTCTCCTGACAATCAAAATCAGACAATTTAAAATATTTAAATGTACTCAATCTATTCTCCTTTGTTTAAATTAGCTTTTAAAGCTGTAATGGTACTTCCTTTAGTCGGCTGATTACTAACAGCCACTACGGGTTCTTCTTGAGATACTGACTCAGCCTTTTGAATGATTGCATCTTCATCAACTTCACCGCCCTCTGCAAACATTGGCAAGCCTTTTAGAATGTCTTTACGCATCTTTTCTGTAATTTCTAGTACAGGAAGCTTTACGACATCTTCATTCTGCTTTATTTCTTTTACTTTAATGTTTACATTATATTTGTTAGCAAAGTTTGTTTTAAGAAGCTTCATTAGAGTCTTGTCGTAGAACTTTTTCATTTTTTCTCCGCCCTTTTCAATCTCTAAGTCTTCTAAAACTTTCATTTCTCCCGGACCAGATTGTATAAACTCTCTTTGATTTTCTGTTCTAAATACAGGCTGAGAAAAAAGCTTATCTACATTTTCTTTACCTATTATTCTAGCTGCTTCGTCTACATAATTTTCACCATAACCACTATATCCATCTTCTTGATTGCTTATAATTTTATAGATGTTTCCTTCTTTATCATAAAAAGAAATTCTATTTACACCCGATTTAAATTCTTGCAATTGTGCAGTATCTATTTTAGATATTTGACGGTTTCGCTGTCCTTGCAAGCTTCCTGTAGTTAAAGCTACTTCATCGTACCCACCCTCAGCAGCTTCCATCATAGCTTTTTTCAATCCAAGAAGAGCCCATTTCTTTTCTTTTTTAAAGGGTAGGTCAGGAACACTTACATTTCTTCCCGTTTGATGTACATCACTTTGTATTTCATCAATTAAAAGAATCTTACTCTCGCCTCTTACAGGCTCTACATCTGCCAAACGTACATGGGCTATAGGATTTTCTAGTGTTGGAAAGTGGGAATGTACAAAATCTTCTTCAGACTTTTTAAACTTTTTAGGTAAAGTGACTACTAACTCTCTATAGTTTTTAGTGTTTTTTCCTTCAAATGCATAGTCTAAGTGTAATGGAACAACATCAAAATCAATCTCGTCAATAGCACTAGGACCGCCTTCCCACTCTAACCGAGTAGCGGCATACCAAGAATCAAAATCAGGCATATCACCTTCATCAATTAAATCAAGCTCGTGTGGTCTGTTTTCTTCAACCCACCCCCAAAACTCATCATCTCTTGTCATTTCGTAAGTATCAGCCGGCAAGTCGGGGTCTGTTTCATCTCTAACATACGCAGATTTTTCTGTAAACTTACCTTCTTTAACATCTACATCAAATTTAGTTTCATCAAAATGCTGTAAAAGTTCCTCACGAGTAACCTGTGGCTGACCTTCGAATTTATCTTTAGTTCCAGTCCACTCTAACTCTTCTTTAGTCACACCTTTATCTTAAAGTCTTTTAAGCATTACATCGCCAGTACCCGTTTTCTGCTCAAGCTTTAACGCTTCCTTTTCGGCTTTGCTGAAAAAACCTGAAGCTAGTTTAGGTGCAAACTTAGCAGCTAAGCCGCCAACTACAAAAGCCTGTCGAGGGTCTTCTGCATCAAACTTTGCAGAGCTAGAGAGTTTAAACTGATTTGGCTTAAATAAAATGTATGAAAATTTAGATTCTCCTTTAAAGCCATGTTCTATTTCATTTACATATTTAATAGAATCAAAACCCATGTTTTGCAATTCTGTACGTAAATCAAGAGTTAACTCGTACTTCATTAAATCTGTTTCAAGTTTATTTAACATTGTATCTTGTGGCTGTGTTTGAATTTTTTTAGCTCTTTCACGTAAAGATTTAATATTTTTAATAATTTTTTTAGTGACTGTAACGCCAGATTTTTCAATGTTAGTTAATAGCTCATTAACTCCATCAAGTCCTGCTAGTATTTTATCTGCAGCCCACTCAGCTTCGGCAGTTTCTCCACGATACAACAAAGGATTTTTTACGTTGATATAACCTTCCTGAACTGTTGTTTCTTTAAGTTTATAATCTTTGCCATATTTAGCTTTGGCTTTAGTTTCTATCATATTAAAAATAGCATCATAATCTTTTTGCTCAGGCTTTTTATTTTTAAAAGCTAGATAAATTTGTGCAGCTTTATTTGAATCATATACATCAAAAAGCATGTTGCGTAATTTAATAGTTTGAGACACGCCTTGAGTTCCTACATGTGTACCTATTTCTCTTGGAAAAGCAAAAGATACATTAAACTCACTGTCTTCAAAAGTTTGAATTGAACGATAAACTTTATTTTTTTCAAAAGAATTTTCTAAATATTTCTCAAGTCCTTTTTCTTTTTCTAAACCTTTTAGGGCATCTTCAGGTTTTTGTGTTGGTGTTAACTTGGGAGCTTTAAATTTACTAAAATCTACATTTCCATTAGCTGCTATTTTAACAATAGCGTTTTTAGCTATAGTAGACGCACCTTCTGTAGAAACTAAAGGCTCTTTTATTTTAACTGCTGCTGCTAAAAAATCTTTAGTAGCCTCTAAAGTGTTTTCATCAAATTTAGCTGAAGAAGCTTTTTGGACATCTGAATCAGACAAATTAATTTTAACTTTATCATAAGTTGATTTAATTTTATTTAGATTGGTAGCTACCGCATTTTTAATTTCTTTATCAAGCTCTATAGAATCTTGAAGCTCTTCGATAGTTTGCAATGATATTTTATAATCATTGTCGAATCCCATGTCTGTTTTAGCTTTATCCCAATTTATTTTTGCTTCTTCTTTAGTTGTGCTAAGCATAGCATTTTTCCAAGAAGGAATTTTTTCAAGCTCATTAATTGACTTATAATCTTTTTTAATTTCTGATGTAATTAAAGCTTCAGTAAAATCTTGAACATCAAAATCATTAGTTTTTACACCTATTAAATTTAAATCTCCTTCTAATTCACGAGAAGTTTTTTCAATAGTTTTAAAATCTATTAAGCCTTCAGTAGCTTTTTGAATAGTTTCTCCAGTTAAACTTATATCATCTGAACCTAGCTTAGTAGAAGTTTTAACTGCTAACTTAGATAATGCAGAAACAGCTCCGCCTAGTGCATAACCCGGAAGTTTTGTGTCGTCTTCAAAACGTGGTATAAACTCTCCAAAAATTTCTTTTTGTTTTTTACGCAAACTTCTTCTATAGTGAGTTACATTTTCATCACCAATAATATTTCTACCAAAGTAAGTTCCAGAAACCACAGGGACTTTATTGCCTACTGTAGGTATAACTCCCTGTTGTATTAAACTTAAACTGTCTGAAGCTGCAGGACCAAACGGCAGTGTAGCATAAGCTAAGTTACTTCGGCTATACTTTGCTGCTGTTCTAGCACGTTTTAAACTATCAAGTAGTATGCCGTTACCACCCCAACGAGCTATAGCTTCGTATATAATTTCATCAGTATCTTTGCCTTTTTCATTTTCACCGCCTGTACGCAAGTAGTTAGTCCAACGAGACATTCCCGTCATAATAGTACCGGCTGCTACAATTTTAGCTGCATTACGTTTAGGATTTTTTACAATCTGCTTAGCAGCCCCTTTCATTACAGTATTTGTAAATGCTACAGGATAGCTAAGAAGTTGGAACATCACCGCAGTTTTAGGGTTAGAATAAAGTAGTGGCTTTAAACCAGACAATGCAGTAGGCTGTAAAATTACAGCGTTTGTATAACGTGCAGCGCCCCCCAAGAAGTCTGACTTATAAAAAGAATCGTCAGTTTTAGCGCCTGCGTTGTGCCACTTAACAGCCTTCTTGTAATCAATACCTAATTCAGCTAACTCCCCCACAAGAGTTTCGCCAGTCTTGTCTAAAGGTTTGGAACCATAGCTTGCAAGCTTTACAATGTTATCATTAATAAGATGTTTGCCGCTAGAAAATGAGACACTTTGTACAAACTTAGTCCACTGGTCTAGAAGGTTTAATCTAAAAAACTTGTTACTTGCTTTTTGCATAGTCTCGCTTACAAGCTCGTCACCTGCAAGCCTGTCGCCTACCTGAGAAAGGGCTTGGTCTACGTGAATACTAAAGCTACGCATTTCAACTAGTGCTTCCTTGGCGGTCAATCCATTTTCTTTTTGCAGCTTAGTTTGTAAGTCTTTAGTTATAGTTTTATGTGATTGCTCAACAGCTTCATTAAAACCTTTTACAGAGTTACGAACACCTGCTTTACCTATATTAATCATAACTTCAGTTAAACTTGACAGTGTTGCTAAGCCCAGTAAAGCTACACGATTGGTAAAACTATAAGCATCTACAACATTTTGAGTTGTTTTGCCGTAGCGCTCCATACCTTCGCCAGTCGCAGAACGATATAGTTTTTCTATTTGTCGTTCTATTTTAGGTGTAAACTGCTGACCCGCTTCTTCCATTTCTTCACGTATGCGGTTAATATAAAAACCTTTAAACTGGCTAAAGTTGTTAACGCCTAAAACACGATGCTTAGCTAAAGACTTACCTGCTTGATACGTGTATGCGTGTAGCGAACCAAGTACATCGTTATTTAAAAACTCTTCAAAGTCTGCATCATTTGCAATGGTGTCTAACTTACGTTTAGCTGAAAAGAAATAGCCTCCGCTTGTACCCTCGTCTACTTGATTCTTAATATCAAGCATGTTGTTTACCGTTCTACGTGCTTCTACTTTAGATAGACCTGCTTTAGTAACAAACAAGTCTACAAGTTTGGTTGGGTTTTTTTCAATGGCACTACGCTTCCACATACGTGGCACATAGTTTTCCACCATTCTATCAATAACGCCTATGTCATTTAACTTTACACCCATATCGTTATACAGGCTTTTTATTTCTCTAGCTGAAGTATTTATAGCTTTGTTAGCGGCTTTGTCAAAACCCTTGTGCTTAATGGGCTTTGTGCTGCGTAGACTTAAACTTAAAGCAGCGTTCATGTCTTCTGCAAGTTTAGTGTCTACTTCACTTAAAGATAATTCATCTACAATAGCTCTGAAACGCTCATTATATTTCCCAGTAATTTCACGCTGTACTTCTGACAAATCCTTTTCAATTATTTTATCTTGGGTTTTATATTTAATACCAAACTCGTAGCTTAGTTTTTTCTGTAATTGAGCGGCAGTACCAGAAAACTTAGTAATAGGGCTAAGTACGCCCGCAGCTTTACCAAAAAAGTTACCACTAATATCTGATGAAATAGTGTATAAGCCTTGAACTAATTTATTAGTTTGACCTTGTACAGTATCTTCTGCATCTGCAGCGGCACGTATAACACGCAATATTTCATTACGTGTTTTTTCACCGCCACCTAAATCATCAGCAAATTTACTTGCTAAATCTGTAACTTGTTTTGGTGTAATATTTTTTAAGGTTGTTGTAGGTCCTTCAAGAAGCTTTTGAACTTCGTCTACTAATTTTTTACCAGATACAGGAATCCACTCGCCTTCGATGCCTTCATCAAAAACTTGTCGAGCTTGTTTTAAGCTAATTTCTTTTGGAACTTTTGTGCCTTCACGGAAATAATCAGCGGCAAGTTTACTGCCTTTTCCTAATAACCCTATACCTTTAGTAAATGTTGGTCCTAGTATGGCGCCTGCAGCAGTACCAATAGCTGTTTCACCTACACTATAGTCTTCTTCATCTTTTATATCTGCAGAAATATCTAATTCTTGCGCTAAGTGTGTAGAGGCTCCGCCGTATGTTCCACTTATCAGTGCTGTAGCTTTTAAAGGGTTTGCAGTTGTAGCAGCTTTAGTTGCTCTAACCGCATCCATTAAAGCTCTTGAAGCTTGCTGTTGAGCTGTTTTTCTAATTCCTATGGTAGCTGCTGTTCCTGCACCAAAAGTAGTTACGCCAGAAAAAAGTCCACCTAATGTAGCAATACCTTCAGGACTAAAAAGTACATCAGCTCCATAATCTAAAACTCTATCTAATTGTTCCTTACCGCCTTTAACTTCAGCTTTATCCCAACGAGATTTCATTACCCGAAAAGCTTCTTTTACATTTTCTGGGGCATCGTCTAAAGCCTTAGCGGTTGCAAGGGGAGCACCTAGTCTTGCAGTTAAGTCCCGCATAAACTCAGCAGGGTCTGTATCTTGACCTGTAGTTGCTTGGTCAATTAAATAGTTACCCATTCCTTTATTTTCAGATAAATAATCAGTAAGAGTTTCAAAACTTGACTGCACTAACTCATCATTTTCCCAGTCTGTAACTGTATATTCTTGAGGAGTGTGGTAGTTTTTAAATTTACGGTCTTGTTGAGCCTGAGAAATATCTCCTAATCCTTTAGAAAATTTATCTACATCTGAACCGTCAAAAGAAAATTTATTCTTTGTATCTGACATTAATTTATATTCCTTTTAAATTTTATCGTGGAGGGAAAAGCAATGATTGGTTTTTGACTGCAGACATTCTTTTTTCTACAGCTAAACGCTTAGATTCCTCTTTAGCCTTTCTTTCTTTTTCTTCTTTTTCTTTTTCTTGTTTCATTTTAATGTCGTTCTTTTCCATATACTCTTGTGCAAAAGATAACATTTCTTCTGTTCCGCCATAATCTCTTGGATTCATATTATTAGCAACAGCAAACCTAACTACATTTACCATATCTTCAACAGCTTTGCCATTTACATACTCATCAAAATAATTAAATTCTTCTAATTTATTAATTATAGTTTCTTTATTTTTAGAATCTAAACCATAAAAACTTTGATATAATTTAACTCCATTAGACATGATTGTAGGTAAAGCAGGAGTAGAGGGGTCAATTTTTCTAGTTTCTAATAACTCTGCTACAGCGATAGCTGTTTCAAAAGGATTATCTAATCCCGTAATTACGCTATCACCAGTACTTTCATCTTCAATATCTTTTAAAATCATGTGCATTGCAACTTCACGCCCTACAGTAGATGTTCCCCAACCTTGATTTTTAGCCGTTAATCCGCTCATAGCTATAGTTCTAGATAAAAGTTCATTCCTAGTTTCTAACATGTCTCCATACTTAGAATCAGTGCTTTTAATTCCTGCTTCTTTTAAATAATCTTTTTGAGCCTTGTTAACTAATTCACTATCTTTTGAAGATAATTTTTGAAGTGTCATCATTCCCGGATTAACCTGAGTTTCTTTTAAAAGTCCTGCACCCGTTTGAAAATCTATAGAGCCTTGTAATTGCTCATTGCTTACAGAAGTATACCCTTTACCTGTTAACTGCACAAGATTAACACTTTTAACTGTGCCGTCTTTTCCATAAATAGTTTGTTGCTGAGCTTGAATTTTACGCATTCCACCTATACCGTCAGGAACTTCAATTTCAAAACGCTCACTATAATCTGGAGCAGGAGCGCCTAATTCAATATCTTTAATGTTTTGCGCTACATAAGCTGAAAGCTCTGTGTCTTTAGTTTTTCGATAAACTTCTTGATAAGTAGATAATCCTTTTTCGCCTTTTAAACTTGAAAGTATTTCTTGATTTGCTTTGTGTAAATCTGCATTAACATTTCCTGTAAGTTTTGAAACTCCCGGAATTTTTTTAATTAACTGTGTTAAAGAAGAGCCAATAGTTCCATCGCCTTGCATAGCTTTTAAGTTTGAATAATATCTATCTCTATCTCCTGCAATCATAAACTGCTTATGCGCTTTTGCTCTAGACTCAAAAGCATCTTTATACTTACCAAAATATCCTTCTACTAATGAATTTTTTAAAGAATTAAATTGAGATTTACTATAAGTTCCCGGAGCATATTGATTATTTAATTGAGTACCTATTAGCCCACCCAATTCATTTCTCAAATAAGCATCTTGACCACCTTCGTAATCTTTAGCTTCTTGATATTTAGTTGCGAACTGATTAGCTTCTTCAAATACAGAATCTATTTTTAACTTATCAGCCATCAAAGTTTCGTTATTCATTAGTTTTTGATGCCGCTGCTGTAACACATCTTCAGCAACATTTATAGCTACTTTAAGACCTAGTTGCTTCCAAGCGTCACGCTTAGCACGTTTTTCGGCTCGTTTTTGCTCTTCTTTATTTCTTTCACGAATATCCGAAAGTAAGCTTTGTCCAAATTCAGATGCTTTCATATTTACTGTCCTTCAGTTGGAGCCATGAGACTAGGCTGTTCAGGCTTTATATTTTGTTTTGGTTGCTCTAATAAACTTGAAACTTCAGGAAGAGTTTCCATTTCACTTACCATACTTGGAGTTAGCATACCTTCAGGAACTTTGCTTGGTCCTGCAGCTTCTCGAAGTTGGTTTAATTTTTCTTCTTGCATTTTAACTCCAAAGACTTCATCGTCTTCATCGTCTTCAGTATCAATAACTACGTCAATGTCTAGTCTTTCTGATAAAGCTATAAGCATGTAAGCTGTTGGCTCAACCATCATCATCATAAGGTCTGGGTTAAAGGTACCCTTTTGAAACTCATCAAAAAGTAAAACTTCGACTATAGGCATTACAGGAACACCTTTAGATAGTCCAGTCATTAAACTTTCATAGGCTTCATCACTAGTAACTTTATCCCACATATAGTTACTAGCTTCGTGTACATTTGTAAACTTAGGCGGCTGCTCATAAGGGGCAGGATTTTCTGGGTTGTTGGTTAGGGATTGTCCCGGAATTGGCCTATCCATTTTAGCCATCTCAGCCATATAAGTTTGTTCATCCATAACGTGCTCCTAGTTCTTGTTGATAAGTATTTGCAGGACTGCCCCAAGGATTAGACATGCTAAAGCCTGAAGGGTTTACAGACATTTGATATGCTCTGTCGTTAATTTCTGAAGAGCCATACTGTCCCATGTAAGCTGCTGTACCCATTTCAGGAACGACTACACTTCCTTCGTATACTGTTGTATATACTGGTTCATCTTGAAGTCCAGTTTTTGTTAGTACTTTACTTTTTAGTCCACTTTGAATAGTATCGTCTAAGTTATCTACAAATTTTGAAGGAGCTTCGATAATTTTATCGGGTATGGATTCTACAGCAGCCTTACCAGAGTCGTACAGTTTTTCAAAGAATCCTTTGTCATCTACTGCTGTAACACCTGCATCTATTGCAGAGCTTTGAGCAGTTTTAACTATATCAGGAACATCTACTAAACTTGAAGATACTTTACTAACTTCAGTCGGGGCATCTAACAATGAAACAGTCTTATCTGTACCTGCACTTACAACATCTTTCACAGTGCTATCTACTACAGCGACTGTTTTAGCTGCAGTGCTAGTTCCTGCAGTCACTGCTTCTGTAGGTGGAGTATATCCGATTGCTTTATTAAAGTCTTTAACAAAGGCTTCACCATTTGTCATAACCTTTTGAGATACTCTATCCCAAGCACTTCCAGTACCCTTACCGCCAAAAAAGCTATCGGGTGCAGTTTTAAGACTTGGCATTAATTTTTCCATTCCCGGAATCTTTTTAAGTGCAGTGCCTGTAAACTCTTTTACAAAACTGCCGATACCACTAGTCACAGTTTTAAATGCCGAGTGGCCTGCCTTAACAAAGTTGCCCGCTGCTTTTAGTACATGTCCTGCGCCACGAATAATAGCATTAGAGCTTCCTAACATGCCTGTACCGGCTGTTAAAGTCCCTGTTGTACCTGCAGTCACAAATGTAGCAGACTTGCCGATAAGAGCATTCCAACCTGTCCCTAGCCCCTTCATTAAAGCGCTACCTATTCCCGGAAGTATAAAAGCCATAGCAATTTGACCAACAATTCCAATCTTACCCATGAACTTGCCGACACTTTTAACTGCAGACTTTATACCGCTTCCTATTTTTTTTACGACTTTTTTAACGCCCTTTGCTAATTTACTTAGAAATCCCATTATACTTTCCCTTTAATTTATATTGAATTTTTTATAGAGTTTAAATAATTAGTTAAGTCTGAGCTATCTTTCTTAGCAACTGTTTCATTTGAAATAGCTGTAGCAACTAACTGGCTTTTTCTTTGCTCATCATTTTCATAAGCTTGACGAATATAAGCCGCTTCATCACGTAACTGTTGCCAAAGCTGTGTTTGCTCTTGAGATGTTAAGTTATAAGCAATCTGAACATTTTGTTGATTAGCTGCATTAGTTGCGGCTGTGTCAGCTAAGTTAGCTTGTCTACGCCACGCTATGTTTGATTGTTGTATAGCTTGAGCGTTTGCAGCATTCCACTGGTCACGTTGAAAATCTTGTTGAGTATTAAACTTTTCTACATCTGCCATAAGTTGTGAGTTAAATTGCTCAGCCTGTAATTGATTACCTGCTTCTAAAGCTGCACGTTTGTTAGCCTCTACAGCGTTAAACTGGCTTCTAGCTGCTTGAGCACTAGAGTTGTACTGCTGTATTTGAGTATTTAAACTCATCATAAACTGTTCAGATTGATTTTTTGAAGTAGCATTAAACTGTCGAGCTGCATTTTCAGCTGCTTGATTACTAAGCATAGCTTGTTGACGCTGTTGCGTTGTAAGTACATTCATTTGTTGTTCATTGCTTAAATTAGTCATATCCATTTGTAAAAATGCTTGAGCGTTTTGAGCTGCAAGTTTAGTATTCTTATCTAAGTTTGCCATATCCATAGAAGCTAGTGCTGTAGCATTTTGCATTATAGCTTGCTGTTCTGCGCTAAACTGGGCAGCAACCATTGTCTGCATAAATTTACTATTGGCTAATTCTACTTGTTGTTGTGCATTGAAACGAGTCATATCAAAATTAGCAACCGTAGAAGCATTTTGAACTGCTCGTTGTTGGTCAACAGTAAGCTGAGCCTGATTCATTTCTGAAGCTATTTTACCTTGAAGTAAATTAGTTTGCATTTGAGCATTTAAGTTAGCAAGCTCTGTTTGCTGTGAAGTATTTAGATTATCAGCACCTGCTTGATTTAAAGCACTTAAATTAGCTAAACGCATTTGTTGGTCGTTGCTTAAATTAGCCACTTCCATTTGCTGCTTAAATGCTGCATTTTTAGACAGAAAATCTGCAGCTGTTTGCATTTCAACTAAACGCTCTTGATTTGTAGCGCTCATGTTTTGGGCGTTTGTATTGAACTCATATTGTAAATTTGCAAGTTCTGTTTGCTGCTCGTTGCCTAAGTTAGTCAAATTCATAGCTTGAATGTTTCTAACATTTTCAATTGCAGACTGTTGTTTATTCTGCAGGTTTTGCATACGCATTTGTTGTTGCTGTGCAGCACTTTGTATCATGGTGCTTTGAGAAAACTGACTTTGCAAAGTAGCCATTTGCTGAGCATTTTGTGCTGTTTGCGATGCAGATGTTTGACGATTAGCCAAGTTTTGCATTCTTCTTTGAGAGTCTAAATTAGCTTGTTGTACATTTGCTTGCTGTTCGTTAGTAAGATTTTGAGCTGCTCTTTGTTGTAAAGCTTGTGCATTAGACTGAGCAATAGGCATTGCTGATGTAATGATTGCATTAAATAGTGCATCTCTACCTACAGTAGACCTTGACATTCCACGAGCTGCTAAGTTTTTCTCAACTGCATCTAAAGCAGGCTTAGCCCATGTAGGAACAGTTCCATCATCCATGCCCGCTAAAAGAGTTTCCATCTGTGAAGATACTAAAGCTTCTGTGGGTAGCGCTGCAATAGCTGCTTTAACTTCAACAGGCTGCTCATCTATTTGAGCTTCTACAGCTGCAGGGTCTTCAACAATTGTTGCTGTAAGTTCTGGAGGAAGTTCACCAACCTCAGCAACCATTTGAGCTGCTGCGCCTTTAGCTGCAGAACCCTTGACAGTTCTCATTTGCGCAGCTTCATAGCCTACTGCTTCAATAATCTGTGCTGCTTGACCTTCATCTGCAGGCTTTCCAGTAATAGCTTCACGTTGTTTAGCTTCAGCTTCGGGTGTAGGAGCAACTTCAGTAACTTCACCTGTAACTTTATTTACATAAGAACCTTCAGAAATTTCAAGCTCTGCTGCTTTTGCTTGAGCTTCTTGCTCTGCCGAAACATCTCTTTCAGCTGCTACGGCTTTTTCAGTAAGTGCAGCGTCTTCTACTTTAGCAACAGCCTCTGGAGAAACTTCGCCTTTAGCGGCTTCGCCGTCTACTACATCAGCTTTAGCTGCTTGAAATTTAGCAGCCTCTAAATCTTTAGGAGTTTCAATTGTTTGAACAGGCTCTTGAGTTTTAGCAGCTTCCATAGTTGGAGCCGTGACACCTGATACAGAAATGCCTTCAGCTTCTTTAAGTTGTTGAATATCTTTTTCTTCTGTAATAGTTCCGTCTGTAGCTACTTTTTCAGCTGTCATTGTAGGAGCTATATATTCTGGAGCTTTTTGTTGAATATCGGTAGGTGCTCCAGTTTCAGATGTTTTAACAATAGAAGAATCTGTACTTAAATCAACTGTTGGCGTACTTACTTCTTGAGCGGCTTGTTGACTGTTAAATTTAGCCATTTCATCATTATATCGTTCCATAGCTCTTTTATATGAAGTAGGGCCCGCAGGACCTTTAAAATCTTTACGCTCAGGTTTTTTAGGGGCTGTTCCGCCTGTGTTATACTTCATGCGTTTAGCTTTTAACTCTTTTAATTTTTTTGATGCTTTCTTCATTTATTGATTCCTTTATTAAGCAGCAATTACTTTAATGGATTAGACAGATAATCCATACCCTGCCACAAGTCCTCTACTTCTTTAGTTAATGTTTTAAACTTTATTTCTGTATCACCAATATCATTAATAATAACTTCAGCCCTAGCTACTGTACCTTTCATAGCTTCTATCTCGTTAGATAGCTTAGAAACATCTGTATTAAGTTCTAAGAGCTTTTCTTGTTGACTTAGTAATGTTTCTAATCGTGTACCTAAAGTCGCTAGATTTTCACGTAAAGGGCTTATATCGGGTATCTGCTGTGACTCTACTGCTTCTAGTCTTGAGTATAAACTAGAGGCTGTCCATACTCCACCACCTATAGTGCTACCAATACCAAGTACGATTGCAATCCACACGCCCTTAAACGATGTATCACCTATTTTGAGTTCTGTACTTTCTAAACTCATAATTCAGAACACCCCGTATTATACATAAAACAAGAGTAACCTAGATGTGTTGGACCTGTTGTAAAAAACTCTGATGCGCTGCCTGCGGCTAATACATCTGTTTCTGTTACGTACAAGTCTAAGCCCATATCAGCATTGCCGCTAAGAGCTACAATAGTTAGATTACGTGTAGTATTATAACCCATTGATACCCACTGTGCGTTAGCATCATAGAAGATGTTAGTTTGCTCTGCTGTAGTGTTAGCGTTCTCAATGCCTTGCTCTAGGAACAACACAGCTTCCTCAGAGTTAGCTACGGCTAGATAAGCACTAGCGTTGTTAGCGTGAGTCTCGATGTCATCTACAGACTGGTTGTACGTGTCAACATCTTCCTGTTCAATCTTAAGTACTTCTACAGTCTCAGCTACAAACGCCTGTACTTCGGCTTCTTGTTCGGGTGTATTAGCTTCTTGTACTTTCTCAGCTACTTCCTGTACAGCAATCATGTCCACTACGACTTCAGTAAACGTCCCTACAGCTTCATCCATTAAAACTAGCTCTTCCATTGCCTGTGCTTCTAATACAGCCTTAACGTCACCGTATGGCTGATAGTTAGTAGCAAAGTCTGTTAGAGCTTTATTGTACGCCTGTACTTGTGCTTCCTGTATGTGTGCCTTTGAAGATAAAGTACCGTCCGACAAAGCATCGCCTTGATGTGCATACTCTATACCTGCTCCCACTAAGAGGATACCAGTATTGATTTGGTCAACTATCGCTGTACTAGATTCAAGCAAAGAGTCATATTCATTTGACTGAGCTACGGAACTTAGCACTAACAGAGATAATAGTGTCTTCTTCATCTGTGTCCTCTCCTCCTATGTTTAATACAGTGTTGTACCAATCTTTAGTTTCTTTGTTATAGTCAGGTATGTAAACTTTAGGTTGACGTTTCATAACTAACATAGCACGTTTACCTACAACCAACTTACCGTTGTTTAATATGGGGCAGGGTGTGCCGCTAATAAACATTGACTTCCAGACATCAGTGCTTTGACACATACGTGCTACGGCACTTACCTTCATGCCTAAGTCGGCTAATACCTTAGCATCCCTACGTCTATTACACTCAGGGTCTACATCATACTTACCGCTAGAAAACCCTACACCTACTGTTTGTAATGAGCCGCCAGTACCCTTAAGGCAAGTATCCATACCATTACTCATGTAGCTTGGAGTTATGGCAGAGCCTACTGGTATTTCGCTACTACTACCTGCTCCATTATATGTATTACTTGTTGATGTTTCTGTGGTGTTATTGTTACTATTTGTTGTACTGTTATCCCCGTGGAAAGTATTTAAACTACCTTCTTGGGCGTTGTCAGCTAGTGTTACGCAAGACAACATCGTTAGTAAACAAAACAATTTCTTCATTTTTTATGTACAATTTTCTGTACTGTATCTGATTCATAGATACGTAAACCTAACCAGATAATAGTAAATAAACTTGCTATTGGCGGAAGCCAAGCCGCTAAGGACATTACTCCTGTAGATGCGGCTGCTAGGTCTAGTACTTGTTTAGATTCTTGTGTCATGACAATATCCTTTACCAAGGTGTACCCACAGTTACAGACGGAGTAGCTTGTTCTGCTAGGTCAGCGTCTAGTGATGCTTCAAGAGCTTCAGTGTCTAATGACTCTTGTACCCAAG
>Ga0181399_1000445_pt1 | contig 15177 bp, 19 predicted proteins | sample 22SPOviralmetaG_FD_130128 | JGI IMG/M metagenome (GOLD analysis project Ga0181399, IMG submission 130128) | Marine viral communities from the oligotrophic San Pedro Time Series (SPOT) site, San Pedro Channel, CA, USA - 22 SPOT_SRF_2011-05-21 | ecosystem: Environmental > Aquatic > Marine > Strait...
AACTGATGTCTTGATTTAGTACTATATAGTAAATCTACTACTGTTGTCCCTGCTTTTTTACCAAGTATATTCATTAATATATCCATATCTTGTATCTCATCTAGGAAACCAACTTCTCTTTGTGAAGAAATTTTATCAACAATTTCTTGTAATATACCTTCGCCAAACTTGCTTCCTCGTAATGATTGTTCAGCACCTTTTACAAAATCCATAGCTAAATCTTCTGTCATAGTTGGTATAGCTTCTATGCCATGTTCGTATATACTCCATCTGTACAATGGGTCACGATTAGCAATATCAGATGGTCCAGTTAAAAATACATTGTATAGTTTTTCTAATATATCATCATATTTTCTACCTAGTCTATCTGCATCAAATTTGTTATTTAAACTATTAAATGCACCATTAACTCTGTCAGGGAATATGTTGACATCTTTTTTAAATATTTTCCATATATCGTTATAGTATTTTGATGTCTGTCCTTTAATACTTTTAATACCAGAACCTTGTGTAGCTAATATCCAACTCTCTAACCAATCAGTGCCATCTGCAAATCCACCATTTTTAAGAAAGTTCAATGCTGAAGATGATGCACTATCTACGCCATATTCGTACAATGGGTAAACCTTAACTCCATCTCTAAATCTTATTTCTGTAGCCCAATCTTCTGTACGCATTGTTCCAGTCAATGGGTCTTTGATTTTGTATTCACCACCGATATGTCTTGATATTCTATAACCAAGTGCTTCTAAGTTATTACGCAAAGCAACAGGGTTTGCTAATTCCTCTTTAGCTTGTCTACCTCGTAAGTCAGCTTCTTTAACTAACTTAGTCATCACTTGTTTACCATCATAAGATTTAAGCAACCACTCAATTGTGCTGTCTATGCCATCATTTAATAATCTTTGTGTAATAGGGTTTTTAGCTAAGAGTATTGTTTGATGTATCCAGTTTCTTATATAATCTTGGTCTATAGCTCCATTAACAATTTTGTCATAACTAACAAAAGCACCATCTAGTGCTGTGTTGTTTACTGGTTCAAAGAATTGTGACATAGCTTTTCTTGACATAGCTTGTAAGTAATCTTCTTGTAAAGGTAACCAACTACCATCAGGAGCAACATTAGCTACACCTCGTTTTGTTCTTTTTATAACTTTTGCTACATCAAAGTTTGTATCAAATAATGCTTCCATAATTTGTTTTCTAACAACAATGTCATTAGTAGCAGCATCCCTTAATAATTCTTTATTAGGTGATTCTTTGTTTACAAACCACATAAGGTTATCACCTGTGTCTATAGCCTGGTTCCATCTTGACAATTCTGTAGAATCTAAGAAGTTTTTAAGCCATACAGCATTTCTTGTTTCATCTGGTATAAAAGCACTAAGTTGCTTACCTTTGATTCCTAATGTTGCTAAACCAACAAGAGCTTTTTCTATAGACTTTGTAGAGGTATCTTTAAGCGGTGGTATTGTGACTGATACATCTATGTAAACTCTGTTATCTGTTTTGTCTAACCACCAACCTAATACATGATTTTCTTTTCTTAGATATTTTTGTCTTAGTGGTGCTTGTGGAGAGTCTACTAAATAATTTATTAACAATGGCTCTATAAGTTCTTCTACAGGAGTACCAATAGGTTTATCTAAAGTTACTGCCATTTCTTCTACATTAAACGAATCTCCTAAATTCTTATATGGACTTACAGCACCAAACTGTGCAGGATTAACTTCTCCTGTTTGTAGGTTTATAGAACCGCCATTAGGATTGTCTGATATTACTTTACCAATAGACCGACCATCATTAGCTTTTTCTTTTATAGCACCTTTATATATTTTTAATGATTTTACAGGTTCAATATTTAACTCTCTAAATATAAAATCTCTACCATCACCACCATTTAAAACCCAAGACACATAATCATCAGATGCCATACCATATTCGTTAACACCTATCTTCATGTGTTTAAGTAATCGTTCTACTTGTGGGTATTCCATTTGTGCAGCTTTGACAAACTCTGGACCAAGGATTTCCTCCATCATAGCCATTTCTCTTTTTTTAATTCTTGTTCCCCATAAAACATCACCATAAGCATTTTGCATTTCTAGTGTTGTTCCTTTAGCCATTTTGACTGCATAGTAAGAAAGTGGGTGATTAAGTCCTACACGAGAACCACTAAATATAATACGCAACATTTCTTCTGGAATAACACGAGTTACAAGTGCAGGTCTAAGCATCCATACAGGTTTAAGAACTTTTTGCAATAGATAATCTTCATACATAGCTCCTAGTGTTGTTTGTCCACCAGGTGTAGCTCTACCAGTTCTTGGGTCAGTTTTAAGTTTTCTACCACCCATTCTCTTAATTAATCTATCAGTAACTTTTTCAGTAGGTTCATCAATAAACTTTCTTAGGTTAGATTTTTTAGTTCCAACAACATTTCTCCATATAGGAAAAAATCTTTCTAGTTCTGCGTAATCAATAAGAGTTATGTAGTTATCAACATACTCTGAAACCATTTGTGCAGTTGGTACAGCTTCAAATACTGTTTCATCTTTACCAGTTTTTGTTTTAGTTTTTGTTCTTACTTTAAACTTTACTCCTGGGTAAGCTAATTGTTTTCCGCTTTCTTCTGTTGTCATATATCTTTTTAAATCAGATTCATTAGCTAAAAATTCCATAGATTCTTTTATCTCATCTTTAAAATCTACTAAGTCTGGATTACGCTCTACAATCTTTTCTCCAACTTCTGTATAAACTTCTTTAACTGTTGCTAACATGTCTTGTGGATTATCAGTATCTAAAATTTGTTCCATATATTTATTTCTAGAATCATTATTAAACCTTGCAGACTTCATAATGCCATCTAAGTTTCTAGCACTTTCACCAATGTTTTTACCTGATAATTGTTTACCTGGTGCTAAATCAAAAAACCTACTCATTCTTCTCGGAATAGATGAGCGTAAATCTCCACCTACTCCAATTATTCCTGTAAACAAATTGTCAGCTGCTGTCGGATTAAAAACAGCTTTTACTTTGTTAGCTTGTTCCATAAGTTTTCTAGCGCCACCGACATCAGTATCTTTACCTAATAGTTTTTTAGCTATAAGATTAGAACCTTCTCCTAATAGATTTGGTTGTATTGGTAACTTTAACTGATTACCTTCTGATATAGCTCTTACAACATCATCATTAAGTCCATAACGCAATCTCATAGCGTCATCAACACCTGCTAAGTTTCCATTTTGCATTATGGAATTTAAAACTGTTTTCATAAAGTTTTTGTCATCAATAACAGTTAACAACCTAAGTAGTTCTACAGGTGCTTTATTTAAACCAGGCATATCCATTAATGTAGCTAAGTCTGCATTAGCAACAAAAGCATCTAATAATTTATCGCCTCTTTTAGTATTTAGTACTTGTGTTGCAGTACGACCAAACATTAATTTTCTAGCTTCTTTAGGTGATATTACTTTTGTTGTACCATCTGATAGTTGCATAGTTCCACCCTTAATTGTTTTAACAAATTGATTTATTAAGGGAATGTTTTTTATATCATCTCCAACTTTTGCAGTCTTAAATGCTTGTTGCATACCATCATCAACTAGGCTTCTGAGTCCTAACTTTGCACCAGATAAATAACCTAGGGCAGCATTTGTTGGGTCACCAAATACTCTAAACGCACCATCTAAAGCAGCAGAACCAATAGCGTAACCTAAATCATCTTTAGTAAAGAATTGACCTGCAACTACTCTACCTGGTGATATGTTTACTTTTCCTGCTTTTCTTGTTTCTGTTTTAAATTGATTTTCTTTTTGCTCAAAGCGTTCTGTTATAGGTACACCATAAACTTCTTCAGCTTCTGCGTAAGCATCTCTGTCTGCAAGACCTGACCTTTTTAAATCTTTGTATCCCTGTGTTTCTTCTATTGGTGTTGAAGAAGGGAAATATCCTTGTCCTAAGTTAAGAGGTCTACCTGCTTTTATTTCATCATAGGCTAAGTTAAACTCTGTAGGTCCATAAGCATCTTTGCTTTCTTTATACACATCAGCAAACTTATCTCCTACTAAAGCTCTTCGTACTCTATCTGCTGCTTTATCTCCATCTACTCCAGGAATAAAACTAGCAGCACCTGTTAACCCACCGATAAATGTGTTAGCAGCAACTGCTTGGAATTTGTTAGTTCCTGTTTCATCTGCAGCAACTACAGAAGATTTAAAGTTTCTTGATATTGGTTGAAATCCAAGGTCTAACATTAATAAACCTAATTGTGATGCTCTTTTTCTTTTAGATACTGAATTAATTGCTTGTTGATTTTGTTTAATAACAACATTGTTTTGTCTTTCAGCTAACTGTAAAGCTAAATCTGAATCATGTTCTACACCGAGCATAGCTCCATACATAACAAGTTTTGCATCCATGTTTGGATAAGCTCGTGATATGTTTGCAGCGTTTTGTGCTATTTCAGGTGTGACTGTATTTTTAAAAAAGTCTAATTCGTTTAAATTTGCTTTTGTATTATCAGCTAGATATGACTCTAACTCTGGTGGACCAAATAATATTTGTCTGTAGTCTGCCATTAAATACCAAAATAATCTTCTGGGTCTTTCCCTAATTGTGGTTGTGGCACAATATCTTCGGCTAATAGTTCGTCAAATATTGGGTCGTTAGTTAAGTTTTTTGCTGTTATTAAAAAATTTTGTAATGTGTTTGTAGGTATAACTCTTGGTCCATTACTACCAGGACCTACAGGTATACCTGCTGTGTTTGGTTCAAATTGTTTACTTGTAGGAGCAGAAAGATTCATAGGTTGTGGAACTCTACCTACATTAGGTGGTCCACTTGTTAATGCAGCTTCTTGTTCAACTGGAGGTGCAGAATCTATTTGCGCTTGTATAGCAGCAGTTTGTCCTGTTGGGTCGCCTTCCATTCTTGTAGGTGCAACAATATCTGCATAAGCTCCACCGCCTGTCATGTCAGTTTCTTGTGTCAATGCACTTGGTTTTCTACCTCTAGGCAAAATCATCTCCTCCATCTACATTAAATCCTAGTTTAATATTTATATAAACACCTGGTATTGGTGTAGGTACTATGAAATGAGTTATAGGTACATCTTGTTCTGAAATTAAATCAGTAGTAATGATTGTATCTTCTAGCTCTACTTCATCCCAATCTTCACCATTGATAATGTCATAAAATTTCTGATTAATGATATTTTCTTCCATTATGCTCCTTCTGGTTGTGGTTGTTGTCCCAAAGCTCCTAATACTTGTTCTATACCAACTGGTGACTGACCTAGACCCATACCTTGTGGTTGTGGAACTCCTTGTTGTAATAACGCAAGTTCTTCTGGACTTGGTTCTTCACCTTGTGCTGTATAATACTTATCTAGTATATCATCCATTTGTGATGGATTCTTTTTTATTTCTATTGCTGCCATTGTAGCTTTATTGTCACCTTGTGCAGCTTGTGCCATAAGAGATTCAAACAAAACAGTTTCTGCTTTTTCAGCATGTATTCTTTGTTGTATCTTTGTTATGTTATCTAATCCATCCATGTTTTCTTGTAATGTCTGTGTATCAATAATGCCTTGTTGTTTTAATTGCAGTCCTGTAATAATCTTTTGTGGTTCATCAAATCCTGCCATGACACCATACACTCTTCTTGTTTCATACATTTCCGATATATCAGTATTAGGTATGTATGTTTCTTTAAAAGCTGTGCCATTGTGCATACCTGCTATTGGTTTACGCTTCGCACTAAACAATGCTTCATCATATTCCAAACGCTTTGAGTCAAGTTGCTCAATAGCCTCTTTTAGTACAGTCTGGTATTCTCTGACATGCAAAGATGCAGACTGACCTAGTTCTTCTAATCCTCTACCTGTGACGAATGAGTTAGGTGATTGTCCATCATCAGATACTGGATAAGCTGCACCAAGTCTAAGGTGTCTTTCTAATCTATCTACTTGTTGAAATAATTGGTATGGTAAGTTGTTTACTGGTTTTGATACAGAAGAACCTGGAGCAAAATAGTTTACAGCTCCTCTACCTTTTCTGTATTTACCTGATTCTATTTCTCCAACAATGTTTGTTTCTGTAAATACTGCATCTTCCATAGCAATAGTTCCGAGTATGTTAATCTTTGCCATGTTCGCCATAAGTCCTGTAATGTGTTGAAATTGACTTTGCATTTGGTCAAACGAGTATCGTTTTGCTACCACAAAACAAGGTCCTGACTTTAACATGTTAGGCATAAAGTCTATGATTTTGTTATTTTCTGGTAGGAATACATAAGTACCCTCTTCATTTCTAAACTCTACTACTACTTTGCCTTGTCCTGTTGAGTTAGCCCAACTGCTTTGGCGTTCTGTAGTTTCTACAAGTATAGAGTATGCACTTTCTTGTTCTTCTTTATTTTGCTCGTAGATATAAGGTTTAGCTTCAGGATATTGTTCTGCAAGTACAACATGAGGCACTCGTCTAATAATTGCTAACTCTGTTGGTTCTTGGTCATTACCAAAGTTACCTGGATAACAATTAAAGGAATCTTGTAATTCTGCGTATGGATATGGGTTACCATTTCTATCTCTTTTGTGCGTTATAGTCCATACAACAAAACCATAACCTGGTAACCATCTGGATGCTTGTGGTAATTGTTTATGTAATTTATTAAATTTATCGTATGAAGTAACAATGCGTTCTATTTTTTCAGATTTCTTTTTAGCTCTCTGTGAATCATTGTCATTAGTAATGTCTACTTTTAAATCTGGCGCTCTACCTAGTTTTTGTGCAAATCTTTCTAATGCAGTTAAAAATAAGTTAGGTGCAGGTAATTGGTTGTATTCAACATTCATCTTGTCACCAAGTAAGGCTTTTACCGCAGCTTCGCCACCATTCATAATGTCACGAATCCTGGACCTGTCTAACATTCCCTCTTGATTTATAGCTCGTAAGTAATCTACTTTTTGTGCTAATTGTTCGCTATTTAAAGGCATTTATCTCCAATTATCTATATCTATACTACTAGGTTCATACCCAGAAAAACTAGGATTATAATCATATCCTAACTCTGCAAATCTTTCTTTTTGCATACGCCTAATTGCTCTCATTGGAAACCAACTAGCCATAACAATATCTGTCTTAGTACCTACGCTTTTACTTTTGTTCCTTGCAGAACTAAAATATACTAACTGACTTGTATATAAGTTTACCTTCTCTTGCGCTTCAAAGCTAAGATATGGCAAAGAAATTTTTTGTTCTTGGAACATTGGACGCATAGCTGTAACACCATACATAGGGTCAAATTTGTTCTTATAAGTTTCATGTCCCTCTAAAAATATTGCATGACCAGACGCAAACTCTCTAATAGATTTATCTTGTCGTATAGCTTTTTGGAAACCATTTTCTTCTATGACCCAGTGAGATACGCTGTACTTCATCCACCATTCTTTTATAATATCTAATGCTTGTGGGATACCGCCACCTAAACTGTTGTTCATATCTACCATGTGTAATTTATTTTCTGCAGCATCATAAGCCCATAAAAATGCAGCTTGATAACCTGTAGATGCAGGGTCAAGTCCTGCTATAAGTCTTGTACCTTGTGGTATGTGTCCAATATCTCTTTTTTGGTCACGACATTCTTCTATCTCTACTCTGTCAAACAAAGAGAGTCCATCAGGCATAGCAACATTAAGATATACCATCTCGTATATTGCACGACCACCTGTTGTTTCTGCACCACGCTTTCGGTCCATTAACCATTTGTAAGTTCTCTTACTTGACCACAACATACAGTCTTGATGTGTATCTTCTTCCCAGTCAGGTAAGGTACATCCTGTATCGTGTGCTTCCTCAACAATAGTTTTCCAAGATTCGTTTTCTAAAAGATGTGAGTACAAGTCGTCATAGTGTTGTCGTGAACCAATAACTACCATAGCGGTATGTTCCTCTTTACGACTTGACAATGTTGTTGTCCACCAACTTCTTGTGTTTTCTCTTGATGCAGGTTGCATTGTAGATGTGTGGTCCTCAATGTCATCAGCAATAATTATGTCACAGTCACGAGATAGAATTTTACCACCTCTACCAAGACCAACCATTGTCGGACTCTTAATTCCAGTAACTGTTCTAGTACCTACAGTAAAACCACTTTGTGACCAAGACTTACCTGTTCTACTACTAGGTTTAAATTTTGGTCCAGGTCCACATATCTCTTCTATAAGTAATTCGTTACTTTCTAGTTGGTCAAGTACAGAACTAACTGCGTTTTTAGCAATCTCTTCGTTACCACCAACCCATAAAATACGAATGTTAGGTGTAGTACAAATTATCCATACAGCAAAGTGTATAAGCAAATCTGTCTTACCATGTCGAGGCGGTGACAATATCATTTGTTGTTCACCTTTTTCTATAGCTTCTAAAATAGAATTAATCCATTTGATGTGAAAGTCTGGAGTTTCGTATGGTTCTCCTTTTTCTGTTTGGAAATACCTATCTCTAAAATCTCTAAAGTCTTGTAATGATTTCTCTGCTACTTGTGGTACTTCCCAAGTATCTTTAGCTACTTCATTCTCTAAATCTTCTATGTATGCGTTGTATGCCATAGATACTGCAGCAACAGATGTTTTAAGTATCTTTGCAACATCAGACATTGTGTTTTTACCTTTTAGTATTTCTTCACCTAAACCTGATTCAACAATATCGTTATAAACTTTACCTCTTCGTTGTTGTACATTTTTTTGACTAGGTATAACTAACTGGTCCTCTTCTTGTGTCCACTCTACACCTTTAGCTTTAGCTCTTTTTTTCTGTTGTGTAATTCTGTTATAACAACGCTTAGAACAAAACTTTCTAGCTTTAGGTGGTAAAGGTCTGTGACAACCTGCAGCATAACAAAACTTTTTATCTGTCATATTTATCACATTCTTTATTCTTACACTTCATGTCGTCCTTAGGTAGTAACACCTCTCCACACTTTGGACAGGGTATTGTAATACTCAATTATTTTTTAATTTTTTTAATTTTGCCATTTTCTGTACGAGCAAATTTATGAGTCTTTGTTTCTCTTATAAGAGTCCCATAATATCTTTTACCGCCATACAGCCAACTTACTTTTTTAGCCATTTGCAATGCCTTTCCATTTAGCGCACCAGGCAAACGATTGCACTGTTGCTTTCCATAGTGTACAGTATCCTGCAGGTTCATAAAAACTACAGTTACTACATTTCTGATTAGCTTTAGGTGCTAGTTGATATTTCTTAGGTAAGTTAGTAGATAATTGTTGTTCACTGTTTATTCCCATACATTACCAAGCCTTGCAAGACCAATACCTTGCTGTGGTTTTGTCAGTCGCAGTATCGCATTTATGTCTTGCTCTAAAACTCTTACGAGCTTCAGGATTGTTTTTTCTTATAGCCATGTTTGGGTCACCGAACATTACCTTAACTACTTTTCCACCTTTACTAACATACACTTTAGATTTCTTTCGACCATACCCAGGTTCACCCTTACCTATTGCGGAAGGTGAATTTAATTTAACCGACTTGCCCTGGTATGTAGCCATTAGTAACCTTTTTTCTTTTTCTTACCTTTAGATACTTTTTTCTTTTTTACTTTATATTTCATAGTGTAACTATATCACAAAACCCCGCCGAAGCGAGGTTCTGTTCGTACAGTCGTCCATTACTGTTATGAAAAATATAACAATCCACAAAAACATCCCTCTCTTACACTGTACACCACATACTGTTTCTTAGATGAAAAGTTTTTCTTTCTTATTATAAATAGAAGCTATCCCCATAGCTCCACCTGGATTCTCCAGGTATAAGTACTATAGTCGTCCCCCTGCAGTAAGTGAGAAAAAAATTTTTATTTTAAGTATTTTATGTCCACCTATAGCAAAGCCTCACTTGCGTGAGGCTCGTACTATACAAACAAAGAAAGGAGGGCTATATATTAATCCAGAAGGATTGATTTATATTGCCTTTCTTGTATTTCATTATAACATACATTACCACTATGCAAGTAAAAGGTATGGGGTTTCTGTGATTAAGCGTAAGCGAAAGGAGGAAACTCTTACTAAACAAAAACCCCATAATAAATACTACCACTAAAAACAAAGCATGGTATAGTAAAGAAACAAGCAAGGCATCCTTCCTGCTTTTAGAAAAGGATTTCTGACAATACACAGTCAATAAAGTGGCTTAGCAGGACCATGGTAACTAGCGTTAAAGGCTATTATTTCACATATTTAAATGTTACTACATAGTTCATTCTGGTTTTGGGAGGGAGTGACACAGGGTTAGCTGTACCTACCTTTACTGTTTTATATAGTGATAATCCCTCACAGATAGTATACTTACTTGTAAAGTACCCTTTAATATAGTACATACTACATATAGTACCCCTCTATATTGTACTTCTTTAACAGCATATTCTAAGGGGATAAACAACGAAGTTGTTGCACCCCAACATTGAACCCTACCCTACTAAAACCTTATACTATATATAGTATTATACAATATGTAGTACCACTACATCTAGTATGTATGTGTTACCTGCACCACAATATATAGTATGTGTAGAGATATGGTACTGTTTTAATTTGTAACTGAGGAGGGATACCAGGTTTAAATAGATTAACTATTGTATCCTCTTTTAATTCTCCTCCTTGTTGCGCATTGATGACAAACTACCCAGTCAGATGAGTGATAAGCACCGCACCAAAGACAGCGAGTTTGATATTTATATTGTAGATATTTGAAGCTATGTTTCATGTTTGTTTTTCACCTCCTATTAACCTTATGTCTGAACTATTTGTGAATTTCCGCTTAGGTTAAAAATAAATAAAAGAAATACCTTGCATTACTTCTAAGATGTGTATACTCAATCTTACAAACTAAAGAAAAGAGGAACTAAAATGCCTAAGTTAATTAATCAAAAACTAGATAAATATATTGTGTGGGATTCACTAGCAAGTAACAACGAAGAATTTGCAGTGTTTTCACAGGTGGATTTCTGGCAGTGTGATGGATGCGGAACGCTGTACAGTTACCAGTCAGAACAGGATTTCAGAATAACAACTGATTTCAGTTCATTCGAGAGTAATCTAAATAGTTACTATTGTGCTTCTAAGTGTGAAGTTCACTGGGACATGGGATAAAAAAATGGCATTACTCAAAATAGAAAACCCTAACACGCAAGAATACAAAAATTATCAAATTCTATTAAAAGAATTAAAAAGAGAACAAAGAGCAAAAAATAATTTACCACAAGTTATTTTTACAAACAAGGAGAAAAACTAATGACAAACAAACTAACTAAAAGAACTGCAATCAGTAGGCGTAAAAACCTGCTGAGTGCGTTGGATAAAGCGTTCAATGAACTCAATCAATTTACACAATGGCTAGGATTCACTCCTGAAACTGTTGAGTATAATTGTTGTGGTTCATGTCTATCAGGTTCTAAGTATGTGGAGAACGCTTCTCATTATGTGGCGTACAACATCCAGGACAAACAAGGATATAACGCGGCATACAAAGAGAACAAGGACAATACTACCTGGGATGATTATCCTGAATCACATGTAGGAGAATACATCTACCTACAACATAGAGGCGAATCACACGCTGCTTATAAGTTACTAATCGGCATACTAAAACAACATGGTATAACAACCGAATGGGACTGGAGTTCAGATATTAAGCTAAAAGTATATTTAACTAAATATACAAACTTTAATTCAGGAGTCTAGTAAGATGGACATTACAAACATAAAGGAGAAAAACTAATGAGTTACTTAAAAGATTACTTAGTTGAAATTACTACAAACAAGGGCATTTATGAAATGTACTTTGATAAGGAAGATGAAACCTATGAATATATTGCTAGTAACAATATTGCATTCAAGGATGAACCTATTAAAAAAGTTGTTGTCTATAAAAGATATGGGAATACAGATACATTAATAGAAGTAGCAACAAAAAAAAGAAGAATAAAGGAGAACAACTAATGACTACACAAGCAACTAGAGAACTAGGACGCATACCAACAAACAGTACTGGCTCAATGTCCAGGAGAACAGTCCAGGACAACGAGGGACACTATTCTATCGTACTTCTGTACAGTTATGGAACAATAGTCGGCTATTACAAAGATGGTAGATGTGTTCTTATGAGTGGTGGCTACTCAATGACTACTGCACAACACTTATCTAAATATCGTGATGAGTTTGTATTAGAACGAGGAGATACTTTTGACTACCCTGCATTCGTTAAACGAGCAGAAATTGATGGAGTAGACATTAAAGGAGGATGGAATAACTAATGCCTAGTATTATTGTTGATGATAAGATAGTAAGAGAAAAATTAAGTCGTGATATGTTTTATACAATATCAGATTTATTAGAAAACACTTTTTATGTATACATTGATGACAATGAGATAGAAAAAGTGGTGGACAAACAGATTGAAAATATAAAAAAAGAAGTAATAGGAGCATTAAAAACCATAACTAATCTGTAATCATCCTGGAGGACATTTTCGTTTTAGTTTTGTGTCCTCCTAGATTCTTACAGAATCAAACAAACAAAGAATAGGAGAATAACTAATGGGTAGACAACAAGCAGAAGCATTCGCAGAACTTGAACTAGAACAAGGACTAAAAGCACATTTACTGGGTAACTTTTACCCACGACATGATGTTCGTTTAGTAGATGTTGCAGTTAAATCTATAAAGATATACAACGAACACAAGTGGGATATATTAGCAGGAGATTACACTCCCTTAAATACAGAACTACCACTTGTTGAGGGTATACAGTTTAGAGGTAAGAACACTATTACACCCTCAGAATGTATAGAGGTATTAAAACTAGATTCCTGGCTAGAAGAATGTTCAGATGAGGAAGATGAACTACTAGAGGAGGAAGGATAATGGATATATTTGATGAGTGGTTAGGCAGTTGCCCAATTCCATTTACTATAAAAAACGATAATGGAGATATTATCAGTATTGACTTTGATGTGTCTGTACTAAAGGAGGAAGAATAATGGCTTGTAGAATGTGTGAAGAAAATTATCCAACAATAAGTATGAACAATGGTATCTGTTCTATGTGTATGCAGCTACACAGTAAAACAGAGATACTAGAAATTTTGGATGTATAGACCTTTATTTTTATTGTCAAGTGTGACTTGCATAACGAGGACACATGATTAGAATTAAAGTAAGGATTACATAGGAGATACTATGAGATACCAGGTTATAAGCGTAAGTGTTTATGGAGGCACAATACGATATGAGTTTGACAACAAGCACGAAGCATTGTGCAAGGTTAGAGAACTCAAAGACCATGCAGGTATGTTTTTAGTCAAGTTAGTTGAACTAGAAACCGCCTAAACAAAACAAAGAAATAGAGAAGGAGATAAGATGGCTAATATATTTGAGTCGCCTAAAGAACTAAAGAAGTGGGCTATTAAACTAGCGAATGCGTGTGGAGGACAACGAGTAGAAAAAACTCTAATTATGACTAAAGTTAATCCACAACGAGTTACAGAACTTATGGATGAGTTCGTAGAATCCCACAACGAGAACACAATACAAATACTCAAAGAGATGGAGGAGGAGTAATTGTTAATTAAAGAACACAAGACCAGGAAGCTACCTAGTGTATCAGGAAGCATTAGATTATCTAGAACCTGGAGTATGGACGAATGTATCTATACTGGTAAAATTACAAACAAGAGATTGGAGAGTGTAAGAATAGAATGGACACAGTAGATAGAATAATACTCTTATTTTTTCTGTCGTTGCCTGTTTATATAGTAGGAGCTTATGTACTAGCAAACTGGCTAACAGACCTAATTTATGTTGAGTATCGAATAATGAAAAACGACAGGATAAGGAGAAATAAATGATGCAACTACAAAAAATTAATGACATTACCTATGTCAATGGTATTAGATTAGAAACTGAAACTATACCGATAGAGGAAATTGAGGATTCATTAAAAATTATTAAAGAGGATATGAAACTCAAAGAATTACAAGAGGTACGACTTAGAGAACGCAGAGATGAGATTATTGTACACGCTAGGAAGCATGGATTTAGTGCGATTAAGATTGCATCCATCTTAGATGTAACAAGACAAACAATATATGATGTCCTAAAAAATATGGACATTAATAATGAGGAGGAATAATGGCTAAATTTAATTTAGAAAATTATGAAACAGTAGAAGATAGATTAAAAGCATATTGGAGCGATAACCCTGAGGGTAGAATCAGTACAGAAGTAGTGCATGAAACTGCTGATGGTACTTGTGTCACTATCAAAGCAGAAATCTATATAAAGAATACAGATGAACACCCAGTTTCTACTGGTATAGCACAAGAAACTAAGGGACAAGGTGGGTTCGCTAATACTGATGCCTGGGTAGAAAACTGCGAAACTTCCGCTATTGGTAGAGCATTAGCTAACTGGAAATACCAGGGAGCAAAAGCACCTAGACCAAGTAAACAAGAGATGTCTAAAGTAGGTAACAAACCTGCTGATGTTAAAGTTGAGAAACCAAAGATGACAACAGACAAAGAGGACATAGAAGTATTAGAAAAAGCAAAGAAAGATTTTGCTGAATCTATTACTGAAAAACCATCTACAAATAAAGCTGACCAGATGAATATGCTTATAGATGGTTTTGAGTTAGACAAAAGTGTAGCACAACACTACAAGCGAGAAGCATTTAAGAAATCAGGATTGTCTAAAGATGTTGAGTCCTGGACTAATGATGACATGAGTGCGTTCTTAGACCTGTTTGAAAAAGAGGTAGCAGCTGACAAAACAGATACAGACATGATTGAGGATGTTTTTGGAGAGGTTAAAGACCTTACACGAAACTGTCCTGAGTGTAACAAATCTGAATACATTGAGGACAACAGAGAGAAGAAGCAAACAGACCCTAAGTTTGCGAACATACCTAGTTGGACTTGCAGTAACTACAAGGAGAAAGATGGTTGTGGTTGGAAAGCATGGGGAGATACTGACTGTCCAAAAGAATGGCTCTAGAACAAGCGGATTTTAGTGGTATAGAGAGATTAAAGAAAAAGTTACAAGCAAAGTATCCTAATCATAATTTCGATATACCAACTGAACCACATACAGAACATAAATCTTAT
>Ga0181399_1000450_pt1 | contig 15098 bp, 17 predicted proteins | sample 22SPOviralmetaG_FD_130128 | JGI IMG/M metagenome (GOLD analysis project Ga0181399, IMG submission 130128) | Marine viral communities from the oligotrophic San Pedro Time Series (SPOT) site, San Pedro Channel, CA, USA - 22 SPOT_SRF_2011-05-21 | ecosystem: Environmental > Aquatic > Marine > Strait...
ATCTAAAGGTTAGAGAATCTATTGACCGCGTTACAGATACAGAGACACAGATCTACTGGCGCGTATGGCGTGAAGATACTATTGAGCAATGGCGCACACTAAATGACACTGATGAACTGTTAGAGACTATTGATAACGCACTAGGAAAAATACCTGCTGTATTCCTGCCTGCTAATCGCTCTGTATTGAGAGGCATTGGTATATCAGACATATCAGACGTATCGCATATGCAACGTGCTATCTACCAAGAGTTATCAGAAGTAGAACAGTTAATTAGAATCAGTAACCACCCGACACTGGTTAAGACTTACGAGACAGATGCTAGTGCTGGTGCAGGTGCGGTTATTAACCTACCTGATGATATGGATGGCGCATTAAAGCCTTACCAGATGCAACCTAGTGGTGCTAACCTTGACGCTGTAAGAGCATCTATTGTGGATAAGGTAGAAGCTATAAACCGTATGTCACATATGGGTGCAGTTCGAGGCACAGAAGCTATGACCCAATCAGGCGTAGCTATGCAGACAGAGTTTCAGATGCTTAACGCCAAGCTATCTGAGAAAGCCGATCTATTAGAGTTAGCAGAAGAACAAATCTTTGACCTGTTCTGCCAGTGGCAACAAGTAACTAATGACGTAGAGATATTCTACCCTGATGCGTTTGACCTGCGTGATTACGACAAAGAGTTATTGTTCCTACAGCAGATGAGAGCTACAGGCGTACAGTCAGAAACATTATCACAGGAAATCGATAAGAAGATTGCTGACCTATTGCTTGATGATGAACACTTAGTTAAAGCCCACACAGAGATTGAGTCTGGCGCACAGCGCATTGGCAACTTTGACGAGACTGTTGTAGATGGCGGCTGATACCGATCACGCTGAATACTTAAATAGTCTGGCTAATAATCACCAAGCTAGACTTGCAAGTGCTTTAGTTGCTTTAGAGCGTAGAATAACTGACTACGTTGCAACTGCGCCTCTACAGGATGGTCAGCTGTTTGATCTTGAGTGGGCTGTAAACGCTAGACCAGAGTTACGCAATATACTTAGAGAAGAATACTTAGTCGAGGTTGATAACATTGTTAGAGACTATCGAGAAGTACACCAACAAGCTATAGGCATGATTGGTCAGTATGGCGATGTTATAGACTTAGACAGCAATGTCATAAGCCAGCTACAAGGTTTATCGTTTCAGGGTTTTGCAGACATAGGTAATGAATACCTAGAGGTCATAGCAAAGCAAGTTTATGAAAGCACTTTAACAGGCACAACATTTGCCGCTAGTGTTGCCGCAGTACAACAAGCAGTAGGTGGTGGCATGGCTAGATATGCTAAACAGCAGGTGCATGATTCTCTAATGCAGTTTGATGCTAGTGTTAATATATCGGTAGGTAAGGCATCTGGCGCTAAGAAGTGGAAATACTATGGTCGCATAGTAGAAGAATCCAGATCACATTGCCGAGAGCATAAAGGCAAGGTCTACACAGAAGATGAGATCAACGAAATATGGCAAGGCGATTGGGCGGGTAAGATAGACGGCAATCCCTTTGTCGTTAGAGGTGGCTATAATTGCGGTCATCACTGGCGACCAGTTTTTGACTAAGAGGTAAATAACATGCCAAGCGGAAAAGGTACATATGGATCAAAGGTCGGTAGACCTAAGAAAAAGAAACGCAAGACAAAGAAATAACTTGTGTTAAACTATTAATTCACCAACTACTCCTTGTGAGGTTCGTAACATGAGCGATGAAATCATGGAAACCGTAGAAGCTGAAACTGAGACAGCGGCAGTAGAAACTCAGACTAAGACGTTTACGCAGGATGAGCTAGACCGAATCGTTGCAGATCGTATTGCTAGAGAACAGCGCAAATTTGATAAGAAGCTAGGTGGCATCAACTTAGATGAAGCTAAAGAGCTACTGACTCAGAAAGAGCAGACTGAACTAGAGCAACAGAAACAACGTGGCGAGTTTGATTCTATCCTAAAGCAAACAGTCGAAAAGAAAGACGAAGTAATCAACAGTTATAAAGCTAGACTGCAAGAGACGTTAATTGATGGACAGTTAACTAGTGCCGCTAGTCGTAATAACGCCGTTGATACAGCGCAAGTAACTGCTTTATTGAAAGGCAATACTCGACTAAATGAAGATGGGGCGGTCGAGATTGTGGATTCTAATGGAACACCGCGTTACAATGACAAAGGTGATCTGTTATCCGTTGATGAAATGGTTACAGAATTTTTAACTGTAAACCCACACTTTGTACGTGCCTCACAAGGCGGTGCTGGTAGTATGGGTAGCGCAGGTGGCTCTACTCCGAAGCCTCAATCGGTGGAATGGATGGTCGAGAATTGGAATAGCGGTGGCAAAGAAGCCTATGCCGCTACGAAGAGAAAGACCTAATTATATTTTTTCTTTCTATTTATTGAGGTTATTATCATGGCATCATCAACAAGCACAACTTTAGACGATCTATTTGCAAATATTATTGCACAGGCTCGTTTCACTGCTGAAGAACAATCCCTAATGTTAGGTCTTGTAACTCAGTACAACATTGCTGGTCAAGCTGGCAAAACAATCCAAGTTCCTAAGTACCCTGCAATCGCGGCGGCTGGCTTAACTGAAGGTACTGACATGAGTTCAACTACTGTTAGCACTTCATCAGTTGAAGTTACTGTTGGCGAAGTAGGCGCACAGGTTGTTCTTACTGACCTAGCGGCTATGGGTGCTGGCAACCCTGCTGATGAGTTAGGTACTGTTCTTGGTAACGCAATTGCAACTAAGATTGATACTGACCTTATTGCTTTGTTTGACGGCTTTAGCACTTCTATTGGTGCGGCGGCTGAAGAGTTCACTGCTACTGACTTGTTTAAAGCGGCGGCTACTCTACGAGCTAACAAAGTAACTGGTGTTATCAACGCTGTTGTACATCCGTTCCAAGCCTACAACATGAAAGCATCACTCACTAACACTTTTGCTAACCCTAACGGTGGCGACCTACAAAACGAAGCTATGCGTAATGGCTACGTTGGTACTATCGCTGGCATCAATGTTTATGAGTCTGCTAATGTTTCTGTAGACGGTTCTGGCGATGCTAAAGCGGCTGTATTTGCTCCTGAAGCACTTGCCATTGCACTTAAGTCTGACTTCAACTTAGAGGTTCAGCGCGATGCATCACTACGTGCTAACGAGCTAAACGCTACTGCTGTATATGGTGTAGCTGAGCTTGATGACGCATTTGGTGTTGAGTTGTACAAAGACGCTACTATCTAGGTCTGAACTCCCCCTGCTTCGGTGGGGGGTATTTTATCTGAGGTTAATATGGCGATTACATATAGAGGCGAAAGGTTCAACGGCTATAACAAGCCAAAGAGGACATCTGGTCACAAGACTAAGTCTCACGCCGTATTAGCTAAAGATGGAGATAAGGTAAAACTGATTAGATTCGGTCAGCAGGGGGCAGATAACAAGCCACCTAGAAAAAACGAATCTGCGGCAGATAAAGCAAAGCGTAAGGCGTTTAAAGCAAGACACGCCAAGAACATAGCCAAAGGCAAAATGTCAGCGGCTTATTGGGCAGATAAGGTGAAATGGTAATGGCATTTAGTACAGACTCAGATTTGATTTCATTAGTGCCTGATATTTTAGAATTAGGTATTACGTCATTCAGTGGAGAGCATACAAAGGCTCAAAGCGACATTGTACGAGAACTACGCATTAACTGGTGGGACAGGAAAGGGTTAACAGGTGATATCAATACTGATTACCTAACTACGTCACAGTTCACCAGATGCGCGGCCTACTTAGTATTATGGAAGTACGCTTTACCACAACTCACTAACTGGGTTGATGGCGATAGATACCAAAGCATGATCACTTTCTACAAGTCTCGTTATGGCGAAGAACTAGAAGCCATTTTGAGAGATGGTGTTGAATACGATGCTGACAATGATGGCAGTCTCACACAGGCAGAGAAAAAGCCTGTTCACAGTGGTAGACTGAGTAGATAATGCAGATTAGCCTAAAGACTAATGCCAAAAAGGTACAAGCGGCATTAAAGAAAAAAGGCAAAGATGTTAATAAGAGCATCAAACGCGCGCTGTCAATCACAGCACAGCAAGGCATTAACATCATTGAGGATAGAACCCAAGACGGAAAGGGTTATAAGGGTGGCGCATTTAAGGGCTATTCGGAAAAGTACGCTAAGTTTAGACGAAACAAAGGTAGAAGTCAGAATGTAGACCTACAATTTACAGGCCGTATGTTAGGCTCTATGACTAGCAAAGCAGACAGGAAGAAAGCTACTATCTTTTTTACTAGAGCAGAAGAAGCTAAGAAAGCGGCAATGAACAATAAGACTAGACCGTTTTTTGGGTTTAGTAGGAAAGAAGAGAAGCAACTTGCTAACGTATTCTTTAAGGCGATTCTATGAGCATAAGAGAAGATATAGCTACAAACTTGGTTGATACCATTAAGGCAATTAAAACGCCTGTAGCGGTAAAATATGCGACCAGAGAGCCATTTGATTTTGATAAGCTATCTAACGCACAGTTTCCTGCTGTATTGGTAAGAAGCTCTGACGAGGATAGGGAAGATAGTACAGTTGGCGGCTCAATGTCGCAAAGAATGGCAACGATTAATTATCAGCTTATATGTTATGTTAAAGGGCAAATTGTAGATACTGCTAGAAACAATATCATAGAGGCTGTAGAAGAAGCACTCGATGTAGATAGAACGCGTGGCGGTCATGCACTGGATACGCAAATAGTAAGCATTGAGACAGATGAAGGTTCTATTGATCCCATTGGTGGGGTCATAATAACTCTCCGCGTACTGTATCAGTATCAACGCGGTACACTTTAACTTTACGAGGTAATACAAATGGCTACAAAAACAGGTTCAAGCGGAGTAGTAAAGATTGCAGTTGCAGATGGTTCAGTTGCAGTTGTTGGCGAAGTCCGCACATTCAGCATTGAAACATCAGCAGACACTATCGAAGATAGCGTTATGGGCGATACTGCTCGTACTTATCTTTCAGGCTTAGAAAGTTCAACAGTTAGCATTGAGTGCTACTGGGATGATGCAGATGCACAACAACTAGTATTAGATGGCAGAGCAGACATTGACTTTGAAATCTATCCTACTGGCACTGGTGCTGGTGAGAAATACTATTCAGGTGGTGGCATTGTTACTAGCAAATCAATTAACGCATCTTTTGATGGCATGGTTGAAGCTAGTTTCTCAGTACAAGTATCAGGTGCAGTAACCGAAGCAACAGCATAACTTAGGGGAGTTATAAATCATGGGATTAGCAAAAGAGTTACGCAAGCGTAGAAAGGTGCAGGTTCGAGAAGTGGTCGTTCCTGCTTGGGGTGACGAATCTGGAGACTTCAAGTTATATTGCAGACCTATAACCTGCTATGATTTGAATCAGCTACAGAAGAAGCACCCTAACTTTCTCAACAATACAACGATTGCCGCAATGGTCGATCTGATTGTAATGAAAGCAGAAGATCAAAGCGGTGATAGGCTATTTACTGCGGCTGACGATAGAGCAGAACTAATGGGCGAGCAGACTGATGTTATATCAGAGATTGCTAACCAGATGTTTGCTGAGATTGAGTCAGAGGAAGATTTAGCAAAAAACTAAAAACCGATCACCATAGAATGAATTTGATTTCTTTGGCTGATCGGCTACATATGACCATTGAAGAAGTAGAGCAAATTAGCCTTACTGAGTTCAATGAGTGGATGGCATACTTCTCGATACTAAAGGATTCTGATGGCTAAGCAAAACTTTCAAATTGTTATTAAGGCTTTTGACAAAACTGCAAAAGGCTTGGGTTCTGCTACTCGCGGAATTAAGGCTGTAGCAGGTGCGGCACTTAATTTAAAGACTGCGCTAATAGGTACTGCTGGCATTGCTGGCATGGGCTTATTAATAAAAAGTTCATTAGATGCCACAGATTCTCTTGGTAAGACTGCTCGAAAGATTGGTGTAACAACCGAAGCGTTAGCCTCTATGAGATATGCCGCTCAACTGACTGGCGTATCTACACAGACAATGGATATGGCTTTACAGCGTTTTACTCGTAGAGCCGCAGAAGCCGCAAAAGGAACTGGAGAAGCAAAAGGTGCGCTGAAAGAACTGCGATTAGATGCCGCTCAGTTAATTAAAATGCCTTTAGATAAGCAGATGCAAGAACTTGCTGGGGCGTTTTCCGAAGTCGAAACTGATGCTGACAAAGTTAGATTAGCAATGAAGCTGTTTGACTCTGAGGGTGTTGCCTTAGTTAACACTCTTGGTTTAGGCAAAGATGCACTAATCGAAATGGGCGCAGAAGCTAACAGGTTAGGAATTGCCTTATCTGCTGATGCTGTTCAAGGTGTTGAAGATGCTAATGATGCTTTTACTAGATTAGGACAGCTTTTTAAAGGCGTTAGAGATCAAACTGTAGCGGCTTTATCACCTGCATTAGAAAAACTTGCAACAACACTTAAAGAAAGATTATTAACCTCTATAGAAGCTACTGAGGGCGGTGTAGAGCAGTTTGCAAAGAGCCTTGCTGTAAGCATTTTAAATGCAGTTAAATCTGCTGTAAGAGGCGTAGCAACCCTAGTCAACAGCATTGGCAGAGCAGTAACAAGCATCCAAAATATAATAGCGGACTTCAAGGCGCAAAGTGCCGCAGGTGATATACAGTTTTTAACCAGAGAGTTAAAGTTTTTCGAAAGCGTTTATCAAACCTTGCAAAAGGGCGGTGGCTTATCATTTAAAGATCAATTACTGCTTGGCACAAAAGGCGTTGCAAATGATGTAGATGCTGTTGGTCAGGCTATTATGGATACTTTCCATAAGATGCACGTTGCTGAAAATATGATTGGCTCTGAGGAAAAGGTTTGGGAAGATATACTAAACCTAGAGGGCTTTAATGCAATAATTGATGAAATGATTATTGGTCTTGGAAAAGTAAACACACCCATAAAGCCAACAGTTCCAGCCGAAAAAGATACAAGGTCTGCTTTGCAAAAGAACTTTGATGCTCTTAAAAAGCAAGGCGCAGATGAAGTTAAATTTGAGGAAATGACAGCAGATCAAAAAGTATCTCATGTATCAAGTGGACTGCAAAAGCAATTTGCTTTAGCTGGTAAAAACTCTAAGAAAATGTTTGCGCTTTCTAAAGCGGCTGGAATCGCACAGGCTTTAGTTAGCACCTATCAAGGCGCGGCTAAATCAATGGGCGCGTATCCATTTCCAATCAACGTAGCTATGGCGGCGGCATCAGTTGCAGGCGGCATGGCGCAAGTTAGTGCTATTAGATCACAGTCATTTGAGGGCGGTGGTTTTACTGGTCATGGTTCGCGCACAGGCGGTGTAGATGGCAAGGGTGGTTTTCCTGCTATACTACACCCTAACGAGACTGTTATTGACCACACTAAAGGCAGAGTGACTTCTGGCAGTAAAGAAGCAGTTGTTGTTAATCAGACCATAAACGTCACTACAGGCGTACAGCAGACAGTTAGAGCAGAGATTGCTAACCTTATGCCAGAGATTGCTGAATCAGCTCAGAATGCAGTTCTGGGCGCAGTAATGCAGGGTGGTGGTTACTCAGATTCACTTAGGAGAGGTTAATGGCTATAAGCTACCCAATTAGTTTTCCAACTATAAATAATAAGTCAATTATTCAAAAGATGACTATGCGCCTAGTGCATTCTGTAGCTATGACAGAATCGCCCTACACCTACAAACAGCAAACGCATGATTTTGGCGGTTCTAGGTGGGAAGCCGAGATTACCATAAGACCTTTGACAGAATCAGAGGGTAAAGAGTTTTCTGCGTTTTTAGCGGCTTTAAAAGGCAGAAAAGGTACATTCACAGTAGGCAACCCGCTACACACCGCAACAACGCCTAGCGATATTGATACTAGCTCCTTAAAGAATAAAGGCAGTACAAATATTGCGCTAGATAATGTTAGTGCTACACCGCTAACTGCTGGTGATCATTTTAGCATCAACAACAAGCTATATATGGCACTAGAAACTGTTGCTGGTAGCTCTACAAGTACAACTATTGATATTACACCCCCGCTTAGAGAAGATGTAAGCAGTGGCACATCAGCAATTACAGATAACCCTGTAGGCACTTGGCGACTAACTGATAATGAAATTGAATGGGATATATCGAGGTCAGCGCACTATAGCTTCACAATAGCTTGTGTAGAGGCATTAACATGAGCAGGGGTTTGAGTTCTGCCCTAGTAACAGAGTTATCTACTGACAATATACGCCCAGTATATCTAGTATCTATTGAGCTAGAAAACTCAACCCTGCTTTATACAACAAACATAAAAGATATACTGTATAACTCTACTAACTACGTAACAGCATCAACACTACTTAGCGTTGGAAATGTTACTGAAAATACCGACTTAGGAGCATCAGGAATGCAGATAAGCCTATCGGGTATGAATGGTGCTGTAGTTAATGCCGCAAGAGATGAAGATTATCAAGGAAAGGCTGTAGATGTTTATCTTGGCTTTGTTGATGACAATAGTGATTTGATAGGTGCAATGCCTTTTTTTTCTGGCTTCACAGATACAATCAATTTCACACAGAGCGCAGATAATCTTACTGCTATACTGCAAGCAGAACATAAACTAATCAGGTTACGTAAAAGCAATAAAAAGCATTACACTAACGAGCAACAAATAGAAAAGTTTGCGGGCGATTTAGGGTTAGATTTTGTTAACGCGATAAACAGAGTTGATTTAGTCTGGGGTGGATAGTGAAGATACAGCTTGAAAGTATATCTGATCTGATCGATGAGCTAGAACCTTTAATCAAACTTCACTGGGAGCAGATAGAACTCAATCAGGACAAAATAAAACTGAAGCCAGATTGGGATCAGTACAAAGCTATCGATAAATTAGGTATGATAAGAACATATACTGTTAGGCATGATACAGAATTAGTAGGATATTTTATTGCTGTATATATGAAAGCCTTGCATCATGCGGATCATGTTTTTGCTAATTGCGATGCTATCTACATAAGACCAGATAAAAGAAAAGGCAGTATTGGGCATAAGCTAATTAAATATGCTGAAAAAGATTTGGCTAAAATAGGCGTTAGCATGATGACAATAAATGTAAAAACTCATGCTCCTTTTGATAAGCTACTTAATAGATTAGGCTTTAACTTTACTGAAAAAATTTATACAAAATATCTAGGTGATTAAATGGCTTTATTAGTAGGATTAGCGGCAGGAGCGGCGGCGGCGGCGGCAGGAGTGGCTACAATAACGGCTGTTGCTGTAGGTGTTGTTGCGGCGGCGGCATACGACTATATGCTTGATTCTCTTATTGATGGTGAGGCTGTTACTGACACTATGACAGGTAGCAAAATCACCAAGAAAGAAACTCTAGGAGCAAGAAAAGTTGTAGTCGGCAATACTAGAGTTGGTGGCAATATTGTTTATCAAGCTGTAAGCGGGACTAATAATAGATACTTGCATTACATTGTAGCTTTTTCTGGTGATACCGCAGATTACTTAGAGTCTATTTATCTCGATGACGAGTTAGCATTTGATAGAATTTCTAAGGCAAGTGCAGGTAGCTATAGAGGGCAATACAGCACAAACGAAGATGGCTCTGCATCAGCTTCAGGCAATAGTTTAGTCGTTGTGCCTAAAGATGGTGAATACGACCAGACAGCAGTGCAAGGCTATGAGCTACCTAGCGAGTGGACAACAAATCACAGGCTAAAAGGTATTTGCTACGCTTATATTAGATTCGACCACGAACATGATAGGTTTAAGCAGGGCGTTCCAGCAATATCAGCATCAGTAAAAGGTTTGCCGCTTTACAATCCTAAAGGCGATACTCAGCATTCTTTGTACGACTCTAATATTGGTAGCACTAATTTTTACAATGACCGATCTACTTGGGACTATTCTAACAACTCTGCTTTAGTGCTTTACAACTATATGAGAAATGATTGGTATGGATTGAATGTTTCTGATGATAGTTTTGATTACGATTCGTTGAGCAACGCTATAGATATTTGCGATGAAGATGTAACCATTACAGGCGGCACACAAAAGAGATATACCTGCGATGGAGTCATAGATACTACAGCTAGTGTTAGAGCAAACATTAACAACATACTATCTAGTATGAATGGCAAGTTGATGTATGCAAACGGCAAGTATCATATAGAACCCTACGCTTACAAAGAGCCACATTCGCAGGTTATAGATGACGACCTATTGGTTGGCAACATACAGTTCAACACAAAAACAACTAGAAAAAGTTTATTTAATGCCGTTAAAGGAAAGTTTGTTAACGAAGATGATGCACACGAGCAAACCGAATATCCTACGCAGTTTAGTTCAACTTACGAAACAGAAGATGGCGAGCGACTAGAAAAACAATTTGACCAGCCTATGGTTACTAATCATACAAGGGCGCAAAGGCTTGCAAGGCTGAAACTTCTTAGATCAAGAATGATGACCACTATCAAGGCAACGCTGAATGCAAAGGCTTTGGTTTATAAAGTTGGCGATACAGTAAAGATTACTAGCTCTACGTTTGGCATAACAGAGCAAGAGTTTGAGATAACTAACCTTAGAATTAATGTAGATAAATCAAAAGGAATTACAGTAGCTATCGAAGCAAGGGAAACTGCCGAGGGTATATATGACTGGCAAGCTAGTGATGCAGAAGATTTCACAAGTGGTAATACTGTTGACCTACCGACCAGCAAGCCAGTTCAAACAGTTGTTGCTCCTACAAATGTTAGGGTAATTAATGCTGGAACAAGATTCAACAGAGGCATTAAAAAAATTAAAATATCTTGGGATGGCGTACAGCAGATAGATGGCGCAACTCCTTATGAGCCTTTTTTCAACGAATACGTTGTGACTGTACAATCTGCCAGAAATAAAAATTACCAATCTTATACGACAACAGAGACTACGCAAATTGTAGAAATACAAGACTTTGCTAATGATGTTATAAACGCATCAACCACTATTCGAGTTTATACACGTAATGGTTCTGGCTATTTAAGCACAGCCGCAACGCTTGTTATTGATAGACCGAGACTAATTTACCCAGAAGAATCGTTAGAAGTTGGCGCGGTAGTTTATGGAACGCAAGCTACACCTACTAATTCTGAATTGAGTGATTTAGTGAAAGAGAAAGGTATACAGGTTAAAAATGGTTTAGAAGTTTTATATGTGCAGATTGATGGCAATAACGAGCCAATTAATTCTGCGGAATACGAGTTTAGCACTGAAAACTTTATTGTTGTTCCATCAACAGAAGAGTTTTTAAATGAGGTTGATTCCGATACTACTAGTCTCCCAGAGCTTGTAACTAATGGCACGTTTGATGCAGATAGCGATTGGGGTGAAAATGCTAATAGTGAATGGAGCATAACAGGCGGCAAGCTAGTTCACCCTGCAATCGGCGGAACAAGTTACATATATCAAACAATACAAACCGATCTAATAGGTCTACATAAATTAACCCTTACTGTTGACTCTATAAGTGCATCAGAAACATACCCATTTGTTGCTATTATACTAGAAGAGGGGACTGCGGGAAGTATTGCAGACTTAGTTTTTTACACTACTGGACAGCATACTTTAGAGTTCACGTGTCAAAATAGAAATATCACATTAATGATTTACAAGGTTGGCATTAATAATTTGAGCACAGTTCAAATAGATAATGTTTCAATAAAGGGTGGCATACCTGATGCAATACAAGAATATAAATTATTTTTACCAGCAACTGTTACAAGTGCAGTAAACTTTAGCCACGATGAGCCAATTATTGATAAAGTAGGTATGACCGATACAGGTGTTACAGAAACTTATACAGGTTTTGACACTGCGCTTAGTGAGGGTGGTCGTAAATATGTTAAAGTTAGGTTATCTAGAAGTGCGGCAGAAGCCGCAGGGTTATCACAACTTAAAACTGTTGTGACTGCTACTTGGACTGATACTGACCCAACCGCTGGAGATGTAGCTAAACAAGCACAAGCAGAAATACTGTTAACAGCAAGGGTACTATAATGAGTTGGTCGCAAAAGAAAAGTAAGCTCAGTGGCAATGTTATTATTGATGGCACTATAGAGGGCGATCAGTTAGCAGACGATACAGTTACTTTTGCTAAATTAAATGGTGTTAAAGATGAAGATGATTTCGCATCTAACAGTGATACCGCTCTAGCTACTCAGCAGTCTATAAAGGCTTATGTTGATGAATTGTTAGATAAAAAAGAAACGCAATATGGTGCCGCACATGATAGTCTAAACAAGAGCTTGAGTACATCATTTCAAACAATACACACAACATACAAAACGCTACCATATACAGAAAAAAGACTGCAAACGGCTAAGTTTCAGGTTGCCATGCAGAGTGGTTCTAGCACATACAGAAATGATACTCAACTTTATATAACAGTGACTAAGCCATCTACAACTACAGCATATTCTATCGGAACGGCAACATATTTAAGCAACCCTTTTCAGTATGTGCATCGAATTACCTTTGATGGGGATATAACAGACAAGTTAACTATTGGTGGATCTATAGGTCTTAATCTAGATTCATCAGGACAGTTTGGCGATAGAGGCGTAAGAGGATTTTATTACCAGCAAAGTAGTGATTATACAGTTGTTGAATACAGTTCATACCCAAGTGCAATAGTTTCATCGGGATCGCCTGTTGAAGTTTTTTTTGATCCTTTTCATTGGCTTAGCGCTGGCGCAGATGTAAATGTAGAACTTCACAATATTGATTTGCCGTATAGCCAACAGCAGGGAGTGTTTACAATAGAAGCTAGGTTAGGATATTTTAGCCAATCAACGAGCTACAAGCTGAGAGGAAAAGAGCTAAATTCAGGCGATGTGGTTACAATAAATAAATTAGACCACACTCTAAAAGTGAGGAAGCTCTAATGAAAGTTGGCAAATTTGTTTTGAATAGTGATGGTGTTGTAGAAGAAGTGCCTAATGACGAATCATATGGAACATGGGCGGAAGCGTTTGATGTTGCGCGCGCATTGCAAAATGATACTATTGATGACGACAGTGTTGTTGATATATTTGTTGCCGCAGAAACATCACCCACAACTTATGTTATTAAAAGCATATTAGATTAGCGAATGATATAATCGCTAGATACATAACTGGAGAACAACATGACAGCCGCAAAATACGACATAAATATAGATCAAGGTTCTGACTTTGAGATTTCTATAGTTATCGAAGAAGATGGCGCAGTAAAAAATCTTACTGGCTATGGTGCTAGGGCGCAAATGCGTGAGCATACAGAGGCTACTACAGCGCATGATTTTGATACTACAGGCAGTTCATTTGATAGCTCTGGTACTGTAAAGATTGCTATGGCGCATACTGTAACAGACGATATACCAGCAGGAATTTACTTCTACGACCTAGAGATATTTCACACAGTTAATGACACTGTTACTAGAATCTTGCAGGGTAAGGCTACTGTAAGTAGAGAGGTAACGCGATAATGGCAATCACAAAATTATCCATCACAGGCAACACTACTGCTGTTGGCATAAGCACAACACCTGTAGAGATTATGCTTGTTAAAACTAAAGCAACTGGCGTTCCTGTAACCCCGAATGACAATATTACTACTACCAATGTGCAAGCCGCATTAGAGCAGTTAGACGACATTAAGGCACAGGCTACTAATGGCACTTTAACTAATCCTACTATATCTGGTTCTGCATCTTTTGGTGATAATTCTAAGGCTAAGTTTGGTGCTAGTGATGACCTACAGATTTTTCATAACGGAAGTCACAGTTATGTTCAAGATAACGGTACTGGTCACTTATTTATACAAGGGCAAGAAACAATCATAAGCGGAAATACATCAGGAAACTGGAATGCAAAGTTTGTTGATAATGGTGACTCAGTATTTTATCACAGCACTAATGGCGAAAAACTAAAAGTAACATCCACAGGTATAGACGTTACTGGCACAGTGACTGCTTCTGAAGGCTTTGCTATGGGTAATGGCGACCAGATTTCAAGCACTGGTGGTATGTTCATAGATATAGACTCTAATAACGATAGCACTTCGGCAACTTTAGATTTAACTAGGGATGGTAAAACAAAGAAAACTGCAAGGTTTGCTGAAAACGGAGACATCAGCTTTTACGAAGACACAGGCACAACGGCTAAGTTGTTCTGGGATGCTAATACAGAAAGATTAGGTATTGGTACTGCTAGTCCTACTGCCCTTTTAGATGTAGTAGGGGCAAGCGATAGTATCTCAAATATAACTGTAAGCAACCCTGATGTCGGCTTACGAATGTCAGCATATACTGACCAACACGCTGAGATTAGGGGTGGGACAAACCACCCCTTGTTGTTTAAAACTAACGGCAACAACGAACGTATGCGTATTAACTCAGCAGGTAACGTAGGCATAGGTACTACTAGTCCTGCTGAAAAACTACAAGTAAACGGTAATTTAATGGTTGGCGATAGTGCAACCTCTGGTAGTTTTATAGATGTTGTAGGCGCAGGTGCTTCTCAAGACTTTGGTATCAGATTTGGCTCTAATGCTGATAGAGACAATAAAGCGGCTATATTAGCAACAACTAATTCTGCGGGATTACGGTTTTACACTAGCGGTGCTAATGAGCGTATGCGTATTGACTCATCAGGTAACGTAGGTATAGGTACTGCTAGTCCTGCGGCTAAACTTGAAATAAACGGCGGTGGTACATCAACAGCAGGCGGTACGTTAGTAGTTCGACAAGACGGTGATACTTATAATGATGGGATTGCTATTACTAGTAGCGATTCTGTTTCACACCGAATCTGGAAAGATGCTAACGGTAAGCTAAACATTGGCTCGTCGTCTTACCCAAGTTCGTTTGTTCAAGACTTTAACGGCAACGTAGGTATTGGTACTGCTAGCCCTAGTGCCGCGCTTGATGTAGTAGGTGAAGCAACTGTTGGCTCTGGGACTTATGGTGTTAAGTTATCGTATTCCAACAGCGCAACGGCAGGTGTAATAGATACAGCAGATAGCGCAGACAAA
>Ga0181399_1000454_pt1 | contig 14996 bp, 23 predicted proteins | sample 22SPOviralmetaG_FD_130128 | JGI IMG/M metagenome (GOLD analysis project Ga0181399, IMG submission 130128) | Marine viral communities from the oligotrophic San Pedro Time Series (SPOT) site, San Pedro Channel, CA, USA - 22 SPOT_SRF_2011-05-21 | ecosystem: Environmental > Aquatic > Marine > Strait...
CAGTAAACGAGATTCCAACAGGAACAAAAACAATTTTAACATCGTTTAAAACAATGTTCATTTAATGGATTCGGGGAAGTTAAATACAAGGGTTGAGGTTTACAGATTGACTAAAACTGCTGACAGTTATGGCGGGTTTACTTCGACACAAAGTTTAGTTTACGAGATATGGGCATTTAAAAACGATTTAAGCGGTGAAATTCGCCAAGAAAACGGAAAGAGGTCAAAGTATAATGAGATTGAATTAATCATCAGGAAAAAGACTGCTGATAATATTTTAATTGGCGATCTCCTGAAGATTGAAAACATTTCAGGTAAATATAGGTTAAATGAAAAGTTCGACAACGTTGATCGTTTTTTTACAAAAATAAAAGCTACATATCGTGAAGAATGAATTTAGCGTTAATGAAAATGATTTGAGGAAATTAAATCAAAAACTTGGTAAATTATTCGCTATTGATAAATCAGTTGCATCAAATTTGATTGACAGATTCGCCATTAAATCGGAATATGATATTGTAAAAGATGCCCCGGTTGATACCGGGAATTTAAGAAGCCAAGTACACAAGAAAACAAACGACAAAGAAGCATTGATTGAATCCCAAGCATTTTCAAAATTGAATCCAACTTTTGATTATGCTTTGGTACAGGAGTTCGGATCATCGAGGAGAAAACCGAAACCATATTTTTGGAACAACATTTATAAAAATTACAATGTACTTTTGTTAAGAATAGACAAGGCAATTAAAAAAGCGATAAAATGATTGAGGCATTACATTATTTAAGAAAGGCAATCATTGACAGATTAAGCGGTTCAATAGTTTTGAATAGTCAAAATGTACCTGTTTATAATAGAGTTCCATCAGATGCAACAGAACCATTTATTAAAGTTTATTCATTGCAAAATGAGGAAATTGAATTTAATAGAGATACATATATTTTAGACTGCATCACGAGGATTGATGTTGTTACTTCCTTCGATGGCGATTCCGGGGGTGAATTAGATGCAAATCAAATCGTTTCACAAGTTTTAACTTTAGTCAGAACAAGAGAAAATGACAATGTAACGAATGAAATTAATGATTTGATAAATTCCATCAGGGCAAGATCAACCTACAATGAAAATATACAGGAAACTGAAAACATTTTGAGAGAATGTTCAACAGTTACAACCAATGGATATTTTGATTTGTCTGCAAATGGATTAAATGTATATACATCGGTATTGATGAATACAACGTATTTTGAAGAAGATGCAGAAGATAAAACGTATTTTAGAGCGATCATTGAATTATCAAATAAAATAGCACAACAAAATGTAACTACAACTTCGATTCCTGAAAATCCATATATACCAACAACTCAAAGTACATCACAAGGACAAGAACAAACAGTTGCTTTAAATCATAGATTTATTTTTGGAGTTGATTCAAGTATTTCAACAACGGAACATTATTATTATCCATTATTTGCGACACAAACAGAAGCAAACTATTTTGATTCTCAAAATGGCGGAACAGGAACATCACACACACATACATTTGTTGATGATCCAAGTTCATCAACTTGGTATATGCCGACAAACGGAGGAACGCATAGTGCAACATCTCCGCCATCGGGTAGCGAATACACAGAAATAACATCTTATGCTTATATTGATACTGATGGAGATGGTATTTTAAATGCTGTTGACACAGATGATGATGGAGATGGTCAAACTGATGCAAACGAAACTTTATATGGAAGTGATCCGTTGGATTCTTCTTCAACTTATGCTGATTTAGATGGCGATGGTATTGCTGATTCATCTGATAATGACAGAGATGGAGATGGTTACGACAACAGTGTAGATGCGTTCCCTGATGATGCTTCACAATGGCAAGCAATAACATCATCATTTGAAGGTGCAATATTAGAATTTACAACAACATCTGCAAACCAACAAGTTAAAATAGGTACAAGGACTTATGGCGTTTCAGGAGGAAATACACCTAATTATGTTGTTGATTGGGGAGATGGTAATAGCGATACAATTACAAGTTTAACGACACCGACACATACTTATACAAATTCGGGAAGTTATGACGTTCAAATATCGGGTACTTTCACAAGATTTAGATTCGGTGCGGGTTTAAGTACCACCGAAAGAGATGCGTTAACTGATGTTAAACAATGGGGAAATTTAACGCTTGAAACTATGGAGGATGCTTTTAAGAGTTGTGATGGTTTAAGTTCTTTAACTGCAACAGATACACCAACTATTGCATCGGGTGGTAAACTCAAAAATGCGTTTGCATATTCAAACGTAGTAACTATTCCAAACTTGGGTAGTTGGGATGTAGCACACATTTCAGATTTTTCAAATGCGTTTATTGATTCAGTTTATCCATTAGACACAGCCACTTATGATTCATTATTAATCGGTTGGGCATCACAAAACTTACAAAACAATGTATCTCTAAATATGGGAGGTTCTCAATATTCAAGTGGAGCAGCAGCAACTGCAAGAGAAACGATTAGAACTACATATAATTGGACGATAACAGATGGAGGACAGGTATGATAAATATATATAAATCAAATAAGACAGTTTATTACATCATCAGCGATGATGATCAAAAGATTTTCCACTTTGGGAAAGTTGAAAAAGGTCAGATATTAATAAGTGGATTAGATATTATTGAACAATTTGAAAACGAAGAGGAATTTCTATTAAGATTGGATCAAATAAATCCGAATTTTAAAAATGACTATTTTGATTTAACAACTGATGAATTAAATGAATATTTAAAAAATTTAAACGAACAAATTTAAAAAATGGAAGATTTGAAAATATATGGGTTGAGTTTTGGAGCAATTTTAATCAGTGCTATAAATCAAATAAATCCATATTTGCAGACAATCGTTTTGATCACTTCTATTATTTACACAGTTTTAAGAATCATTAAAAATTTGAAAGGCGATGGCAAAGATTGATCTTGATGGTGATGGCAAAGCGGATTTTTCCATTTCGCTTGCTAACATCGTAATGATTTTGGGTGGAATTGTATCAATCGTTAGTTCTTACTTTATGCTTAATTCTAAAATTGAAAAAGCGATGATTTCGCCAATTCAAGAGGTTTCTCAAAAAGATTTGAAATATCTGAAGGATGAAGAAGATTTAAAGATAATGAAACTTGAAAAGGATATTGAGGATAACAAGGGTTATATCAAAGCATTAGAAATAGAATTACGAACACAATATATACGCAAATGAAAATTGATTTTGGTTTGATAGTTGGTTTATTAATCATTTTAATTTTGACTATTTTTTATTTTAAGTTATGAGGGATATAGATAAAATCATAATTCATTGTTCAGCAACAAGAGAGGGGCAAGATATATCGATTGATACTATCAGAAGATGGCACGTTGTTGAAAGAGGTTGGGATGATATAGGTTATCACTATGTCATTAGTCTTGATGGGAGTATTCATAAAGGGCGTTTAAATAACGTTCAAGGGGCTCATACAAAAGGACAGAATAAAAACAGTATTGGTATTTGCTACACAGGTGGCTGCGACCAAGATATGAATCCAAAGGACACGAGAACAGATGAACAGAAAAGGTCTTTTTTAATTTTGTTGGAAGGGTTGAAATCAATTTACACAAAAGCAACAGTACACGGGCATAATGAATTTAGCGACAAGGCGTGCCCATCATTTGATGTGCAAAAAGAATATGGGCATTTATGAATAAACCATTTAAAAAAACAAAAGTTGGTCAATTTTTGACAAAGGTTTCGCCAAAGATTATTGATAAAATTGGCGATGTTCTTCCTGATCGTGGGGCATTAGGTGTTATTAAAAATCTAATAGATAAGGATGAAGAATTGACAGATCAACAAAAGATGATCGCTAATAATCATTTAAGGGAGTTTTATCAATTAGAAATTAAAGATCGAGATTCAGCGAGAAAAAGAGAGGCAGAAATTTCAAAAACAAATAAAGTTGATTGGATGATGAAAGCAACAGGGTTGACCGGGTTAATTTCTTTCTTATTTATAATTTTCGCAATCGTTTACATTCCAAACATTAAAGAGAATGATCTTTTTTTGCATCTTATGGGAATGGTGGAAGGTGTTGTCGTTGGAAACATATTCGCCTATTATTATGGAACTTCAGCGGATAAAAAGTAAATTGTTTAAATTTGTAAAAAAATAAAAATGGCATCAGATTTATATTATACCAAAGAATTTCAAAAATTAAGTTTTGGTGATAAAGGTTTAAGAGTTTTAGCATCCGGATCAACTTCGGTAGCTGATGAAGATTTTTGTGCAATCCAATCAATGGAGGATTCTGTAATTACATTTAACTGCAATGAAACAAGCGGAGATACTTCGGTAACATCATTAACATTATTGGCGGGGCATATTGTTTACGGAAATTTGGAAGATATTGCGGTTGCATCCGGGAAAGTAATTGCTTACTTAAGATGATGTTAGGTTTAGGTAATTCAATTTCAAAAATATCTTCGGTCAGTTCTTTGATTGATATATTGCTTTCTGCATTGAAATCACGATCAACTTTTTTTGAAAATAAAGGAGGAACAAAAAATATTTTAAACGATTTTAAAAACTGCGGATAAATGAGTTTATTAGAAAAAGCAAGTATTTTAATCACACCAACTGCATATGATGTAGGTAGTATAAACGCTATAAAACCAAAAGAATCTCCATTTGGTGATTTAGATTTCACAAGGGCAACAAGTGGTAGTGTTGTTGGTACTGCTAATCGTGAGAATGCTGATGGTGAATTGGAAGAAGTTGCAGAGAATGTTCCGAGAATAAATTATTTAGGAGGTGAAGGTCATTGGCTTATAGAACCACAAGCTACAAATACTGCTACTTATTCAAATGACTTTGAAAATGGAACTTTATTTAGTGGTGGTAGTGGTGCGGGGATTGATTATGCAGTTTTAACATCAGCACAAGCTATATCGCCTGATGGGACTAATAATGCTTGGAAGTTTGCAGATAATAATGACGGAAATAGTGGAAGGGTTACGTTACGTTACTTTGGCACAATTGTAAATTCGGGAGATTATAACGTTGTTTCTTTATTTGTTAAAAAACAAGGTAACAATGATTGGTTTTCAATTGCATTAGCTGAATATGACGTTGCTTCTGCTATTGCTTTTTTTAACATATCAAATGGTACATTGGGGACTGTGGCTTCAAGTTTAACTGCAAATATTGAAGATTATGGTGATGGTTGGTATAGAATATCAGTAACGTTTACAACGACAACTGATGTATCGGGTGCAGTTCAATTTAGATTAGCTGAAGGTGATAATGATATTGACTTAACAAGAAATGGAACAAATGGTGCTTATATCTATGGACTACATGGAGAAGCATCAACAAATGTTAATGCAACAAAACCAACATCTTACATTCCTACAAGCAATAGTCAAGTAACAAGGGCGGAAGATGGATTTGGACTAAATACAACATTAGACACATCGTTAATTGATTCAACAGAAGGAACATTTTATGCTGAAATGTCTGCTTTGGAAAACAATTTAGTTGACAGAAATATTAGTTTGTCAGATGGTGATGAATTGAATACAATTAGATTTAGATACACAACTGTTTCAAATCAACTTCAAGTAACAGTTAAAGTAGGGACGTCTCAAGCAGCATTCACAACAACATCTTTTGATATTACAAATTTCTTAAAAATAGGTTTGAGATTCAAAGAGAATGATTTTGCTTGTTTTGCTAACGGAAGTCAAGTTGGAACTACTGATACGAATGGCTCAACTTTTCCTGCAAATACTTTGACTAAAATAAAAAGTGCGAGGGGTGATAATGCTTTTGATTTTGCGGGAAAAATTAAATGTATTGCAGTATTTAAAGAAGGATTAACAGACACAGAATTAACTTGTTTAACAACATAATATGATTTATAAAAAATATAGTTTTCAATCAGAAGCACAAGCAGTAGCATTAATAGATGCTTTAGGTGAAAATAATAACACAGTCGTTAAATTAGGTTTTTTACAAATTGGTGATGCTGATGAAGAAACTCCTCCAACATTTAGCGATAAGTATTCAGTTGATGTTTTATGGCGAGGATTGGAAGTTGATGAAAACGAAAATCCGATTTTCCCTGATGGATGGAAAGAATTTGAATTAAATGGATTATCAAAATACAAGCATAATTTTTACGGATTAACATTCGAGGAATAATTTTTTTAAAATAACTATATTTGTAAATAATTAAAAAATATAAAAAATGGCTACATCAGGCGTATTTAATGGAACAAATTTAATTTTAAAAGTTATAGCTGATGGTGGTACATTGGCAACAATAGGACACACAACATCGTGTACATTTTCAATCTCAAATGATTTACCGATTGCGACAACAAAGGATTCGAGCGGATATCAAGAAGTAATATCGGGAGTGAGATCGGCGGAAATTACATTTGATGGATTGGTTGATTATTCTGATTCAATGGATATTGATACATTGATTGGATTTGTAACATCACGACAAAAAATCGATTTTAGTTTTGGAACTGCTGCGACAGGTGATGTAGTTTATTCAGGAGAAGGATTTTTGTCATCGGTTGATTATACTGCGGAAATGGAATCACCGGTATCATTCAGTGGAACAATTACATCAACAGGAGCAATCACATCTGCTACAAATTAATATTAATGGGGTGGTCTTAAAACCATCCCTTTTTTTTAAATTTTATGGGAAACAAAAAAAGAAGCTACTACACAACAAAACTTGGCGGTAAAAACCGAACACTACATTTCTCTATGAATTTTTGGTCAAATTTTACGGATATATTGGATATTCGTTTGGATCAAATTGGGGCGGTTTTCGATGGAGGGGTAAAACTTTCTACAATACGAACTTTAATTTATTCCGGTCTTTTGGCTTATGATCAAGAAGAAGGAAACAAAATTGACTACAATGAATTTAAAGTCGGTTCTTGGTTGGAGGATTTAGATTCAAACGAACTTGATAAAATCGTTTCATCAATGATGGAAAGCCGAATTTTAGGGAATAGTTTAAACGGAGGTATTCAGCGAAGGGATAACGATCCAAAAAAAAAATAGATGAATCCCTTACTTGGGATGATCTTCTTGATTTTTACATTGGTCAAGTAGGTATTTCGCCGAATGATTTTTGGAGGTTTACTTGGAAAGAGAATCAGTTACTTGGCGAATCTTTTATGATTAAAAATAATTTGTCTTGGGAACAAACGAGATACTTGGCAACTATTTTATACAACACAAATGCAACCAAGCGATCCCAAATGTTGAAGCCTGAAGATTTATTTAAATTGCCACAGGATAAAATTTATAAATCAGAACCTAAATCAACGAAAGAGGAATATCTTAAATTTCAACAGAAAGTTGATCAGGCGAAGAACAAAATCAAAAATCCATTATTTTAGTAAATTTGCAATATGGATAATAAATTAAGAGTTGTTGTTTCTGCTGACACGAAAGGGTTTGTTACAGGATTAAATGCTGCATCAACTAAATTAAAATCATTTGGAAATAAAGCGAAGGATATAGGTAAATCCTTGTCAATGTCTTTGACTTTACCGATATCAGCAGCGGGTGGAATGGCGATCAAATCTGCTTCAGATTTTGAGAAATTACAAACGCAATTAAATGTACTTACAGGAAGTGCGGAAAAGGGTGCAGAAGTTTTCAAAAAATTAGTTGAATTTTCAGCACAAACGCCATTTCAATTAGATGAATTAGCAAAGGCGAACAATATGTTAATTGGTTTTGGAATGTCCGCAGATGACGCATTTGATTCATTGAAGGTATTGGGTGATGTCGCAGCGGTTTCAGGTGGTGATTTAAATGGAATTGCATTAGCATTCGGACAAGCATCAGCAACCGGGCAACTATTTGCACAAGATATAAATCAATTAATCAATAACGGAGTTCCTGTTATTAAATTATTAGCGTCAGAATTAGGAGTTGCAGAATCTCAAGTAAAAAAATTAGCAAGTGAGGGAAAAATCGGTTTTGAAGATTTGAGAAAAGCCATGGTTACTGCTACGAGTGAAGGGGGAATGTTTGAAAATGGGATGCAGAAATTATCTAAAACATTTGCGGGTCAATTCTCTACTTTAAAAGACAATTTGAATATTGCGATGGCTGAATTTGGAAAAATTATGCTTCCGATAGCTTTAGAGTTGACAAAGAGATTAACATCATTAGCAAAAACATTTTCGAGTTTAGATAAAGAATTAAAAGTTGTCATATTAGCATCAGGATTATTAGTTGCAGCACTTCCTCCATTGATTGCAGCATTCGGACAATTATCCATTGTCATTGGAGCGGTCATTTCGCCTATTGGATTAATCGTTTCTGCATTTGCAACAGTTACGATGGCATCCGTTGAATTGTTACATCGTATAAATCCGATGGTTGATCGCTTGAATACGTTTTTCAATCTCATCAAATCGGGTGGTAATATAATGTCATTTCAAAATTTACAGATTGAAACAGTTGCTAAAAATTTAGCCGAAGAACATAAACAACAGGAAAAATTAAACGAGGCAAAACGGAAAGCAAAAGAAGATCTTGACAATTTATCCAAATCATATAGCAATTTTCAAACGACAACAAGCGGAAGGACACAAGTTCAAGGTCTTGGGGCGAATATTACAACAACAGGATTACAAGCGATACAAACTCCTGAAATTACTGCTTCAGATGATATGTCAGATTTGACAAATAATTTTTCTAATATTGAAGGTAAATTAAGATCAGTCAGAAATTTAGCGGAACAGTTTGGGCAATCATTAATGGGAGCATTTGAAACGATGGGAGAAGGTGAACCATTTTTTAAAGTTCTGATGCAGATGCTTTCCAAATTGATTAAAAAATTAATTACTGCGGCAATTGTTTCCGGAGTTGTATCATTTGCAGTCAATGGTATTTTTGGAGGTGGAACTTTAGGATTTGGAGCAATTTTTGGAAGTTTATCAGGGATTGGAGGTTTATCAGGAATTGGAGGAAGATCAGCATTTGGAGAGCAATCATTTATTCCAAAAGCAATTTCACCCGGTAGAACATTCGGAAGATTAAACGCAAATAGATCAATGCAATCAAATCAACTTCAGGGCGATTTTAGGCTTCAAGGACAAGATTTGGTTTTGGCATTGCAGAGGGCGAACACAACGAGAAATAGAATTTTAGGATAATGAGTTACGGTGTAAAATTTAAACTTGAATTTGACGATGTTGCAGAAAAGCAATTTAAACTCGAAATTCTAAAATTTAATTACGGAGGTACAGTTTTGGATTTGGTCGGGGGTGAAAATCCTGTTCAAATCGATTGGCAATCTGATGATGATATTTATTCGCCAATAATTGGATCAACTTGTAAAATTCAATTGTATAATACAGATACCACGAATTATGATGATTTTTATGATGCTGATGAACGAGAATATCAAGTAAAAATTTCCGTTAAAATTTCAGGGTTTTTTACAACGATTTGGAAGGGTTGGTTAGTCAACGATACTTATCAAGAAGTGGTGCAATCAAATCCATTTTTAATCGAATTGTTGGCGATTGATGGACTTGGGATTTTGTCAAATTATACAATACCATTTTACACCAAATCATCAGGATCAGATGTCGTTGAAAATGTACTTCCTCCGAATGCTTACATTCAAGATGTATTGAACAATTTGGGACTTGAACTCGATTTTTATTATTCAAACGAACTTTTTCAAGATGGTTCAGAATCATCAAATATTTATTTTAGCATTTTTAGCTCAACAGATGACGACAACAATGTTCCTTATGGATTTATGAAGGATGCTTCGGAGTTTATGAATGCGGAGGAACTTTTGAAACAAATTTTAAATTTTACGCATTCAAGACTTTTTCAATCATTCGGGCGATGGTATATTATCAATAAATCTGCATATTCAGAGCAAAGCATCAAGGATGATTTGATGGATGGTAGTTTTTCAGGTGCATCAGTTAGAGCGGCGGAAACAACATCATTACAAACGAATGGAACTGAAGATATCAAATTTAAAAAAGTAACTTTTGCCGGGGTTTCATCCGATGTTACATTTGATATGCTGTATCAGATTCCGAGTGATTTAACTCCTTTAAAAATGGATCTTACGAAGCAAATGTTAAGACCATTAAACAGGGCAACTTTTACCAATTCCTTACAAAATCGCCAAGACTTTTTAAATCCAAATCCATTCTTGGAATGGTCAACGCCAAGATCGGGTGTTTATGCGGGGTGGGATTTAAGCAACTCCAATGTTACATTTGATACATCAGAACCATTCAAAACAAATACATCGTTTAAATGGTCAGGAAGTGCCACAGTTACAAGCAATACCTTTACCTTGGTTAAGCAAAATGTTGGCGGATATTATAAATTCAAAATAATTTATTTATCATTATCAAATCCATCAGGAGCGATTCAATACAGATTGAGCGGATTCAATGGAACGCAAACAGTTTATTTTGATGAATCAGATAATACTTTTCATCAGTTATCGGTGGTGAATAACCAAGTTGAAACAAATGAGTTTATATGGGTGGAACACGAAGTTGAAATTCCTGATATTACACCGCATTCATCTCATACAACTTACACAGATTGCAAAATTGAAATCATTGGAACTGCGAATGATTATGTAAATGTTTGCGGAGTTTTTAGAGATATATTTAATTCAAATCAAGTTGGACTATATTCAACAATAAGAGCAGACGTAAATCAAAATCTATTTGAACTTACAAGGAACACCGGGGTTTATTCTGCAGAATATTCAGCAGAAGAATCAACCTTATCAGATTTCATTTTTGTGAATTATTCCAAAGGCGATTCAATAACTTCAGTCAGACGCCCATACGATGAATTTTTAAACGTTTCAAAAAGATTATCGGAAATCATTCCAAGGTATATTTTAAATGATCACCGTAGTTTTATTCCAAGATACGAAGGAACACTTTACAACAATACTGCGATCCCATTAATGCCATCAAATAAGGTTTGGATTAATTTTGGAACATCAGTTTTGCAAGAACCTGTATCTTGTTACGTTGACGCATTATCTTATAATATCAAGGCGAATGAATCGAAAGTAATAATGCACATTCCAAATCAGGACAATGATTTGGGGGCAACTTTAAAACAGAAGTTTAAATCATAACAATTCCTTTTTTTGTTTCCTCCCGGTGATAGCATCTGCTTGATCCGGGATTTTTTTTGCATTATTTTAAAAAATATAGTTTTAAATTTAAAATATATTTGTATTTTTGTAGGGTCAAAATAATAGTAAAAATTCAAAATTAAAATTTATGAATGCATTTGAAATGGAGTTTATCAACGATATGAAACGTTTATCTTTTCGCAGATATGATGTTTGTAACATATTAGGCGTAACGATGCCAACGTTGAAATCGAAACTCAAAAATCCCGATACAATCACAGTTGGCGAAGTTGTGAAGCTAAAGAGAAAAGGATTTAAATTAATCAATTTAGGAATATGAAATCAATAAACATTAAAGGGAAAGACTACATTACAGTCAATGAACGATTGAAGCATTTTCGTACATATGAAGGATATAAAGGGTGGAAAATTACAGAATCCATTGAATCATTAACGGAAAAAGAAGGTATATTCAAAGTTACTATAGAGGATTCCAACGGAATTACAATGGTAAACGCACACGCACAAGAATATCGTGATTCAAGTTACATCAACAAAACATCATTTGTTGAAAACGGTTTTACATCAGCACTTGGAAGGGCTTTAGGATATTTAGGTATTGGTATTGATACATCGATTTCATCGGCACAAGATATGCAAAACGCAATACACAACCAAGAGAATCCAAAAAAAGATGATAGACCTTGGCTGAACGAAACGCAGTTGCGATCAACTTTAACAGGAACAAAAAAACAAGCGGAATCCGTTGTCAAAAATTTCCGAATGAAAAAGGAATACAGAGCGACAATAGAAGCAAAATTTAAATTTTAAATAAATAGAAATGTCAGAAACAAAAACAATTTACGCCGGGGGCGGGAAACAAGTAAAAGGGCAATACGGAACATTCCGAGCCATTACAGTCAATTTATCGGATTTGCCGAAAGAACACATATTTGAATACAACGGAAAGAAGTACATCAAATTAAATGTATCAGATAAGCAAGAACCGGACAATTACGGAAAGGATGTTTCGGTTTCCATTAACACTTGGAAACCTGATTCAGAAAAAACAAATGCTGTTCTTGAAGGCAATCAGGGGGAAGTAAATGGCGATTTGCCATTTTAATAAACAAGGGATGGTTTACGGATCATCCCTTTTAAATTTTAGAAATTAAAAAAGTAAAACATTGAAATCTAAGAAAGAAATAAAGAATGTCAGAATTACTCTAAGAATATCTGAAAGTAATAAGATTAAAATTAAAAGATTGGCGAATTCTAAATCTAAAAGTACAGGTGCTTACATCTCTGAATTAATAGAAAAAGAGATAAAAGCTTCAGGAGAAGATAGAGGATTTTAATATACATATTAATATTAATCAAGGGATGGTTTTCGGATCATCCTTTTTAAATTTTAGAAATGAAAAAAAGGAATTTAACAAATGCAGAATATCACGCTAACAAAACGCATATTTCTGCAAGCGGTCTTAAAATGATCGCCAAAAAATCGGTTTATCATTATTTAAACCAAGAACCATTTTCATCAACTGCGATGAATTTAGGATCAGCTATTCATACAACTTTGTTAGAACCACAAAACTTTGACAAGGAATTTTTTAGAATGCCAAAAATTGATCTTAGGACAAAAGATGGCAAAGAGCAAAAAAAGGAATTGCAAAAAGTTGCTGGGGATCGTATTTTGCTAAAAGATTCAGAAATTGAAATTCTTGATGGCATCAAATCCAATTTTGAAAAAGATGATCTTGCAAAGTTTTATTGTCATGGGGAAATTGAATCATCCTATTTCGGTGAAATTAATGGGGTGAAAGTAAGAGTTCGTCCTGATGTCTTTAACGGACTTTTGAAATTTATATCAGATGTCAAAAGCTGTCAGGACAATTCGCCACAAGCATTCAAGAGAGATTGTTACAAATATGGTTATCCATTACAAGCGGTTTGTTATTCAAAATTGATGAATGTTGATCCGACACAATTCAGATTTATAGCAGTTGAAACAAAATATCCTTTCACTTGTCAAGTTTATGCATTATCTGATGAAATGATTGAATTTGGAAAAAAACAACTTGAAAAAGCTTTGGCAGAATGGAAGTTTTATTTGACAACAAAAAAAGCGGATTTGTATCAAGGATATAGTTTAACGGAGGATGGCTCAATAATTTTATAAAATGAAGAATTTAAAAAAGGAAAAAAAGCAGTTGTATTTAGCCGATTGCAAAATGGTTCAAAATATTATTGAAGAACACGTTGGATTTGCTATTGATGAAAATACAAGAGTTCGTCAGGTCGTAGATGCTCGAAAGATTTATTATAAAATTTGTCGGGATAACATTTATGGCGTTTCGTTTCAGATGTTGGCGGATTCAATGAAACAAAATCACGCAACAGTTATGGTTAATTTGAATAGATTAAACGATCATATGGATTATGATCAGCAGTTGTTGGATTTATATTTAAATTTGGAAGGAATTTGTTTAAATAAAATACAAAATTTGAAAAATCCATTTCATAAATATCTTGGTAAAGAAGATCATTTTCAAAATCAGGTAATGACTTATCTAAAAGCGGTTTATCCAAGAGTTTTTGCCATTCACGTTCCAAACGAAGGTAAGAGATCGCCATTTGAGAGATACAAATTTAAATTTCTTGGAGGGGTTTCCGGTGTTCCTGATGTTTTAATATTCCATCAAAAAGACGATAAATCAGGATTAGCAATCGAGTTAAAAGTTGGTAGCAATAAACCAACAGAAAACCAAATCATTTGCTTGAATAAACTTAGGGGTAATGGTTGGGAAACAATTTGGTCAAATGATTTTGAAGAGGTAAAAACCGAAATAGATAAATATTTAAAAAAATGACAAAACGTTTTTATTATTCCGAAGCAAAACAAAAGGTATCTTTAAAAAATGATCATTCAATTAATGATGATACATTTGAATACATTGGAATGGTTTCCGAGAATGAATTTAATTTGTTGTTGGATATTCTATTTGTAAAATATGGCGATGATGATATTTCTTTGGAGCAGATAGAAAAATGTTTTGGCGATTTTAGAACATATATCGACAAATTGAAAAGAAAATAGTTTATCTTTGTTTCATCGAGTTGAGGCGATGACACAATATTTTTTTTCTATTATTACCCGAACCGGGTTCAAAATTCCTCAACGTTTTGTTCCCGGTTTTTTTTTACAGATTAAAAATGAATAAAATTATAAAACCGAAAAAATTCGACAATTTCACGATTATACCAAGTGCTATATTTCGCCAAAAAAATATATCAATGGGAGCAACAGGATTGTATTGTTGGTTATTTTCCCATCAATCTGATTTTGATATGTCGGTGGAATACATCAGAGGACACTTCAGTGAAGGCAGAGATGGGGTAAATTCGAAGGTAAACGAATTAGTGGGGTTTGGATACCTTGAAAGAATTAAAATGCGTAAAAAGGGCAAATTTTACGGTTACAATTATATTTTGTCAGAAAAGCCAATCAAAAAACCGAAAACGGATAAACCGAAAACGGAAAAGCCGAATACGGATAAACCGTGGACGGTTTTGCCGAAGTCGGGAAATCCGAGACAAAGTAATATTAATACTAATATATCTTATAATACTAAAAGTAATATTAATAAAAGTAATGTTCAAGATTCCAATTTCAGCGATAAAGTCAAAGAATCATTGAACTATTTTATTGATTTGTTCCCTGATCGCTTTAAACCAAAAGGCGAAAATCAAAAAGTAAAATGGTTGCAAACTTTGTCAAGA
>Ga0181399_1000456_pt1 | contig 14975 bp, 20 predicted proteins | sample 22SPOviralmetaG_FD_130128 | JGI IMG/M metagenome (GOLD analysis project Ga0181399, IMG submission 130128) | Marine viral communities from the oligotrophic San Pedro Time Series (SPOT) site, San Pedro Channel, CA, USA - 22 SPOT_SRF_2011-05-21 | ecosystem: Environmental > Aquatic > Marine > Strait...
AGTCTGTAGCAATAACAATTTCATCGAAAACTGTTCCTGCCTTGAATAGTTGTACTTTACACTTCATGCGATTTGCTCAATAAATGCGTTAAGGATGGTTTTGTTTGTCATTTTAGAACCCATATGCTTTTTAAATGCGCGAGCGAGTTCTGCTTTGGTGGCAACTTCAGACTTTTGTTTTACCTCAAGATCTAAAGTTCCTAGTCCAGTATTTTTATCGGGCATATAGAATGCCTCAGTAAATCCTGCACTTTCTTTAATGGAAGCAAAGCGTTCCTTTCTCCACTGCTTATCGATTGCATCAAATTTATCATATGCAATTTCTCTAACAAGTCTAGATAAATCACCTTTACTACAAAGACGAATACCAATCCAATTGTAATCAGTAATCTCACGATAGAATGACACTATCGTCTTTGTAGTTTCATATGGATGATTTGAGATTCTACGGGTATATCCAGTTTCAGGATCGCGAAGAAAAAATACTTTACCCCGAGTGTGACACAGATATTGATAACGATATTCTCCAGCACGATAATAATGATCTTCAGCAAACTTATGAATGTAACTCATAGGATTTGCCTCACCATCAGTCAAACAAATAACATTTACTTTACTAACTCTTTCAATCCTTTTAAGATTAGAAACAATTTTACGAGTGCAATATATTGCTTCGGCAAGAGGAGTTCCACCAAGAGTATACTCTGGCAAATAATTTAGACGCCATCCATTCATAGCAAACACTTGAGTGTATACTAATTGCATGGACTTCTCAAGAGACTGTCTATTTTGACGAGAGGAAAAGAATTCGAGGAGACGAAAATCTGAATTAATTCCTAGTTCGTTTTCATTCTGCATGATTTTAAGATCATCATGCTGAGTGGAATATCCATGTCCAGATTGGAAAGCATATACTCTAAATGGAATTCCAGATTTTTTACAGAACCAGATAAGATTATAAGTTTGTTTCAGGGTATCAAGTAACTGATTACCCATAGAACCAGACCAATCAAGATACATTATAAGACCATGATTCTTACCTTCAGGAACTACAGTGACTCGTTTAAAGATGTCATCATTGTATTTGTAAGTGTGTAGTTTATTGGTATCAAGAACACCTGTTTTAGCAGTTGCTGAACGACGGTACTCTTCAGCAGATTTTTTCATGTCAAACTGCTTACACAAATAGTTTACAGTCTTCTGAGTATCTTTCTTGAATGAATTGTAATTATCAACAGCATACTGAACATGTTCTCCCCAAGTGCGCTCAGGATCATAAAAATGTCCATGGAGTTTTTCTTGAATTGTTTTGAAGGGGACGATTAAATCCTCAACTTTAGGATTGGGAATAGAAAGATATACCCACTCCTTTGCATTATCATCTATAAGAGTCTCAAGTGCTTCTGCAAGTGCATCATTAGTTACACATTTGGTTTCATCAATATCACCACCATAAGAAGGTGTATCTAAATCTGTGTCACTCTGATCAATATCATCTCTCCATTCACGCTCACGCCTATCTGCCTCTTCAAGCATCTCTTCGTGAGTCATCTCCTCATAGTCATCACTATCAACAGGGGTTACTTCTTCTTCACGATCTGCTTGTGATTGTCCATCTTCTGCTGATGGCATCATCATCTCTTCTTTATGATCCTGTTTTTCAGAACAATATTCATACAATTCTTTAGAAAGATCAACTACATCCTTAAAGGTCTTAGTTTGATCTGCACGACGGACCCATACCATCTCATCATCAGAGAATGGAATACTAGGATTACCTTTGAAATAAAGATTGATACGATCAATCAATGAGAGTGTTGTAGGATCTTCATGTTTTACACCAAAGAAGTCCTCATTCCACAACTCTTTATATCCCTCAAAAAAAGATTTACGAAGACCAGGATAGGTCACCTTCATCATACGTTCGATACGAGCATCCTCCAGAACATTCACAAATGCCTTTGAGGCACCACTGTAATCCTCGTTAGGAGTATATAGAGCATGACCCACCTCATGCCCTACCAGAAGGTCATAGACGGTGTTGGAAGCAGTCTTCCAGATAGGAAGGATCAGCAGACGCTTATCAACATCAAAGCAGGCAGTGCTCACTTTACGATGCTCTACAGTCAGGTTTTCTGTAGCAAGCAGTTTAGCAAGAGTGCCTTTGACTTCCTGAGTGTTCATCCGTCTCTCTTGGTTACCTTGTAATTATAGCACTGTCGTCAAGGTGTGGGGACACTACTGTGCCACTTTGGTTACTGTCCCAATGGCGTATCACTCCAGCAACGATGAAGCAATTAGTAACGAGATAACTAAAAAACACGATAGATCGTACAACAACAATAGCATTATCATACCTCTCGGTCTTCTCATCAGAGAACGAACCCAAAGCATATTTCCAAACCCTCAATATTTTTTTCACACAAGCATTCCTTTCTCTTGTAGGAAATGTAATGTGTCATGCATATTACCAACGTGCTTGTAACCTAAAGATACTTGAGGATAAGTTGCCCCTTCGCCAAATTCATTCTCGAAAGAACGTTGAGTAAAATGTTGATTAAGTTTATACTCCAAAAACTCTCCTCCAAGAGAATCTAATAGTGCTACCATACGCTCGCACTCCTGACTACCGTTAGAATAAATTACTGCTTGCATTTTTTTAACCAACAGGGTTTACATAGTGAATTTTTATATTTATTTTCGGATGGAACATAGCATCCGACCTGAGGACATTGATTTGCTGGTATCATCTTACCGCACCCAATACACTCAGTCTCCCACATCTTCATAACAATACTTCATTAGGATTGAGATTCTTTACAAATTGCACAGGATCTTTTTCAGACTTGTGTACCCAATGATAGCGCATACATTCGAATATAGGATCCCATGTTGGGACACAAACATAATCAGTCACGTTGTCTCCAGTCATCAGGTTTGTCAGTGTGAAACCAGTCTTTAATATCATCCGCACTACTAAACCCCGTTTTATGATTGGATGGATCGGGGTCTCCTAAACCCATCCTATTCAGAAAATCGTCGGTACTACCTTCTTCAATTTCTTGAGAAGATTGTCGTCGTGCTTTTTGTAACCAATCACGAGCAGTAGTGTGACTCTTTGCCAACTTCTCTGCCCATATCATGTCATCTAATTTAACCTCTTCGCCATTTGCAATACATTTACAAATGAATTCTAAGCGCAGTCTATACTGTGTAGAAAGCAAAGTTTTCTCCTCAACCAAGTTTATTTAGGACTCATCCGACATCTTTGAAAAATCATTAATCTTTTCAAACTTCAGTGTTCGCAAGAACTTATCAACAAGAATGTCTCCTTTATGTGAGATAACAAAGACATTAGTATCGTTTCCGAGACTACGAAGAATCTGAAGAAGTTCTCCTGTACCTGACGCATCAAGAGAACTATCAAAAACTTCATCCAAAATCAATAGATTTGTAGCAACACTATTCTTCATCCTAGCAACTTCACGCCAAGTAAACAATAATGCCAAATCAATTTTCTGTTTCTCACCTTCAGAAAATGATGAGTATGAGAATTCATCTCTAAAGCGACTCTTAATGACTTCATTAAACTCTTCGTCTAGTGTAAAGTTGACAAAGAAATCCATTGACTGAAGATACTTATTAATCAATTGATTAAAGATAGGAACATACTTCTTGATAATCTGACTTTTAATACCAGAGTCTTTCAACAAAGTTCCGACTACTTGAAACTCATCTAGACATCGATTAACTTCAGAACAATTTTTTTCTGTATCATCATACTCCTTTTCAAATGCAAATAAAATTTCTTCTTCTTGATCAATGTTTGGTCTGCTTTGTTGTAGATTAGTAATCTCTTTTGTGATTTCAAGATTCTCCATCTCAAGACGAACAATTTCTCTTTCCACTGCAGTAGCATCACTACGAACTTCATACAACATTGCAGAAGTTTCTTCCATCTTACTAACAATATCTACTGCTTCAGTAATATCTTTAGTGAATGCTTCAATCTCAACAGCAAGAGTTTTACCAGATTTTACGAGATCTGCAACTTGATTCTTTTTAAATGCACTACTAATATCTTGCGTACATGTAGGACAGACATCATGACCTTTGAAGAACTTCAAATCTTTAGCGATTAATTTTAATTCTGATTTTTTATCTGATTGACTTTGGCGCAATCTTTGAACAAACGTTTTTTGATTTGTAGAATCTTCTACCTGTTCTTTAAGAACAACAATCTCATCCTTCTTTTTTTTATGTTGAACACCCAATTCAACAACACGATTGGCATTTTTATTATATCTACTGCGTTTTTCTTCTTGACGATTCTCATTCACTTCAAGTAAAGAACCAATCAATTTTTTCTGACCTTCGAGTTTCTCTTTAGACAACCGAAGCATATGACCACAATCATTACTTTGACTTTGTGCTGTACGAATTCTATCTTTCAATAAAGAATTCATATTAGAAAAAATATTAATATCCAACAAGTCTTCTATTACCTCTCTCCTATGAGCGGCAGTCAATTGCATAAACGGAACAAAGGTGCTAGATCCAAGAATAACAACTTGAGTAAATGATTTATAATTAAGTTTTAGTACAGACTGCTCAAGATATTTTTGTGTATCTTTAGCGGCAGCATCTTGATCAACAAGTTTATTATTTTTATACAGTTCAAATGCATTCGGTTTAATACTCCTGAACACACGGTATTCATCTCTACCAATAGAGAAACAAACTTCAACTTTAGTTCCCTTTTCATTAATAGAATTTACTAATTGATTTTTGTTAATTTTGCGAAATGCTTTTCCAAACAAAGCAAAACACAGGGCGTCCAACATAGTGGACTTCCCTGCGCCATTAGAACCTACAATAAGTGTTGATGAAGACTCGCAAAAATCAATCTCAGTCCACTGGTCTCCTGTTGAAAGAAAGTTTTTCCAGCGAATAGTCTCAAATGTAATCATGGGGGAACAATCAGATCGTCTTTGGATATGACAGTATAAACATATCCATATTGGTTACAGTTAACAGCAATAACAGTTTTATCAACTTCTATAATTTCTAATTCATCTTCGTAATCATCTGCATTTAAAAGATTTACATAACGTTCAGCGTCATCTCGTTCCTCAAACAAAGTCACAGTTTTTGTACGTGCTTTGCTGTTTATAGCATAGATGCCGCCTGAGTTTTTATCTGTTAAAACAAACATTTAAATTTCCGATGCTTCCATATACAGAGACCTCATTACATTTTTCACATTTGATTTATTAACTTTGAGGTCAATATCATCTATGTAGTTATCTAACAATGTCATTGTATCTTCGGTTTCCAGAACCTCAGAACCAGAATCAAGTTCAACACTTAGATCCTCAATAATTTTGAGGTCTCCAAGACCCATGTCTTGTAGTTGACTTACAGCATAATCAAACTTAGCATAGTCACCTTTGTTTTCTACAATTAATTTAACGTAAGATCCTTTAAGGTCTTCTTCGTTAGGTAGGGTAACCCCGTTATTATAATAGAGTTTATGGAAAATGTCAAATGGATTTTTATAGAAAGTAGTTTTTAAAGTTTCTGTGTCAAATACATGGAACCCTCGCTTACATCCATAGTCATTCCAATATAGTTGATAAGGATTACCAAGATAATTTACATTCTTCTTGGTTGATTTCATATGATAGTGTCCCGAGAATACTTTTTTAAACTTAGAAAAAGCATTCGAGTCCATACCATGTTGCATTACATGACCAGGATGAGCTTCAAAACCATTTAATTCTAGATGACCCATGCATACTTTTGCTTCGGTACTTCCTACTTTTTCCAGAACTTCTGTACGATTCTCATCGCAAATCCAAGGGAGAAGGAGTATAGGAAGATTGTCATACACAAGAGTGGTAGGGCTAGTGATGACGTTGATGTTGTTGTATTCTCCAAGTAACTCACTTGGGGCGTTAACTCGTAGAGTATTTTTGTAATAAATATCATGATTTCCTACAAGCATATCCATACTGACACCTCTTTCCTGGAGAGGTGTAAACCACATCTCCTTTGCTGCTTCCAATGACATGAAGTTAATGGAGCGACGTTTATCAAAGGTATCTCCCAAGCAAATAATCTTGGAGATCTTATGTGAATCAATAAATGGAAGAACTACTTCACCATAGAATTTTTTATAATGATCAATAAAAGATTGATTGTCATTGCGAACACCAAAGTGTTGATCGGTTATTAATAAAAGTTTCATGAGTCAATTCTATTATTATTATTTGGAGTTGCTTCCCAAGAAAAACTTAAGGTTACTCTAGGTTCTACAATTTGAGGTTCGTGATAAACACCTTTAGGTATAAAAATACTATCACCAGGATCTACAGTAAAAGATGGACTATCATCAAATTTGTAAATAACAGATCCAATAGCACCAACAATTAAGACATCCATAACATCTTTATGTCGTCCATAGGTTGAACTACTATTGCCTAAAGATGCATAGACATGCATCTCTATAATATTTTCAGCATTTTTAACTTCGTCATAAGCAGTTCTAATAGAACCTGGAACAAAATTACTATGCATTGCAAAGGTTGGGGGGATTGATGGTTTGTCTGCAATAAAATTCACAGTACTGTTATCAAAATCAAACGCTAGTTTTTTTACTACATCAGACCATTCAATAGATCTTACAATCTTAAAATGATTTCGAGTAAATTTAATCACCAGTTGGTTTTTCCTTCTCTAGTTCATTAAGTCTTTTGCGCCAGTAACCGCGCTCATTGTCATCTCTACAGGGACTATCTCTTTTAACTGCATCGCGCAATCTTTCCTGATCAGTTTTCTTGGTCATCGTTTTGAGTTCATCTCCACACGGGACTTGATCTGATTATAACCTGTATCTGTGTCCCCGTCAACCGTAAACACATGGTCATATCCAGACTTCTCAAGAATCTTATCTTTGATATCTAACTGACGTTTCTCTTTTGCAATTCTCCTTAGGAATGCATAGTACACAATCTGTGTGAAGTATGCAAACGGATTCTTAGATTTTGCTGGATTGAAGTTATCAATATACTGAATACAATTTTCAATACCATCACAAACCATATCATCTTTATACATGTAATTGATAAAGTTTGGTCTGTATGATAAGTGTGTAGCAATTTTTAAAAAACAACTACCAATATAATTTCCAACTCTAGGTTTATTTTCACTCTTCCAACTTTTTAAGAAAGCAAACTCTTCATCCTGATCCATATTAATGAGTTCAGGACATTCTTTTATAGCGGCATTGTACATTCTCTGCCGATATTTTACAATAGCAGCAAGGAACTCTTGATTGTCAACGTAATGTTGTTTTTGTTTTTTTACAGTTGTTTTCATATGGTTACCTGCTTTGTTTATATTATAACATACTTGACAAGATCGTCAAGTCTCTGTAGAATAACCATGTGAGGGTTCAAGACAAGTTCTAGCTTTTATAGATTCGTTCAAATAGATTTCTTGCTTCATTAATCTTTCCTAAGTAACCCATCTCTGGTTCAGGATCTATTTTTGTTGTATCTTTTTTATCAAGATTATCTCCTAGTAAAAATGCTTCATACAAAAAAGTAACTTCTTTACTCATTGAAGTAACAGTTAAGATATCCTTCTCACGAATAATAAAAAAATCTTCATCGGAAAATTGCATCCACTTTGCAAATCCTACTCCTCTGACAGTTCGACCATCATCAGATTCCTTAGTAACAATTTGCGTACAAACAGGATCCTGAATGAAAACTAAGGTAGAACCCTCATCTTCAGTAAGCACTGCTTTGCCTAGCACCTCTTCTCCATTAAGGAGTTTGAAGATACCATAAAATTCTTCGTCGTGTCTTGCGTAACTAATCATAAGTTTTTACTTTAACATCTATGATTTCATAATTAAATTTTTCTTGATTGTAGACTTTGACTCTCTCCATTAAATGGTTGAGTGTATAGTTGTTACCTCTATCGGTAGAGATATCATCAGCAATATCATATAATGTTGCCTGTGATTTATTTTCGCCTTTCCTTAGGACACGACCAATCGATTGTAGGTTGCGAACTCTGGACTTTGAAGGACTTGCGAAGATAACGTTGTGTAATCTTTTGATGTTGATGCCTGTAGAAAATGTGCCGTATGAAGCAACTATGATTGCATTATCAGATTGTTCAGTTAATACTCTGATGTCTTCACGGTCATTGACATCTACACCTCCGTGTACGAAATGTACTGGTCTTTCGGTGTAACTATTTATCATCTCGTAAAGAGGCACTCCATGACGTTCTACATAGTTGAAAAGGACTAGAGTATTTCCCTTTAAGTCACAAGCAAGATTGCGAATAAATTTATTCCTACCTTCATGTTCTACAAGGTATCCGATCTCATCTTGGTAACCTTCAAACAACTTTTCCTCATGCTTTACTAGAACAATCTTCACTTTCAGTTTAGCAACATGTCCTTCCTCCATTAGTTGAGCAGTTCTTGTTACTTGTGAGCACCTACCAAATACACCTTCCAGAACTAACTGATTGACATTTGCACCGTCAAGAGTTCCTGTAAATCCAATACGATATTTACATTCATGCAACTTACCCATCAGAGACGTAAGAGATTTAGCTTTGAAAAGGTGTGCCTCGTCACCGATAACTACATCGAACCTATCAAACCATTTTCTAGGTTCCTTATAGATAGACTGCCAAGTGGTAATTACCACCTGATGGTCCGTGTATTTTTCTTGCCCCGCATATATCTTGTGGCAGTTTTCGGCACACATCCATCCGTATTCTTCAAAGTCCTTATACATCTGCTCCACGAGAGAGGTAGTAGGAACTACAATTAAAATATTTCTGTTCGCATTTGCATGAAAGCGTACCAATGCATAAATCATCAGAGACTTTCCAGAAGCTGTTGGTGACAATAAAAGTCGCCTATTATATTTTAGTGCCTCGTATATTGCTTTATACTGATAATCCCGAACGGGATATGGTAAGCGAAGAGATTTTACAAAACCTGCAACGCCTTGGGGAGTGATAAAATCATTCTGGGTCATTGGATGACCAAAGTATTTGCAGTCTTCCATGCGATACTTATATCCTTTTTTGTCCGCCCAGTCCATGAGATAGTCTAAGAGACCACAATATATCTCTCCCGTTGCTGGGGAATAAAGGCGAATTTTTCCATCCCATCCTTTCCACCGACGTTGCTTCTGCATATACTTTGCAGACTCAACTTCAAAACAAAAGTAATCTGCTAGTTCATAATTGATATGAGGTTCTGCCTCAACTTTAAGATACACTTCATTCTTCTTTTTAATAATTAAGTCATGCATAAGGAGGTCCAGTAAACCACGCTACAATAGATTTTCTGACGCCAGATGTCACAGGACGGACTCTGTGCCATGTAGTGCTATTAAAAAAAATAGCGTCACCCTTTTTGAGACGAAAAGTTTCGTATCTTGGGTTGCTCTCTGGTTTATATATCTCCAAATCAAACTCTCCACCTTCATATTCATCCAGGTTACTTAAGAACAAAGTCATACTAATTTTTCTAGTAGAAGGGTTTCCATGCATGTCTGGGATAAAATTATTGTGTTGATCAACATGCCAATCGTATTTACCACCCTCTGGATACATACCAAATTGAATTGGTTCGACATCTGTGATATTTAAATACCAATCCGCATCACGATTAATTTGACGTATCATATCCATCAATTTACAATTTAACCTATAGTCTCTAATCCACACAGATTCGCATACTCTTAGAGACTTATCTTCTACATCTAATTTTTTATCATTGACAACTCTACTACTTTGCCAATCTAATTCTGTTTCTGATATTGCACGTCTAACTTCATGCATAAGATTTGCATCAGATGGGATGTGCATATAGGGAGCACCATATTTAATCATAATTTAATTACACACCAGATTGAAATCTTTTCCATTCAATAGCATTCTTGATATGGTAAGTGCGAGAATTTATCATCCGCAGCACACCATCCAAGAAGAATAAAACTTGCTCTATGTAGTCAATCTTAAATTGAATTTTTTGAATGTCCTGATCTGCCTCAATAAACATTACCAGTTCATCCTTGGCAGTTAATTTAAGATCAAACGGCAGTTCTTTATATACTGAAGCAGGTGCTTTACCTTTGTAATACAACCATTTTTCTTTAAGCAATCTTTTCATTTCCAATTCTCTTTCTTTTTTCATAAGAGAATATGTATTATGGAACTCCATATATTTCATATGAAGTTGTGGGATTGCTAATGAGTCATTATCATGTAAGTCTTCATCCAACTTGGAGTCAGTCTTCCACATTTCTTGAAGTGTTTCTAGATTCATAACGATGTTTGATTGCTTGTAAGTGCCATGCTTGCGCTAAACTCTTAGGTCCATCCTGCAGAAGTTTTCTTTCTTTCGGATCAAGAACCCAATTGTCTAGTACATATTGTCTCCATTCTATCATCTTCTTGTCTTACGATTGACATCTCGGATCTCATAGATTGTATATCTAAATGTTGCAGTTGCTGTAAAATAATCATTATCAGTTCCTGTTACATCAAATGATAATGTTGATAAACTTGTTGGAAATAAATCTTTGAATACAACATCAAAGTTTGCAATATTATTATTGTTTAAAACTTGAAGTGTTGCATCAGAAAATCTTTTATCTCCCAACTCAATAGTGCTGGTTTCGTTCATCCAATCGAATCTTTCCTCATCATCTTGTGGTGTTCCTAATGCTCTCATCCAGTTATGTAACTGCATGTAATTCTCTAAATCTTCGTCAACAATAAACTCAACATTAAAATCACTATACCGCATGTTCCCTTCAGTAGGGATTACCACTCTACCTCTTGTAGGAATTTCTACTTGACCCAATTCGACAGTAGGGATTTCTGCTTTTTGACATAAGAAAGAAACTTTCTTTGCTTTATCCAAAATGAATAAAAATCCAATTGGTGAAAGATAGTTTTTGTTTGAAAGTTGATCGTCGTACCAGTTTGCCATTATCCTAAAATGCTATTGTCTTGTAAGTTTCTTTCTATCCACCCCGTTATAATATATTTTTCACCTTTTAATGGGGCGTTACCTCTATGAGTATGAGTAAATCCTGATGGCCACATGAGAACTCTTGCTCGTTTTGGTTTAAATCTTTTATGTAAGTAAATAAATTCCGTTTCACCACCAGCGTCATCATCTATATCATTCAAATACATCATAACTGCAAGAACTCTTGTGTTAGAAGATCTGTATGTATGTTCGTTCTCGCAATGCCACACATGATATCCCTCACCTGGTAATGTTCTTTGAATATTTACATTGTATATCTGAGATTGTATTGTACGGAGAGTAAAAAATTTATCACAATATTTTTCATAACAAGCATGAGATATATTGTTAAAAATTCCACTCAATTCTCCAGACTTTTCCATGATAAGTCTATAAGATGCTGATCCAACTACACTTTTTTCTGGAAGAGAAACAAGGTCAGGTCCAATAGAGTTAACTCTATCTTGTATATGACCAATATATTTTCCATCGATAGTTTTATCGTGCGTATTCCAAACATTTCTTTTTACACTTACTTTCATAGATTCGCATCTATTGAAGTAATCAATATACTTATCAATTTCAATTTGATGGATGTCTATATCAAAAACACCAATAAAATCTTCAATTTTATAATCATTAATTAGCATCATAATAATCATCTATATCAATATTTAGACATAGAAAAAGGGGGTCCTAAAACCCCCTCTGTACTTCCTTCACACGGTATAATATGTATGCAATTTACATAAGAACCTCTCTACAGATTTTTTTACATGATGCTTGATTTGTATCATCGCATTCAATTAGACATTCGTAATAGTCGTTTAGTAACTCCAATTCAGATTCTTCTGGTGAGGCATCAAAATGTCTCCACTCATACAACTGATTGATCGACGTGCTGTTCTTCATTTTTCTTTTGTTCATAACTGTGAGTCATAATATAATTAAAGTTTGGGTTCATTTGTTCACCTCATAGTTCTGTTACTATCTATACCAAATGTTAGCATATTCTGACGAAATGAGTATGAGTAGCAAAGAATATTAATGCCTACTAATTTATACCTAGGCATAAAAAAAGGACCCCGAAGGGTCCAGTAGTTGTGTATCCTGATGGATCACATAAGGTTTGCAACCTGTACACGACGGTAGTAACGGTTGGAGTTGACGGTAAGAGCACCTGAACCCTGTGTGAGACCTTGTGAGAAGGGGTTTGAGACCATGCCGTAGCGGGTCTTGAAACCGATCTTCGGAGTGAAGGTGTCAGGATTGATTGCTCTGACTTGCTGCAGAGGAACGTATGGGCAATAGAACAGACCTGCATCGAATGCATTTTGTCCTTTGTAACCAGCAACGTAGAAGTGCTTGTCACTTACGTTAGCAGAGTAAGGATCAACGTAGACCTTGATCTTGCCGTTGAGTGTACCAACCAGTGTGCTGGAGGTATCATCAACACCTGTCAGGGCGTTGTTGCCTTGGAGAGCAGGGGTGTAGTCAAGAACACCAGCCATACCCAGTGCAGAAGCAACGTCGGCAGAACAGATCAGGATGTTGCCTTTCCCGCGACGAGTTTGCTGACCGATAGCGTTAGCATCGCGCTCAATCTGGAACAGAAGTCCTTTGAACTTCTCAACAGACCAACGACCGTTGCTGTCAACGTCAAGGTCAAAGATACCAGCGTTAGCGGTATTGTTCTGAGCACCAGTAACAGCGTTTGTGTAGATGGTACGAACAACTTCACGGTTGATTTCAGCAAGAATTTCTGTGCTGAGGATGTTGGCGAGCTCTTGCTCGGCATCCAAACCATGAATCGCTTTCAAGTCCTGAGCAAGCTCAAGGCTGTACTCGGCCTTCAGGGCGCGTGACTTAGCAGTAACACTAACCTTCTCGATGGAGAAACCCATCTCACGGAAAGCGGTTCCTGCAGAACCATCGTTAAGTGCTTCAGCAGTTGCTGTAGCCATGCCAGTACCGTCTCCAGTCTGCTCATAGGTTCCAGCGGGGGAATCGTTCAGGAGACCAGGGTTAGCGCCTTGGGCGTCGTTTGTGGCATCTGAAGCGTTGGTATCGTAGTTGCTAAGACCTGTACCAGCACCACCAGAGAAACCAGCGTTGGGCTCATTGAACATTGCTTCTCTGTAATCGCTAGAAGCAGGGCTACGCTCAGAACCATACTGAGTACGCATTGCGAAGATCAGTCCAGTAGGACCAGTCATCGGTTGAACGCCTGCAACGTCATAGGCGATCAGTTGAGGCATAGAGCGACGGATCAAGCTGATCAGAACAGGATCGAAACCTGCGTTAGGACCAGTTGCGGTTGCACCGCCACCGAAACCACCTGTACCAGCGGTAGCAAGTGTTTCGTTAAGCATTTGAGCTTCTTCTGTAGTAGCTCTTTCTTGGTTTTCTAGGAGTTGAGCAACGACGCCACGCTTGTGGGAATCAGTAATCTCGGGACAAGAATCGTGATTCAGGACGGGTGCCCACTTCTCCTGGAGGTTTTTAATAGACATTTTAATTTCCAGTTTTAGTAGTTAGGGTTTACAATTATTTGGACCAGCGAGCAAGGGCATCAACGTATTGCGACATTGAACCGCTCGTGGTGTCTTCGACAAGGGGTTCCGCTGCTTCTACACTGGGGTCACTTACAGATTCTGCAAGTTCAGCCTTTCTAGTGAAGTAGGATTCCTTAATCGTGTTGACCTTATTTCTAAAGTCATCTTCAGTTTCAAACTCAACACCCTCGGCTAAAGATGCAAGCTTCTCCTTTTGGGTTTCAGCAAGACCAGTAGCACATTCGTTCACAATTTCCATTTTTACAAACTCGCCAATTCTCTTATTCAAGGAGACGTTAGCGTCGATTTGCTCGTTGAGTTTAGCTTCCATATCATCAATTTCTTCAACCATGCCATCAAGCATGTTGAACTTTTCTTCGGGCACCGTAAAGTTGTGCTCTAGGAAAAGACCTTTTAGGCCAGAGAAGAATGACTCTGCCATCTCAGTTTTAATACCATGCTCGATCTGGAGGGAGTTTTCCTTCATCCAAGATTCAGCAGCATATGTGAGATAGTCATCAACCTTCTCGGCCAATTCTGTTTGAATCTTTTCAACTTCTTCAGTTAAGGTAGATTCAAATGCCTCTGTCAACGCTTCAACTTCTCTATTAACACGACTGGTTACAGCTGCTTCAAAGATAGTTGTTGCTTTTACACGGAACTCTTCTGAGAGTCCTTCACCAGCGACAAGAGCGTCAACATCTTCAGTAAAGTCGAGGTCGGTTTCAGCGAGGACTTCTTCGCCATCTTCCGTTTCCTCCATTTTAGCAGATGCGTCACTTGGTTTGGTGCTAGGGACTGGTGCTTTACCTACTGCTTTAGCAGCAGAAGCGCCAGCGTTTTTGGTGCCCTTTGCACCTTCTTCGGAATCCGAAGTAACATCAACTACTTTAGGTGCTCCACCGCCAGAAGAATCCATCTTCTCGCCAGGTTTAGCATCTTTAGTAACTACGTTAGAACCTTCGGTCACTTGATCCATATTATCTAACTCTTTATCGAGTGAGGTCTCAGCCATTTGTTTGAACTCCGTTATGCATTAGCGTTGTCTTTATTTATTTATAATTCACAGACTCTTTAAAAATGCTGCAAACGCGGAGATTTTACGCTCCTGCAGATTGATAAGGGTTGCTTCATCAATTTCCTGTTTGATTTGAGCAATAGCAGACTCTTTAAGGATGCCATTATCCCAAACCCATTCTTTTCCTTCCATAATACCGTCAACAAATGCATCAGGAGCAGAAGGATCTGCTACAATATCAGCAGCAGTTGCAAGCATAAAGTCATCTGCGACGACATTGCAACCTTCTTTTTTAACTAAAGAACCCATGCCTCTAGAAGAA
>Ga0181399_1000457_pt1 | contig 14923 bp, 13 predicted proteins | sample 22SPOviralmetaG_FD_130128 | JGI IMG/M metagenome (GOLD analysis project Ga0181399, IMG submission 130128) | Marine viral communities from the oligotrophic San Pedro Time Series (SPOT) site, San Pedro Channel, CA, USA - 22 SPOT_SRF_2011-05-21 | ecosystem: Environmental > Aquatic > Marine > Strait...
ACCACTAATACTAGCAAAATCTTCCTTTTGTTGAAATAGAAGTTGATTTTGCTGTCTTAATTGCTCAGTTTGATTTTTAAGATTATCAGCCATAAATGGGGTTATATGTTATAAATATTAAAATATACAACTTTTATTTATAGCTTGTTTTAGGGGTTGAAGTAGGTTTTTTTACATTACCCAAAGAATCCATTAGAGTTTGTTGTTTATTGTTACCCTTAGAAGATTCTATAGCTTTAGCTTCTTTATTATAATGTTCTTGTATTTGGAAAAAGGTAAATTTCCTTAACCAGATAGGCATATTATAAACTGTATTCCAATCATACCCTCCTTTACCATGGAATACTATTTCATGGATTTGGGTAAATAATTGTTTTCTTACTTCAGGGATTATTTTAGGTGTTAGGCCAAAAAAAGGTAAGCCCAATTGGGATACTGACTCCAGTTTCATTGCCATTGGGAAAAAAAGTCAGATCTATGTCTGGTTGGATTTGTCTAACGTATTCTCTTAATGCTCTGGCATCTCGAGCTAAAAGATAGTTATCAACAAAATTCCTAATATCTTTTTTATCCTCCTTTCCATCTACTGATATAATAGTATGTTTTAATCGAGTTGTTACTTCTGGAGATGTATCTTTACTTATTTTTTTATAACTTTCTATTTCTTTACGAATATTTTCCTCATCTTTATGAGTTAATATTTTAAATACTACTGTGGAAGATGTTGAAGGGAGTATGAAAGAAAACTTATTTACTCCTCTAGTATAAATGGATTCATCAATCTCCTTATCTTGGAGTAGTGATAAATCAACTTCAAAATCCTCTTCTCCAAGGGTAAATTTATAATCTTTACCATATCCTAAAATACGAGCAGCTACTAATACAGCATTTTTGTCACCTACTAATAAATCATCATAGTTGACATCTGAAATTATTAGGGATTTAAATAACCTATCAAATACTGTCCCATCTGCTATATAAGCTTGATTGGTTAAAATATCTTCTTCCTTAGCAGTCATATACTTCATTTCAATCTTACCGCTAGATAAAGGATTGTTTTCAGGATATAATAATCCTTTAGATGGTAAACTTACTGTTTCGGTAGGGAGTTTAAATTCTGACATAATCTTTATTTAATAATAACTTTTTATTCTATAATAAATATCAATATAAAAAAGAGCCTGACAAAAGCCAAGCTCCTTTTTGGAGGAAATATAAGGGTGGGTAATCTTAAAAGTTTAATACACAATAATCTGGTTGTACTGTCATGGAAATTGATTGTGCTGATGATTCGTTATCGTAGCTGTACTCGCCAAAATTAGCACTAGTAATCAAAGCACCTTTGATAATCCATTCTGATACAATATCACCTACAGGACCTAATACATTAAAAGTTAGGTCTTTTTTATAAAAATCAGAATAACCGTTTCTACCAGTTACTGATTCATGGTGTAGACGAACCCACTCCATTACTGCTTGTGCTCCTGAAGGGGTGATTGGGTCATGTAAAGTAAAATCAATAGTTCCCCATGTTGTTTTTCCTTTTACATATCTTTTAAGGTTGATGTGGTTTAATTCTACAGTTTCCTGTGAAACTGAGATACCACTAACACCTTTAACGATATAAGAAGGGAAACCATCCATATACATCACAAACCTATTTTGTTGTTTAGGTTCAAATGCTGTGAAGAACATTTCGTTAGTATCTAATATTGCCATTTTGTGTATTTATTTTATTATAAATATTTTTTTCTTATATTTTTATACAGGAAATGTAGCTCCAGTTGGTAATACGTTGAAATCTAAAATAATAAACTCAGCTGTACGTGTTGGTTGGAGATAAATTTGACCAATTAGTTCATTTCTATCTACTACATCTGCTGTATTATTAGTATCATCCATTACTACTTTGAAAGAATACAATCCTTGACGTTGTTGTACCGATTCTAGATATGGGTTAACTTGTGTTAAGAAACTATTTCTTGTAGCAATAGTATTTTGTTCAAATACTAATGTGTCTGCAATTTGAGAAATATAACTCTTAAGTGAAATTAACAATCTACGAACATTAATACGATCTAAAGAACTTGATTTTTTCTGTAGTGTCTTTTGTCCAAATACTACAACTCCAGCTTGTGGGAATGTAGCTAATGGGTTAATATTAGCTTCGTATAATGTATCTCTAGTACCTGTTGGTAATTTTCTTTCTACTTGAACTACGCTATCTAAGCCACCTCTAGTTAAGCCAGCGGGTGCGAACCAAGAATCACTTGACGCGTCAGTAAACGCATATACTCCAGGAATTAACGCGGAAGCAGGTGACCAAATTAACTTACCTGTTCCTGGGTCAATTACTTGAGCCCATGGCCAATAAGTAGCAGCATAACTTGAATTGTATAAAGTACCTTTTTCAGTTACTGTTGCTGTTTGAGCTCCATAACGTACTAAATCTATTACAGCTAAACAATCAGTTCTAGCAATTGCTAAGTTAACTAAACGAGTAACTTGTAAAGTAGAATCTTGAGCTGTTAGACCAGGAGCAGTAATTACATTAAAGCGATATTCATCTTTATTTCCTAATAATGCAATAGCGGTGTTGTAATCTGATGCTTGTATTCCTTGTACATTATCGTTTGAGATAATATTTTCATTAAATGCAGCTCCACCACCATAGAATAATTTACCTTGACCACCATAGAATGAACCAGATTGAACAACTGGTAAAGAAGCAGTATATTCAGATTTTACAGCTCCTGCGTTGTCAAAATAGTCGGGTGTTGGATAATTTACTTGTTTTACTCTTACGTAACGTGATTTATTACTATAAGTACCACTACTTTGAATGTAAGATTCTGATCCATCTGTTTGGATATTTTTAGTAGAGTTACCAATTACAGATTCAATATAATTAGATGAATTTGGGTCTAAACTTAAATTTTGGTAAGTTTCTAAAATTACTTTTTCTCTACCATTATCGTCACCTCTACGGATCAATAAACTAAATGTTCCACTTTCAGTATTAACTGTTGGAATTTCCCAACGAATGTTATCACTAGATCCTGAAGCCAAAGCACCGTTTGGTAGGATTTCAGCGAAACTTTCAATATATGAAGCTGAAACATAACCATCTAATACGTAAGTATTAGGTAAGTTATTCATCATTTCTCCCTCAGATAATGTTTCTAATACAAAAGGACCATCTTTTGAATCAGGCTCTACATTACATAATACTGGACTGTTTACAGCGGGTTCAAATGATCCTGATGTAACTCTAGTGACTAGTAAACTTTCTCCTCCATTTTGGAAGTAGTTATTTACTGATACTGAGGTTAAATAACTATATGTTTGGCTCCCACTTTGAAGGGTAGAACCAAATCGACTGGTAAAATCACTATATGAAGTAACTACAGTTGGGATTTCAACAGGGCCTTTTACGGTAGGTCCAATAATAGCTGCTCCGACTGTTACGGGTTGAGAAGTGATAAATGATTGATCATTTTCTCTTGCTAATACGCCTGGTGATATTAATGTTTCTGCCATTTTGGGATGATGTATTTAGTATTGTATTTTGTTATAAATACTAAAGAGCTTTTCGAAAAATTAAGAAGTGGGTGATATTTCCCCATTTTCTAAATTGATGTTTCCATCTCCATATTTCTCGGTTAGAACTTTAGCAAATTCTATTCTTTTTTGCTCAAATGCTTGTTTAGCCTCGATTAAATCGTCTTTTTGCGTTTCTAAACTAGAGATTTGATATTCAATTTGACCAAAACTAAAAACTATATTATTTTCTTGATCTTGAAACCCTTTAAGAGTATCTAACTCTTCTTTTGTTAAAACTTTTTTATCCATTTTCAAATTAATTTATAGTAATAAATATATAATTATGTATTTAAATCATTAAGGTTTGTAACTACTTCAGTGCCAATTGATATTTTAGCTTTAGAATTAAATCTTCTAGTAGCATTTAAGTCTTTTTGAAGTGTCTCAGGTATGATATGACCTCTTAATCTTAAATCAAAGCTACCTTTAACAAGTCTTTCTTGACCTACAGTTAATTCGGTTGAGGTATTGATTGTATCAATAAATGCTCTAAATTTAAAACGTTCGGGATCACCCCAATATGAATCAGAAGCATATTCTACTGCTTCAATAATTTTATTAAGTTGCTCCATATAGTAAGTTTGAATATTACAGCTATATTCTAATGTTACAAAATCCGGTACTACTACTGCTTGAGATTGTATTACTGGTTTTCTATTGTTTAATACATTAAAATTAGAATACCCATTTGCACTATTATATCCTTGTTTTAAATTGGCATATAAATGTGGAGAGTTTGAATCAACCTTAGCTGTTACACTTCTATCTTTAGTTATAGAATTACGAGATAAATAAATAATAGGTAACATAATTTTACCCCCTTTATCTCTATAATACCCATCCTTTTGATATGATTTCCATCTTTCAGGTGAAGCATATATTACTGGGACTTGTGTTCGTTGGTTATTTTGGTATACAAATGGTTTAATTACGTTATTAAAATAATAAAACACTGCTTCATCTAAATCTTGAATACCAATTGAAAAGGATTTTGATTTATCTCCTTTAGATGAGATTTTAGTAGACCTATTAAAGTCTATATTTGTTGCTTTTTGATTAGCATTTGCCGCCTCATTAGGGTTTGTCAAATTTGCTAATTCATAAGGTTCTTGTTTACCTCTAGAAATTTCTTCTTGTGATTCAGGTCTTGGTTTAAAATTTCTTTTAGATGTAGGGGCATTAGGGACAGCAGGATATCTTCCATTAGCATTATTAAATGCTCTTTCGTATGCTTGTGATCTAGTTAAAGGTTTATCTGCCATAATTAGAATCTTTCTTTGTACGGACTAAGATTATACTTATCCGAAGGAACGTAATGAGTTGAACAAACAATAGAATGGTTAGCTCCAAACTTTTCTAACCCTGGATTTAATGGATTAGTGTTGTTTGGGTAGTCTGGGTTTTTACCTACAAAATATTGATTACTTACAATCCCATCTACTTCATAGTATCCCTCTTGGTATAAGATAATATCTCCTACCTCAGCTACGTAATTAGCATCTACTAAATCAACTCTTAAAAATGCAAAGGTAATAGGTTGGTTAAACCCAATACCTTCTCCACTTTCAGGAAATTCTTGATCTCCTCTATTAATTAAACAATTAAAGATAAAAGGACCATCAAAATATTTGTTTCCAGCGGCTTCACCATAGATATTTGTTCTAGTTTCTTCAAGCTTATATTTGTAGAAAGATGCTTGTTGGGTAATAATATTACCCATCAACTCTCTATTTAATCCTCTTATTAAGCTCACATCTCTGGAGCTGCCAAACATTGCCATATTAACCGATGTATATAGTATAAGGAACAGCTTTCAACTCGACATTTGCAGCCTCAGCCTCAGCCGCTCTTCTTTCTAGTAAAGCCTTTCGTGAGGTATCATCAAAATATCCTCTTAATCTTTCTATTAATGTTGTTTTTTCCGCTGTAGCAGCTGTTAATAAATCACTTTGATTTAATTGTACGTCTGCATTTGGAATTGGAATACTAGCATATTTACCCCTTACATATCCTAACATTTCTTTAGCTAATGCTAAAGTGTATTCAAATATCCATTGTCTACCAACTGAATTAACTTTAGAATATGTTGGGTTTGTATAAGGAGTATTTGATACGTTAGAAACTTTATTTGGAATATTACTAATACTACTTCCTATTCTTTCATCTCTTTTAATATATTCAAAATGTAAGTTAGCACTGCCTGTTGTTGGGATTGGGAATAATCTAACATTATTATCTTTGATTTCAAAACTGTAATTTGATCTACGAATTTGTTGGTTTAATTCAATAGCTTGAATTGTTTGTAAATCATAGTTTAGAGGCATCATTAAATAATTAATAGCAGGACTCATACCACCGAATCCAAAACTATCAAATAATGATTGATATCCAAATCCTGTACCAGAATATGGATCAAAATATTTTACAATAGCAGGAGTTGATTGATAAAATACTCTTTTAATTTCAATACTTCCTGTTATTCCTTCATTTTTAGCCCATTGTTTTAAATCATAATCTTGTACTGAGCCCGTGAGTGGGATTGAACCCTTATAATATGGGACATTTCCTCCTGTACCTGCTTCTGCTCCATATTGTTCTGTTAGTTTAACAATAGGTTCAAAGCTTGGAGTAATTATAGCATCATTAATAGTTTCATCGGTTGATGCTCCCTCTAAAGATAATTGATTATCCCTAATTTTATAAGCATATAATTCATTACCATAGGTAGTAATTGCTTCCTCAAATGCAGCGTAAAATGAAATATCTTGTAATTCTACTTCTACTAAAGGATAACCTAATCGACGGGCACAAAAGTTAGAAACTTTATCAGCATCAACTTGAAATTCAGCATCAGTATCATAAAACCCAAAAGGTGTTGATCCTGTTGTAAATGAGCTTGAACCAGGCCAGATAGGGATATTTGCCATAATTTTTGTTATAAATATTAAAAAACCTTATTTAAGTAATAGTAAGTAATTATGGGGCAGAATTTTTATATGGATGTCCAGAGGGTAGATTGCCTTGTAATCCCCATTTCCAAGCTAAATATCCTTCTGCTTGTCGACTATATCTCCAAACATCTTGAAAAGCACTAGGATCACCATTAAATAATAATAGTTCCCCAAAACGTCCTGCTAGTTTTTTATTACCACCCCGGTTAGCCATTATACATAATTTTTGACTAGTTGATAAGCTACTAAGGTAAGTCATCATTTGGGTAGAGGAATAGTTAAAACCATCACCATTTAAAAAATGTCTTATACGTCTCCATCCCATCTCGTTGGAAAATGTCACAGTGTATATAATCCAATTATTCTCTCTATTTACAGTACTAATGGGTCCTAATACCCCACTACTCCCTACTCCATTTCCTAAATCTACTTCTCCCCAAAATTGGGTTGAAGCATTAGAAGAAACAGCATAACCTCGAGTAGAATTTAAACTCCATAAAGAATCTTTAGAAGCATCAACAGTCATAGGTCTAAATACTCCTACACCAAAGTGGTAACCACCACTATCAACTAAAGAGTCTGTGTAACTATTTTGAAAAGCAGTACTACCCCCAAAATATAAACAATCTAAACCATTTTGCTGAACTCCTGTTACTGGGCTACTATTACCTATTACACCTAAATCATCACCATAATTACCTTGTGAGCTAATTCCAGTTACTGTTGATCCGTTTTTTATATAACTGGTAGTATCACTAGCATCATACCAACCTGCTAAGTTAGGAATACTAGTAGGGGAAAAAGGGGGAGGTACTGGGGTAGATGCTTCCCCCCAATAAGCTGTTGGTGTAAATAAAGCCATATTAAGAGAAGTCTTTTAAACCAGTTACATGCCAATCAATACCATCAAAAGTCATCGCAGAAAGTATATCTACTGTACTCAAAGTAGTAGATGGTACAAATGGAGTTCCAGATTCAAATTTAAAGTTACTACTCCAATTAATAGTACTTGTATTATACTGATTTGTTATAAGTTTCATATTAATGGTTTGTCCTGGATAACCTCCTGTAATTTGGAAGTCTTGACTATACGCATTTAAGTTAGTAGTAAAGAAGTTACCCTCATTTGCGTTTATAATAACCCTCCACCCACTAATTGAGTAAGTTGGGTTTTTTATAACTACTTTTGAATGTAGACTTCCTGATACTGTAAGTCTTCCCTCTACATCAACATTACTAGTGAAATCTGTACTATTACCACTTTGTACTGATACTCCTAAAGATTCTAATTGAGCGGAGGAAGAAATAATTCCGGCTCCTGATGAATTAATATCATCATATTGGATAGTACTATTTCTCCAAACACCTGCATCATATTCTAAGTATTGTCTTGTAGCAGGAGCATTGATATTAACATCTGTAATTTCTCCTAAATTACTAATAGTTGAAGTTGCACCTCCTGATCCACCAACTGTATTTCTAAATAAACCAGCATTAATAAGGTTGGCTTGAGAACTATCACTTAAATCAGTTGCATCGGCTTGTACTACTAAATAACCAATAAAAGTTAATGATTTTGAAGTAGTAAGTGATTCAGTAAATTGTTCTGTAGCTAATTTATTTATGGCAGTAGCTAAACTATCATAAGTTTCTTGACCATAATATACATAGAATCTTTCACTAGTAGGTCCTACAAATACTCTTTGTACTGTAGTTGTTGAACCACTTATGTTAACTAATGTACCAGTTCCATCATCATATTTAGTTGGATCAATTGTATCATAAAAGTTACCAGCATTAATATCACCAACAAACTCACTACCTGATTTATGTACTCTAACTGTTTTACCAGTTGATTCTAAAGATGGGGTATCATAGATACTAGGGTTATTGGGATCTTTAGAATAGAATCCCCCTAATTTAAAGGTAATACCTGTTGAAGTATTAAATCCTAAAGAAGAACCACTAGCAGATATATCATATCCTTGTTGTTTTAAAGGACCGAATGCTCTAATAAATTGGTTTGCTTGAGCTGGACCTGCATATGTTGTTTGTTTTTCTTCACCAAAGGCATCAAGATAAGCATTAGTTAAGTGACCTAAAGTACCTAATGGGATTTTTTCTAAATATTGTAAAGTAGTAAAGTCTTCTATTTGTTGTTGTAGATCTCCATTTTCATCTATATACAAATGTGAGTATTGAGATGAAGTTAAATATGTAGCACTTGAAGTAATTGGACCCCATTTAACCTGTGTAGGTACTACAGCATTAGCAGAACCAGTTTCAGCATTATAATTTACTACTATACCACCACCTGGGCTAACATATAAAGTTGTACCACTAAAAGTTACAACACCACCATAGATAAGTCCTGATCCTACTCCATATTCAATCCATTCTTGATCCCATAGTGTACCTTTATTCCTATAGTAGAAATCACATTCATCTTCACTAAAGTTAGAAGCGGATGTAAATAGATAAGTAGCGTTTAAGTTACTAGTTCCTGGGTCTGTAGATGGAGCAATTACTACTGATCCACTAATATATTGACTTGCTTTAAAATCATTTGAACCTGTTGTTGCAAATGTAGCTGAATCTTTACCATCAAATAATAAACTATCTAATGATACAGAAGAAGTACCATGAAGTGATCCTGTAATCCCTTCGGTAACTGTTAAACTACCAGTAATATCAACATTACCTGTAAAGGATGATGTTGTGTTAATTTTAAGACTATTACCTTCGATTATAGTATCACCTTGGAAAAGGTTACTACCAGTTAAAACTGTATTACCCTCTACTCTAAATCCTTGGTCATCTATTACAGTTAATGAACCTGACATTGTTGTAGATCCAGTAAATGAAGTATCTCCCTCAAAAGATGTTGAACCAGAGAACGCAACAGATCCACTTGATGTAGAAGAAATAAATCCTAAATCTGTGATTTGTTGTGATCCTGAGAGGATTCCACCTGGGAGTTGATTTGATGGATATGATAGATAGATTCTACCTCCCATATCAGGATGGGCAGTACATTGGTAATATAATGAATCAGGAGCATCAAATTGAACTTCCCATATTAATGTTCCATTAGTTACATCATTATTTGTAACCCCATCATTGTAAGGTGTACCAGTTGATCCATTAGGGGTTGATTGAATTCTAAATGGGTGAGCTCCCATAGTATTTTCAAATCTATATGTTTCTCCTCTGGTTAAATAAATGTCTGGATCATTCGCTGAACCTGATAATCCTGGCCCATTAAATATGTAATCACTTATTCCACTTGCTCCTAATGTCCATTTTAAATCTAATTGAGCAGATGATGATACTGTACCTACTGGTAGGGAAGATATAATTTGAGCTGATGAAGAAACACTTCCTTCAGGTAGGGAAGATATAATTTGAGCTGATGAAGAAACACTTCCTGTTGGTAATGATGAGATTATTTGAGCTGAGGATGAAATACTTCCTGTAGGTAAATAATCTGTTATTTGTGAAGATGATACAAATCCTAACTCTAATAATTGAGCTGAGGATGAAACACTCCCTGTAGGTAAATAATCTGCTACTTCAGATGATGTAATAAATCCTAACCCATGAAGTTGGATTGAGGAGGAGATACTACCTGTTGGTAGGTATTCTGCTACTTCAGATGATGTAATAAATCCTAATTCGTGTATTTGAATTGAAGATGAAACACTTCCTGTTGGAATTACTAATGAATCCCCAGGTACAGGAATAATTTCACTTCCTGATGTGGTTGTGTTTACTACATCTCCTACTACTGTTAAATTATCTCCACTTCCACTTACTACTGATATAGAACCAGTACCAATAAAAATGTTACCAATTCTAATACCGTTTTCTTCCCCATTCATAGCTGCTATTACTTTAGCATCTTTAATAAATTTAAGAGAAGCAGTTGTTAAAAACAAATCCCTCCAAGGATGAGTAACTGATCCTAAATCCCAAATTCCATTTCCACTACTTAAAGCTTCAGGTATCAATGAGCCAGTAAAAAACTGATCTCCTGAAAATTGGTTTGAACCAGATTTAACTGCAAAAGATGCAGTATATGCTTCTGCTGAACCTGTATCTACAGCTATCTCAAAAGTTGAATCATCTCCTTTTGTAAAAGTAATAATATTATTATTTGTTGATGCTGTTACTAACGATTCTGCAGCAGATGCTGATGCCAGAGTAGTTACCTCAAATGTAGTACCATCTCCTTTGGAAAAGGTAATAGTATTTCCTTCTGCTGATGCTGATTCAATTAATGATCCTGTGGCACTGGATAAGGTAGAAAAGTTACCATCCATTTCTGAGTAAGTAAGTTTGCTACCCTTTTTTAGTCTATAAACTATTCCCATAGTGAATTTGTGATTTGGAAGTTGATTGTTTTGATAATAAATATGAAAAAGGGAGTATTACATACCCCCTTTTCAATTAATTTTAGATTTAATATTAATTACTATCCTGTGAATACCATTAAATATTTTGAACCAGAAGATGCTCCTGCTCCACTACCTGATAGCCATAAAGATCCTGTTGTAGTTGGTTCTGTAGTGGATAATCCACTAAAGATTACGTCTGAACCTGATATGTGAAAGGATCCACTTGAATCAAATGATACTGCTTCAATTGACCCACTCACACTTAAAGCTGTTGTTGCTGTTGTTGCTGTTGTTGCTTGAGTAGCTAACGCTGCTGTTCCAGTAGCACTACCTAAATCAATTTGAGCTGAGCCTGATACTAAGGATGGTTTTCCACTAACACCAGAAAATGGTACTGCATTAGCTAAATCTGCTGTTTCGGTATGTGAAGCTGAAATAGCATGAGAAGCTGTAACTGATAATTGAGCATCATCTGCAAACTCAACGTGTGAAGCTGATACTGCATAGGAAGCAGTTACTGACAATTGAGCATCATCTGCAAATTCAACGTGTGAAGCTGAGATGGCGTAAGAAGCACTTGTAGCAGTAAATGAATCAAATGAATAGCTTGAATAAGAAGCTGAGACTGCTTCTAAAGCATATGAAGCACTAGTGATGGTATTAGTATAAGAAGTACCATCCCCTAATTGAAAAGTTTGAGTAAATCCACTAATTGAAGATCCTGTAACAGATGATCCTGTAGCATTAGATAGGGTAGCCAGGTTAGCATCCATTTCGCTATACGAAAGGGCTGATCCTTTTTTTATTCTATAAACTAATCCCATTGGTTTGTTAAATTTTTAAGGTTAATGTTTTTTTGTTGGTTATAAATATATTATTTCCCATTAGAACCACTAAAACTAAAAGATGAATAAATTTCTTTTTTTTCTTGATAGTAATCTAATAAATCCTCAACAATTTCATTTCTATGGTTTGCTGTTAATGTGATAGCTTCTAAATTTTTAATTTTTGTTGCTGCAGAATATAGGAATTTAAAGCCAGAATCTGATTTCTTTTTTAGGTCTGTTTGATGGGAATCACCACATACCATCATTTTACTTCTTAATCCTAAACGTGAAGTAATCATTTCCATTTGTTCATGAGTAACGTTTTGTGCTTCATCAACGATTATCATTGAATCTAAAAACGTTCTACCTCTCATAAATGATACAGGTACAATTTCTATTTTACCGTCTTCAATAAGTTTTTCTACTTTAACTTTATCATATAAGGAAAAGAAATTTTGGTAGATAGGTTGAACCCAAGGATCCATTTTTTCTCTTAAATCACCTGGTAGGAATCCTATTTCTTCTTTAGATACAGTAGGCCTAGTAATTATAATTTTGTCATATTGTCTTCGTAATAATCCATCTAATGCTACATTACATGCTAATAATGTTTTTCCGCTACCTGCACTTCCTCCTAAAAGGGTTATTGTGTTATCAAGAATGGATTGTTTTGCTTGTTTTTGTTCGGCATTAAGTTGGAGTTTGAACTTAATTGGGTTTTTTGGAATTCTCTTAGGACGATATACATCATCTGTGTGAGGTTTACTAGTCATAAACGTTTTATTATAAATATTTTCAAATAAAAAAACCCGGCACAAGGCCGGGTTAATTTATAAAAGAAATGTTAGGTATCTACTATAGAGTATCTAAACCATTTACTTTAATTAATCCATAAAATTCAGGACGTACCATCTTCTTAGCGTAACGAGTTAAGAGACCTTTACGTGGAGTAAATGTATCTGGATCGTATACTAGAGGAGTCATGATTAATGGAATGTATGGAGCAAATACAGCACCTGCTTCTAAGAACTGGCTACCACGGAATCCAACCAAGATTTGGTTTTCTTTCATGTATGGGTTCTTATAAACTTTTTGGCGGCTGTTTAAGGCACCTACTTTTTGTACACCAAATGCATAAGTAGCTTTAGCAGTATCACCATCTGAGTCAGCAGCAAATCCAGGAATAGATTCCAAGATAGTACCTACAGCAGGAGAACATACTAAGAAGTTTGCTCCACCACGTAAAGTCTTTTGGTGAATTTTGTTACTTAATTTTTGGATTTTAGTTCCTAGAGTTTGGAACCACTGTCCTTGGCTATTATAGAAACCTAGGTCAGAGATAGTACCATCAGCACTATTATCTACGATTGAACGATTGTTAACAGCAGACCATACTTCAGTACCTGCAGATGCGTTTTGCATCAACATATCCAAGATTTCGAGATCAATTTCTAATGAAATATACTCACTTAGGATAGAAGTCAATTCAGCTTCAGCGTCTAGAGCGTGGTAAGCGTTAAGATCTTGTGCGAACTCAGGAGTCCATACAGCTTTCAACTTACGAGTTTTAGCTACGATAGCAGATGATTTCATCTGTACGTTAATCTCAGGGATTGAAATAGGAGTGTTTTCACCGTTAGCAGTGTTGTTTCCATCTTCGAAATCACCACGAGCGTTATCAGCTGGTTGGATTTGGTAAGTTACAGTATAAACGTTATCAGTACTCACATTAGCTCCATCAATGATGAAGGTTACTGAAGTACCACTTACAGATGTAAATTGTGGGTAGTTTTGAGCTGCAGTTACAGAATCTCCTGCAAGAGTAAATCCTCTAGCACCTTCTAAATCAGCATTTTTACCAGCTAAGTCAACTGTTACTGTAGCTAAAGAATCAGCAACAGCAGAAGCTGAAAAATCTGAATCAAAATTAACATCAGACCAAGTAGCTGTACCTGGGGCAACAGTTGAAGTTGAAGATGTATTGTTGATTGAGTATCCAAAACGACCAGCGCCATAAAGACCACCTGTGTTAGTGTTACCAAATGGAGCATTTCCACCTTCGTCACCATACATTGAATCACCAATAGCAAATGGGGCTTTGTCAGCTCCATATTGGAAATCTAGATAAAATACTAGACCAGAAGGAAGATTCATTGGTTGTACTGATACGAATTCTTGAGCAGCGATCTGTCCGAATACTTTACGTACTAACGGAAGAGCTACGCCAGCCCATTGTTCTCCTACACCTGCTGTAAAAGTACCACCTGAGGTACCTCCACCGGTTTGGGAGCTTTCTACTACAAGTTGCTTAGCTTGGTTTTCAAGAATAATTCCCATGTTGTTTTTAGAGGAACCGTTCATACCTTCTAGCAAGCCTGTTTTTTCCCACTTTTCAGATAGGCGAGCTGCGTCGCTTTGTACTGAGTGATATGGGTTTGCACTTTCTAATAAAGTTTGTAAACTCATGATTAAAAGTTTAAATAAGGGTTAAAATTAATTTTCTTTAATAATTCCAGCTAAACGTTGCATGCGAGCAAATGCTGCATTTTCAACGATTGGCTTTTTAGCTTCAGTTATAGGAGCAGTAACTTTAGAAGCTTGACCTTTTGGTCTAGCTGTAGTTTCTGCTTTTGATACGACACCTTCATTTAAGGTTTCGAAAATAACTTTAGCTTCTTTTACGGTTTCAGCTTTATCAAAAGCTTTCAACACTTTTACTTTCTTATCTTCTGATAAGTTTTTAGACTTAAAGATTTTGTTAGTATAAAGTAATTTAGCATTAAGTAAGTTAACTTCATTGAGTTCAGCTTTAAGCTCCTCAATTTCAGCTAATGCATCTTTAACTTCATCTTCTTGAACTGTAGATTGACCTACTTTTCTAGGAGCTGAATCTAATGAAGCACCATCTTTAAGTTTTTTACTTACGGCATCGTCTTCCTCTAACTCTTCTTTTTCCATCATAGGTTCTACTTCATCTTCAACTTCGATGTCCATATCCATTTCTGACTCTTCGTCATCCATTTCCATTTCTTCTCCAGCTTCTAATTCACCAGCTCCTACCATATCTTTAATTACATCTTCAATAAAGCCTTTAAGGTCATCTTCAGACATATCTTCTAAATCAATTTCTTCCTCTTCCATTTCA
>Ga0181399_1000458_pt1 | contig 14903 bp, 14 predicted proteins | sample 22SPOviralmetaG_FD_130128 | JGI IMG/M metagenome (GOLD analysis project Ga0181399, IMG submission 130128) | Marine viral communities from the oligotrophic San Pedro Time Series (SPOT) site, San Pedro Channel, CA, USA - 22 SPOT_SRF_2011-05-21 | ecosystem: Environmental > Aquatic > Marine > Strait...
AAAAAACTTGAATGTATGGTTAGAAAAACATCCTAATTATATGAATAATCCAAGTGAACAAGAAGAATTTGCAAAGTTAATGAGTGAATGTGGTAAATCAGTTAATGATGGAAGAGAGAAAATAATTAAAAAACTATGTGATAATGTATATATAGAAAAAGTAGATGAATAAGGTTTATAAAATAAATAAATATTTCTTATTTTATAAATTTTACATTAGGTCAGTAACAATGAACGTTTTTTATTTTTAATTCTATATTCTATTTTATAAAATTGGACATAAAAAGTATGTCCATTTTTAATTTTTCGATTTGAGAATTGACAAAAAAAACGAAAAATTGAGTTTAGAGCATTATGCTCTTATTTATAATTTATACTTTTAAAAAGCGTTACTGAACTATAAAAATATTTTTTGTAAAAAAAGAATTAGGGATTTTTTGTTGTAATATTATACAACAAAGACAACATATTTATCCCAAAATAAAGAACGTGAATATTTATGTGAAAAATGTAAATACATAACTAATAACAAAAAGGATTTTAATAAACATTTATTGACATTGAAACATAAAAATAATGAAAAATACAACGAAAATGTCCCAAAAATCCCAATTTTATTTACTTGTGAATGTGAAAAAAAAATATAATCATAGAGCTTCATTATATAATCATAAAAAAAAGTGTTACTAAACATTTTATAAAATAATTTCGTAAATTATTTAGGAGTTTTTTATGTCAATAATTTATTGACATATGTTGACAAAAAAAAACGAAAAAAACGAAACTAAATTTTGTTGTATAAATTGTAACTTTAATACTAATAAAAAAACAGATTATGAACGACATTTATTGACATCAAAACATAAAAAAACATTAATTGTTGACGATTCTTTACATAAAATCTCGAAAAAAAACGAGTTGATTAAAGAATATAATTGTGTATGTGGTAAAAAATATAACAGCAGACAAGGATTATATAATCATAAAAAAAAATGTAATAATAAAAAAGAGGAAATAGATTATGAAACAATGTTTTTACAATTAATTAATGAGAATAAAGAAATGCGTAATATATTAATAAAACAGCAAGAACAAATAAGTGAATTAATTCCAAAAGTTGGTAACAATATAAATACTATTAACAGTAATAATAAAAATAAATTTAATATTAATGTATTTTTAAATGAAAAATGTAAGAATGCTTTATCAATGGATGAATTTATAGATAAGATAGAAGTGTCTATGAAAAACTTATTAACAACTAAAGAAAAGGGTCAAATAAATGGTATAAGTAATATAATAATAGAAAACATGAATAAACTATCATTATATGAAAGACCTATCCATTGTACAGATAAGAAACGAGAAACATTATATGTAAAAAATAATGAATGGCAAAAAGATAATAATAAAGAATATATAAATAAAGCATTGAAGAAAGTAGAATCAAAACAATTAAAAAACTTGAATGTATGGTTAGAAAAACATCCTAATTATATGAATAATCCAAATGAACAAGAAGAATTTGCAAAGTTAATGAGTGAATGTGGTAAATCAGTTGATGATGGAAGAGAGAAAATAATAAAAAAGTTATGCGATAATGTATATATAGAAAAAACAGAATAAAGTTAAAAATAATAATATATATATTTTTTATATATTATGAGTACTTTAGAAAAATTTTATAATGAAAAAAAATATCTAATTTTGATGAAGGATTTTCTCAGCAAGTAGAAGAACAAACAACTTTTTTAAAAAATATTGTTAATAATCCATCAATTAAATATGTAATGGAAATTGGTTTTAATGGAGGGCATTCATCAGAATTATTTTTATCTTCAAATAAAAATATTGAAGTAGTTAGTTTTGATATAGGCGAACATAATTATGTAAAATTAGGTAAAGAATTTATTGATAAAACTTATCCAAATCGTCATGAACTTATTATAGGTAATAGTTTAGAAACACTTCCTTATTATTCTAGTAATGTAAATAAAAAATTTGATATAATCTTTATAGATGGGGGTCATACGTATGATGTTGTAAAAGGAGATATAATAAACTGTAAAAAATTAGCCCATGATAAAAGTATAGTAATTATGGATGATACTATTACAAATCATGGTTTGTTAAGACATTGGAATCTTGGTCCTAATCGCGCATGGAAAGAAGCAAAAGAATGGAATATAATAAAAGAATTAGGGAGTGTTGATTATTCTCCAGGAAGAGGACAAAGTTGGGGATACTATAATTTATAATTTTATTCAATTATTGTAAAATTATAAATCTTAAATTTCCAATGTATCAATATTAAATATTTTGGCACTTTTATTTATTTCCTTTTTACCAACAACAAATCTATCAAAATATTTATTTTTTAATTCTTGAGAGGGAATATGCATATGAACTTTTCTAGCAATCATTTTATATAATTTAAAATCTGGATATCTCTCTTCACCATCATTTTTATATAAGACATTTCTACCTTTGTCATCTTTACACCAATTAATTATAATTTTATGTATTGGAGATTTAATTTTATCAATATCATCATATAATTCATAAATATAATCCAACATCGAACATCCTAATCTACATAAATCAAAACTTGGATTAGGTTGAATAATTGGCTTTTCATTATCATAATAAGGTTCAAAGTTATATTGTGTAGCAGCATCACCATCTTTATGAAAGCTATCACTACACATTAAATGATTTTTGTATTTGTATATTGCTCTACCAAAATCAATAATTTTGAAAATTTTACCGAAAGTTTTAACCTTATAATGTTTATCATTATATTTGTAATATAAATATTTCTTTTCAGTTTCAATATACATAATGTTATTTGTATGTAAATCATTATGTGTAAAATCAAAAAGTTTTTGATATGTTATGAGAATCATTAAAATTTGTATTACAATACATCCCAATTCTTCTTCATTAACAATATCTTCAACTAATAAATAATCTAGTGTATTTTTACATTGTTCTAATGCTATAATTTGAATTGGAAATTTATCTATTGAAACAAATACATCTTCCATTTCACTGGAGGAAGATTCAGAACTTTCACCTTCTTCTTCATCATCTTCATTGCTTTCTGATTCTTCATTTGTAATAGATGAACGAGAAGAACATGATGAAGAAGATGAAGAATTAGACTTACTTTTACTACTTTCACGATCTTTCAATGATAATGTTTCAAATATTAACTCCTTTTGTTGACTTATATTATCTTCATTGTTAGATTCTAATATATTATCAACTATATCATCAATTGTATCAGTGTTATCAGTATTATCGGATATATCTATACTGTTATCAATATTAATAGTTTTATCATTTTTTTCATCATTCATATCGACATCAATTTCATTCATATTAATACTTGAAAAGTCTTTTTCTAAATCATCATATATAGGTTTTTCATTATTCAGTTCTTCAATATTCATTAAATCAGTTTCATCATCATCAAACTCTAATCTTTTTTTGTTATCTCTAGAATTATTATTTATTATACTTTCATAATCAGGATTCAAAAAATGGAAAAAATTATTAATATTTTTATAAAAAAAGTCTTTATCTTCTAAAAATTCCATATCATCGCAAATATCAATTATGTAATTATTTTTAATTCCTAGAAAAGATCCATAGAAGTCTATACCGTGTAAAAATCCATAATTATTATATAATTGTGAAGATAAGTATGAGAAAAATCCATCAACATATGAACAATTATTATTATCTCTTATTTTTTCTAAAACACTATTATCAATTAATTTTGGTAATTTATATATATTTTCATCATTAACATCATATTTACCAGCTAAAAATTTAATAGGATCTAATAAAGGACTTAGTTTGAAGAATAATTCAGTTTCATGGATATTATTTGTTTCAGTATCTTCATATTTTATTTTATATTTATTTTCTGATACTTTTTCAGTTATTTCTGTAATACGTTTTTTGTTATTCAAATTAATTGAGCTAAAATTATTTTCATTCAATGAAAAGAATTTTTCATATAAAGGAATATAATTTTGTGGATCATCTACATTGAGCAATTCTTTATTTCTGAAATTGCTAAAAAGAATCTCATTATTATTTTTTTTGTAGTTTAGATTCATTAATCAATAATTATTAAATATTTTTTAAATTAAAAATTTTATCTTAATTAATTTATTAATAAATTTTATTTTTATGTTTTTCGTTAATATAAAAACAATAATATATAATAAATTATTATGAGTTTAGAATTAAAGAAATTTGATATGAAAAAAATTACTTTTAAACCAGATGAAAATAAGGGACCTGTAATTGTATTAATTGGTCGTCGTGATACTGGAAAGAGTTATTTAGTTAGAGATTTACTTTATTATCATCAAGATATTCCTATAGGAACTGTTATATCTGGAACTGAAGCTGGTAACGGTTTCTATGGTAGTCATGTTCCCAAATTATTTATTCATGAAGAATATAATACAGTTATTATTGAAAATATATTAAAACGTCAAAAAACAGTCCTTAAAAGAGTTAAACAAGATTTGGAAAATTATAGAAAAACTTCGATTGACCCTCGCGCATTTGTTATTTTAGATGATTGTCTTTATGATAATACATGGTCTCGTGATAAGATGATGCGTCTCCTCTTCATGAACGGGAGACATTGGAAAATCATGCTGGTCATAACAATGCAATATCCTTTAGGTATTCCTCCGACGCTCAGAACTAACATTGATTACGTGTTCATTTTAAGAGAACCATATATCGCAAATAGAAAGCGTATTTATGAAAATTATGCTGGAATGTTTCCAACATTTGAGGCTTTTTGTCAAGTGATGGATCAATGTACAGAAAATTTTGAGTGCTTGGTAATCAATAACAATGTTCATTCAAATAAATTACAAGACCAAATATTCTGGTATAAGGCGGAACCACACAAGGATTTTAAGTTAGGTTCCAAAGAATTCTGGGAAATGTCTAAGAATCTTGGCTCAGATGATGAAGATGAAATGTATGACCCAAATTCAGCATCAAATAATAAGCGTAAAGGTCCCAAAATTAATGTAAAAAAGAATAAATGGTAATACTATTTATATAATAACTATCTATTTTTCTTTTATATTCTTTCAATAATTAATTTGTTTTTATAAATTTGCTTTCAAATATAAAAACAAATAAAACTTAAAGAAAAGACTATAAATAATAATATAAATAATGTCTAATTTAGATATTGTTGATTTGATTACTAAGAACCCCATTACAAAATTGACCGATACTCATAATAATAAATTTTTAGAAAAAGTAAAAAAAAACTTTTCAGATAATGAACAGCAAATATTTATAACTAGTTTTTATAGTTATTTGAATTATCATAAAACAGAAGATTATATTATAGATTTAGATAATATTTGGAAATGGTTGGGTTTTAATCAAAAAATTAAAGCGAAATATTTATTAGAAAAAAATTTTAAACTAGGAATTGATTATAAAAATTTGCTTTCCCTGCTGGGAAAGCAAAATATTATTGAAAATAAAGGCAGTGGTGGACATAATATTCAAAAATATTATTTAAACATTAAAACATTTAAATCGCTATGCTTAAAAGCTCAAACAAAAAAAGCAGATGAAATCCACGAATATTATATCAAGTTAGAAGAATTAATTCAAGAAGTATTAGAAGAAGAAGCAACAGAAATGAAAAATAAATTATTAATAAAAGATAATGAGATTAGTGAAAAAAATAACTTATTAAAAAATGCTAATCAAGATAAATATAAAACAATTGAAAAAACATTAATTTATCAATATCCAGTAAATACAGAGTGTATTTATTTTGGAACTATTGATAATACTAATGAAAAAGGAGAAAAATTAATTAAATTTGGACATAGTAACAACCTTCCATTAAGAGTTCAGGACCATCATAAAACATACAATAACTTCATTCTCCGCGATGTTTTTAAAGTTCATAATAGACAAGAAATAGAAAATACAATAAAAGCATATTCAAAAATAAAAAATCATATGCGAACTATTGAAATAAATGGAAAAAATAAGAATGAAATATTAGCATATGATGAAACTTATTTTACTATCAATCGCATATCAAAATATATTAAAGATATTATTTCTGAAAAGACATATAATATTGAAAATTTCAATAAATTATTAGAAGAAAATTCAAATTTAAAAAAAGAAAATGAAGAATTATTTAACACACTAACTTTTTCAGAAGAAAAAATAAAAAATTATGAATTAGAATTAAATGAGAAGAGAGAATTAATTGAAAAATTAGAAACTTCTATTAAATTATTAAAAGAAGAAACTGGTGAAAATATAGAAAAAAATGTTATTTATAATAACTCATTAATTGAAGATAATGAGATAAATAAAAAATTTAATAAATTTATTGACGATTGTTGTATTGTAAGAAATGATGTTGAAGTGGATTCTGGAGATATAATTGGACAATTTAGAATTTGGAATGGAGAGAAACCAAAAAAATTATTATTTGAAGAATTTAATAAATATTTAAGAACACGATTTTTAGCATGTAGATTACAAAATCAACAGAAAAATCAATGCGTTCACGGGTTTAAAGGTGTAACTATAAAAACAATTAATTATAAAAAGAAAGAAATAAATAACATAACAGAGAATTTTTTATTTGAAAATTGTTCTTTCTCTCCAAATCATAGAGCAGCAAATTCAAAATTATTAGAAGAATATAAAAATTACAAAAATAAACTTAATATAGAAATTAATAATAATGAAGTAAAAGAATTAAAAACGTATCTTAATAATTGTGAATATGTTTTAAAAGGAACAGTTCATTTACATAATGATAATTTTACATATGAAGGATATTACGGTATTGGTTTAAATAATGATACAAATATAAGAATTAGTAAAGCTAATAGTGGTAAAAAAGTATGTAAGCTTGATTTAGAAACAAAATCTATATTAAATATGTGGGATTCAATAGCAAAAGCAGCGTTAGAAGAAAATATTTCAGCATCTAAAATGAGTAGAAGTATAAAAAACGAAGTAAAATACGATAATTATTATTACGCTATATCTAGTGAATAATTTTGGTTTACAACTTGGTAAAGCAAAAAATAAATAAATTAATTAAAATTGAAATACTTTTTAATTTTAATTAAAAATAAAAGAAAAGAATTTCTTTATCAATTTTTCAAAATGACTACTACACGCAGACAACCAGTTCAAAGGCTTCGTCGTTCAAATGCTGTAAAAAATCTACATGGTATCATCAATACTAGTGAATTAAATGATGATGAAAAAAATGAGATATATGATTTATTGGTAAAAGAGTTAGGTATAGAATTAGAAAATATAACGCAAGAACCAGATAGAGAAGAAACTTGTGTTGCTGTAGAAATTCCAGAATGTTGTATTTGTATGGAACAAATTGTTTGTCAAGAAACTACAAGCTGTGGGCATAAATTTCATAGTAGTTGTATTCATCGATGGTGTGAAACTAATAACAACTGTCCTATGTGTAGAACATGTAATCCAATTGGAATAATGGAACGTCCTACAACACCAACAGGTAATACAGGAGAAAACATAAACTACTATTACAATAATTACAATAATATTATTAACAATTACAATAATATAATTAGAAATATTCGCAATAATGTAAATAATGAATATATCAACCGAAATTATAATGAGAACATCATTAATCACATAGAAAATACTCTCTATGTAAATAATTACAATACAAATATGAATTATATGAGACACTCTGATTAATTGTAATAGCCACACATACATTTTCCACCAAATCCTGGTAAATAATAACCTATTGAACCATTATCACATCTACATGTTCCTGGAAAAAACATAGCAGATGGGGTTTGTAAACAAAATTCTTTAGAAAATCCTTTACTAATACATGATTCGTAGTTTTCACTATTATCAAATCCTTCGCATGATTTTTTATTTACTAAATTTATTATAACTATTAATAATAATATAATAAATGCTACACTAAGAAATCTCATTAATATATACAAATATTTTTTTTATGATGATGAACTACTATTTAATAATGAAAGTAATTCGTTAGCATTTATCCCAATTGGTCCTTGAACATCTAATAAACGTGTGCTGCCATTATTTCCTTTGCCAAATGTCATATAGTATTGAGCATCTCTACCTAATCCTTGCGTTGGTGAAGCTAATTTTTCTAAATTTTGATATTCACCTTTTAATTTATTTAATAATTGTTTTAATTCTCCTTTTAAATCTTTATTAACATTTTTTATATTTGACTCTATTTTTTCTTGTTCAGAGAGAATTTCTTTTTGTAATATTTGTATTTGAGATATTATAGCTTGTATTTCTTGTTTCTTTGATAACATATCACTAACGTTTGGTTTTGGAATTTCTTCAGGTTTTTTATCTTTTGGTATTTCAGGTTTTCCAAATTTATTATTTAAAATTTTATTTTTTATTTCTTTTTGTCTATTATTTAACGAAGTAATTTGTTTTTGTAATTTACTTTTTTCTTTTTGAGCATGTTTTAATTTAGCTAAATCTTCAACAGATAAATTTTCTTTCTTTTTCTTACCTAATTTATTTATTATATTATCATAATATCCCATTTTTTTTGTTAAATCTAATATTTTTTTCTCTAGTTCTTTATTTTCATCGATAAGTTGTTGATATTCTTCAAAAGTTTCAGTCATGTCATCAGGTATATCTGGGTCGGGGGTTGTTGGTGGTTGTTGAGGAGGAGCAGGTTGTGGTTGTTGAGGAGGTGTAGGTGGTGGTTGTTGAGGAGGAGCAGGTGGTGGTTGTTGAGGAGGAGCAGGTGGTGGTTGTTGAGGAGGAGGAGGTGGTGGTTGTTGAGGAGGAGGAGCAGGTGGTGGTTGTTGAGGAGGAGGTTGTTGAGGTGGAGGTGTTGGTTGTTGAGGTGGAGGAGCAGGTGGTTGTTGAGGTGGTGGAGGTCCTTGTTGTTTAGGAGGAGGCTGAGGAACTCTAGGTTTTTCACAATTAATTTTTTCAGATTTACTAGATGTATTATTTACACACCGGATTAATTTAGAAAATGATACAAAATTAGAATCATCTTTTACCACAGTAGAATCATAAACTAATGGTGTATCTAGTTGAATATTTTCTTCTTTAGAAGCAGCATCTAATAAAGCATTATATTTTGGATTACAATATTTTAGTCCTTGAGAAAAATCTGAAAGTATTTTACAACTTTCCAAACCAGCTTTATTCAAAAATTTCATAACTAATGGTTTATTACGATTGCGAACTATATTTTTTGGTAAAAATTTTAATAATTTTTCAAATCTATTATTTGTAGATAAATTATTAGTTAATATTTGCCATAAGGGCAATATTTCATTATCTAATATTTTAGGTGGTTCTTGAATACTTGTCTTTTTACTTTTTAATTTAGAAAGAGCATCTGATATAGTTTTTTTTGCCTTTTCTTCCTTTTCTTTTTTATCTTGTAAAAGTTTTTGTTCTTTTTTTTGTTTATTTTTTAAAACAGCTCTCCCAATTTTTTCTTTTGCTTCTTGAATTTTTTTCTCTTCTTTTTTTGCTTCTAATGTATTTTTAGCTTTTTTGCTTCGTGCTAAATTTTGTAATTTAATTGCAGCTTCACGCTTTTTTCTCTCTTCCTCATCTTTTCTAGATAAATTTTCTGCTCTAGCAATTTGTTGTTGCTCTGTTAATTCTCCAACGGGAACATTAGGATCAGTAATTCTAATTTTATTTTTTGTTTTTTTATTTTTTAAAGCTTCTTCTTTAGTAATTTCTCCTCTAGCCATAGAATCTCTAACCTTTGCTTTTAATTTGCCTCCTCCAGAATTATATTTTTTGAGAGAAATTTGTCTAAGATTATTTGGTTTATTTTTTTTGTTAGTAAAATTATTTTTTTTATTATTATTTTTAATTTTATTTTTTCTAAATTTCTTTTTAGTATTCTTTTTTGTAATCTTATTATATTTTTGATTGTAATTATTATTAATTTTACTTTTGTTCATTATATATTTATTATATATTTTTATTATAAATATATATTAATGACGTGTGAATCAGCAACCGCGCCTATAAATATAATAGATGCTTCCGCTAAAGATTGTAAAGGAAAATGCGACTATTCATTTTTTTATCAAAATACAAGTGGTTCTGTTAAAAATTATAATAATGAATATTTATTAGTTAATATTCAAGATAATACGATATCAACTTTCAATAGTAATTCTTATCAAATTGAAGAAATACGAATTTATAGTCCATCATTACATACTTATGGAGGAACAAAAGCCGATGGTGAATTTTTAATTATCCACAAAAATATAAATGGACCCGATAAATTAATAGTTTCAATACCTTTAATTAAGGGAGGAAATATAACACAGTCATCAAATGATATAAAAAATATGATAAATATAGCAGCTCAAAGTGGAGTTAATCAATCAAGTGAATTAAATGGTATGACTATTAATTTAAATGATTATATTCCAAGAACAATATATTATTTTTATAGAGGAACATTGCCTTATTCTTGTGGAAGTGGTGTTTTAGTAAATTATGTAGTATTTAGCAAAAATATAAGAAACAGTCCAATAAATATACCAGAAGATACATTAAACAAATTAAATAATATTATTGAAAAACAAAATGTTGAAATAAAGCCAACACCAGATGAATTTGGTAAAAGTAAAGGTCCACCTTCAATGAGTGGAGCTTCAAGTGGAGGTGACATTTATATTGATTGTCAGCCAGTTGGAGAAGATGGGGAATTATTAGTTAATACTCCGAAAACTTCCATATTTGGTGATACTATTAAAAATTTTAATCCTGAAAAATATAAATGGTTGGGAACGGTCACGTTGGTAATATTATTTATAATGATAATTCTAGCATTCGAGAATATTATTATGAATTTTTTCAGTAGTATTTTTGATTTTATTTTTTCATATAAAAAAAAACAAACAGGTGAAAATAATAAAAACACACAAAAATAATATATTAATTAATAATTATTTATATATTATTTATATATTATTTATTGAGCAGCTACATTACCAAATATTGGTCCTAATCCACCAATTAAACTAGCTATTTTACTTCCGCCAATTTTATTCATCATACCTTCAACTTTATCAATCATGGGTTCTAATGTTGCTATTGTTTGTTCAATAGCTTGTTGTTGTTTTATTAATTCATCGGGATTATTTAATAAATTATCTACCATAGCGTGAGCATTTTCAATTTGAACAGATTTAGAACTTTTCTTACATGAAGGTCCGCTACATACACCTTCTATGTGACCTTTTTCTTTTTTCTTGTCAATAATAACAGGATTTTGTGGAGTTTTATTATCTTTTAAAGCGTGTTTCATAGCTTCATCTGTAGTAGAATTTTTTGGTTTTTCTTTTTTACCAGTTAAAGCATTGTATTCTAAATTTTTATATGAATCTTTTCTGTCAGTTAATGCTTTTACATTTGAATTATCTTCTTTGTCAACTGATTCTGTTTTTTCATTTTTTTCTTTCTTTTTACCATTATCTCCATTAGAAAGACCTTCTCTATTTCTATTATAATTCATAGCAACAGCAAAATTGGTAGCAAATATTGATACAGCAAAAACAATAATCATATTATCTGTAAAATAGGTAGTTAAGTAACCAATTACTAAAAACATAAAAACTGCTGTAAAATTTTCGCTCATTAAATAGCCAAATAAATTAGTTACTGCTAATATTAATAAAATATATAAAACTATTTTACTTTGGCTTAAGTTTTTCATTTGTTTTTTTAATGAAGCAGTATTCATATATAATATTATAATATATAAAAAATTATGAATATTATATTAATAAATTACTAGTAATTTATCTATATCTCATTTTTCTTCTAGGAGATCTTTTTTTTGATAAAGCTTTTTTATTATAGCGATAACCACCTTTTCTAGATTTTCTAGATTTTTTAGATTTTCTAGATTTTCTAGATTTTCTAGATTTTCTAGATTTTCTAGATTTTCTAGATTTTCTTGATTTTCTTCCGCCCGCTTGTAATGATAAGGCGGGAATCTCATTTTGATCATTTGGTTTTTCTTGATTAGCTAATTGAATTATTGAATTAATAGCATTAACAAAGTCAGGCGATACTTCATCAATGCCATTTAATTGATCTAAAATAGTATTTAATTCCTCATATAATTGTTGTGCTCTTTGTTGTCCTTCAGCACCTTGATTTTTTAATTCAGTTATTTTTGTTGTTAAAAATCTAAGAGCTTGATTTAAAGATTGAGTAAAATTATTAATAGCTCTAATATTTCCCGATACAGAATTAATTTTTTCTGTTATTTGCTGTTTTACTTGTGCAATATCTTGAGCATTTGCCATAATTATATATTATAACAATATTATTTACTGTAAAGTATAATCATTAATTTCAGAACGAACTTGTTCTATTTTTCCTAAAATTTTATATTTATCATTTTTTAGTTCTTCTAATGTATCTTTTGCGACTTTACTTTCTTCGATTAAAGAATCTAAATAATTTGAAATATTTTTTAATGCTTCATATTGTTTTTGTTTTTCTTCAATAATTAATGAATAATAATTTTTATAATCATCATAAACTTGTTCTAAAAAATTATTTTCTCTCTTTCTTTCTTGTAAAATTTTATATTCATCTTTTAAAATTTCCTTTCTTTTATTTATTTCTAACATTAATTTATTTTTAACAATATCTTGACAATTTGTTAGCATTATATATTTAATATAATATTTATTATTATTTAATACTTCTTTTATAAATTATTAAAATTATATAAAAAATCTATACTAATATTATTTAGGATGGAACAAAAAATATTTGAGCCTTTACTAACTGAAGACGATAACCGTTTCGTGATGTTTCCTATTAGTGATAATGATGTATGGAATATGTATAAAAAAGCCGAAGATTGTTTTTGGAGAGTTGAAGAAGTTGATTTATCAAAAGATTACAAAGATTGGGTAACCTTAAGTGATAACGAACAACATTTCATTTCTATGATTTTAGCTTTTTTTGCTGCGAGTGATGGAATTGTTCTAGAAAATTTGGGTCTAAGATTTATGTCAGAAGTTCAATTAGCAGAGGCAAAAGCATTTTATGGTTTCCAAATAGCAATGGAAAATATTCATTCTATAATGTATAGTCAATTAATAGAAACATACATTAAAGATTCCATTGAAAAAAACAAATTGTTTAACGCTTTAAATAATTATCAATGTATTAGAAAAAAAGGAGACTGGGCGTTAAAATGGATAAGAGATAAAGATTCTTCTTTCGCAACACGATTAGTTGCGTTTGCTTGTGTAGAAGGAATATTTTTTTCAGGAGCATTTTGCTCCATTTATTGGATAAAAAAGAGGGGATTATTACCAGGATTAACATTTTCAAATGAATTAATTAGTCGCGATGAAGCTTTACACACAGAATTTGCTATTCTTCTTTATAGTAAATTAGAAAATAAATTATCAAATGATGTTATAAATAATATAGTAAGAGAAGCTGTTTCTATTGAAAAAGAATTTATTTGTGAAGCTTTACCATGTAATCTCATTGGAATGAATCAAAAATTAATGAGTCAATATATTGAATTTGTTGCTGATAGATTATTATTACAATTAGGATATGATAAAATATATAATGTATCATGCCCATTTGATTTTATGGAAAATATTAGTGTTGAAGGAAAAACAAATTTTTTTGAAAAAAGAGTAGGAGAATATGCTTTAGCAACTAAATGTGAAAATAAAGAAGATGCATTTGAATTTTCAGATAATTTTTAATAATATTTATATATTATTTTATTAATATATAAATGAGTGTAAGTCCACCAGGATATTGGCTGTTAAATAGAATTGTTTATTTAATAAATAAAACTTTAGAACTCATTAATACAACAGTATCTATGTCAATACAAGATCTATTGAACAATGCAAATACATTTAAAGGTATAAATACATTTACACAAGGTATAGATGTTAATAATATTAACAGTATTAATGGAAATACTACATTTAATTCAAATATAGTTGTTGACGGTGATATTTTAGCAAATAATGCTAATTTTATAGGAGATAAATTATTTATAAATGATATATCATTAAAAAATTCAGCACAATCATATATTATAGTATCTAATGATATTAGATTCAATAAAGATATTATTGTAAATGGTGATTTAACTATTAATGGAACAAGTTTTTCAGTTAATAGTGAAACATTAACAATAAATGATAGATTTATTGTTTTAAATGCAAATTTAGAGAGTTTACAAGTTAAATATACAGACCCTGCTGGAATTATTGTAGAAACACATAATTCTACTCAACATAACAAAGGTTATTTATTATGGACATTATTTGATCCAAATAATCCTTTAAATGAAGATTTAAATAGAACATGGGATTTAAGTGGTGATAATCTAAGAGGTAATGTTTTAAAAGCAACAACATTAAGAGGTAATATATTAGATTCATATAATTCTCCAAATATATCAATAATTAGTGATATAGATATGAATAATAATGATATAAGTAATATAAATACATTAACAGCTAGTGATTTAAATATAGATATAATAAAGACAAATACGAGAACAAATATATCAGTTCTAAATACTATTGATATGAATAATAATTATATTATTAATGCTAATATAGCAGGATTAAATAATAGTCAAATTTATGTAGAAAATGGTATAATAAATTCTGAAAATATATTCATAGGTCTGCCGGGCGGGTCAGGGAATCCTAATGGTATATTCTTTGAATCATACGGGGGGTTATTACCCTTAAATTTCTACCCCGATTATGTCGCAAAAGTTGTATTATATAATA
>Ga0181399_1000460_pt1 | contig 14853 bp, 26 predicted proteins | sample 22SPOviralmetaG_FD_130128 | JGI IMG/M metagenome (GOLD analysis project Ga0181399, IMG submission 130128) | Marine viral communities from the oligotrophic San Pedro Time Series (SPOT) site, San Pedro Channel, CA, USA - 22 SPOT_SRF_2011-05-21 | ecosystem: Environmental > Aquatic > Marine > Strait...
CGAAGAGGTTGCTGGCCTTGATTTGCAGGAATACCAAACTCAAATGGAATTGATGGACGCTAACATTCAACAAACTATGGACTACACACGCGAGATCAAAACTGGATTGCGTGATGATATTTTGAGCATCGAGCGCCAATCCGATAGAGTTGAGGACATGGTACGCAAATCTGAGGACAATGTTAGGGAGATGATTGATAAGGCTGAGGAGCGCTTTGAAAATCAGAGAGAACGTGTTAGAGTTTCACAAAGTGGCGAAATGAAAGAACTGGAAGATAAATTGATGGGTAAGTTGCAGAGAGCGCTTGATAACCCATTAGCAGATTAGGATTATAACATGGATGAATTTAAAAAATTTGACGTTGATGGCAATGGATCAATTGATCAGGCTGAATGGGATCGCATGGCGCTGGAAGACAGGCGCTTACGAATGCAGGATGAAGACGCCCAGCGTGATGCACAACGCAGAATGACATGGTATGCCCTGTCAGGGATGCTCCTATACCCCTTTGCGGTCATTCTAGCAGATGTATTTGGATTAATTGAAGCCGCCAAAATATTAGGTTCAATGGCAAGCATTTACTTTGTGTCTGTTGCTGGCATCGTATCTGTATTCTTTGGGGCAAACGCATTAGCGAAAGGAAAAGATAAATGATAGCTGGACTAGGATTATTAGGTAAAGTTGCAGATCTTGCTGGAACTATGATCGAGGGCAAGACCGCTGTAAAGCAGGCTGAAGCCCAAACAAAAATGAAAATAGCTACTGGCTAGATCGATTGGGATATTGCCGCCATGAAAGCCACTGAGAATAGCTGGAAAGACGAGTGGATAACTCTGCTCTTTTCGATACCATTAATTTTAGCGTTTTGTGGCGATTGGGGAAATGGCATTGTGCAAGCTGGTTTTGCCGCGCTATCTAATATGCCTGATTGGTATCAATACAGCCTTGGTGGTATTGTGAGTGCATCAATTGGGATGCGTGGTGTGAGTAAATATTTTGGGAGTAAAAAATAATGTCAAAAACAACAAAAGCGGCAAAAGGCTTGTGGACGAATATTCACAACAAGCGAAAAAGGATCGCGGCTGGTAGTGGTGAGACAATGCGTAAAAAAAATACTAAAGGTGCGCCGACAAATGAGGCGATTAAAAAATCACAAAGAAAAAAGAAAAAGGCATAGCTATGACAGAAGCGATGAAAAAATTGCAAGATAAAGTCGGCGTTGGGGCAGACGGACATTTTGGCAAGAACACGGCTAAGGCCATTGCCCAGCACTACGAGCTATCAAATGAACGAGCCGCCCACCTAATGGGTCAGGCGAGCCACGAAAGCGGTCACTGGCGGCATACCAGAGAAAATCTGAACTACAGCGCGGATAGTATGATGCGCGTCTGGCCTAGCCGTTTTCCTGATCTGGCGTCCTGCGAGGGATATTCTCGAAACCCAACAGCATTAGCTAATAAGGTTTATGGTGGACGCATGGGTAACGATGCTAATACCAATGAAGGCGCTTTATTTTCTGGAAAAGGTTATCTTATGATCACAGGGAAAAATAATTACAGGGCATTCAGCTCCGACATGGGTTTACCTGAGATTATGACAGATCCAGATCTGGTGGCTGAGGATTACGCATTTGATACGGCAATGTGGTTCTTTAATAAAAACAAGTTATTCGACATTGCAGACGATGGCGTAAACGATGAGACAATTTTAAAAATCACTCGTCGAGTAAATGGTGGCACTCATGGCCTTACGGACAGAACAGGCGAAACAAAAAAGATTTATGAGTGGCTCAACGCATAGTAACAATATTGGTAGAGCTGGGGAATTTCTGGCTCTATCAAGATTAGCCTTTGCTGGCATTTCTTGCATTTTGGTACAGCATGAAGTTGACGATGCGTATTTAAAAACGCCAAGCGGCGAACTTCTGACTTTACAAGTTAAGACTGCCAGCAAGAAAACTGGGAATAAAAACCAGTATCGTTGGGGAACAAGCCCAGTGGGAAACAATAAAAAATCCGATATATATGCATTGGTGGCGTATGATATACGAAAGATCTATTGGGCTAGGGGAGATGATCCAATTATCAAAAAAACATCAACTCGCTTGTACCCAGAACAGTTTGTAAATGAAGACGAATTATTAAAGCAAGTAATAAACAGCTTCATAGATTAAATAAACTGCTTGAAGATTTATGTAAATTTACATAATAAAACGTGTGGGTAAAGTCGGGCATGGCTTTCCCACACGATACATTATTTTTTCTTAAAGTAAACGTAACGCAATGACCTTGCCCCTGCGTTACCAATAATTGGCGTGGTTCGCTCGTAAGCGCGGTCAACTAAATTTTGCCTATACAAGACATTTAATGACCAAGCCAGATCTGAAACCCCAAGACCAGTGCCAATCGCAACCATTGTTGTCGTTGCGCGTTTGCCCTTGTCTATATACTTTAGTATAGTTTCAGTTTTCTTTTTTGATATTGGTTTAATTTTTCTGAGATCATTATCACTAATAAAACTTCTATGTGATGATTTGTTTACAGTGATTTGTCGTGGCCTATCAAAAGTTTTGTTAATCTTATTTCTCAGGCCACGTTTAATTTGGCTTTTCTCAAAATTGTAAAGCAAATGGGAATACATGATCTCAAACTTATGCGTAGGCTCATCCATCATTGCTTGGGTGACTTGTTCTTTCGTCGCATAAGCGAAAGTTGGTGTTCTACATTCTCCAGCAGGGCTTGCTGTTCTTTCATCATAAACAGATAGAAGCTCTTGGTTCTCTTCTCTTTGCTCATTAGATCTTCCTGCACCATCAAATTTAATTTTATTAATCGTGTTATCGCTTGGTAGCATTCTTTCGATGTCATTTGTATTCTCCTTATTCATCATCATGGCCTTTAAATTTTCCGTTGGCATCCAAATCTGGAACACGGGTTCTAGCTTTTGGCATTTCTGGTAGTATTAACCCAGTGCCAGCGCAGTTAGTGCAATCAGCTTTCTCATACAGGTAAGTTTCATGAAAGATATTATAATCTTTCTCGAATAGCGTTTCGCCTGCTCCATTACATTCTGGGCATGGATAATATTTATTTGCCATTGGATAATCCTTTCGGTCTGAGCTTTGGTACAATAAATGATGAGCTGATGTAGCTTGTCTCGATGCACTGAGCCATGCTGTCCATTTTTTCATATGGCTTGTAGACTGCTGGCAATGCGTCGCCACACTCACGCGCACTGCGATACAGCGTGGTGTCCTGTAGCTCCACGCCGCCAATGACATATGTGAGAACGAGCGTTGTATAAAATGTCATACTATTTCCCTCGTTTTAACAAATAAATAATCGTTCTTTTTGTTATGCAAATTAAAAGATTTTAATGTTTCATATTTAATATCTTTTAAATCTGTATTTAGCTGTAAACCAAATTCACTCAAATATGATTTAAGATCGCTTAATGATTTTTTACCAAAGTTTGGAAAATTTAAGAAAAATTTATCGGATCTTAATATTACATCATAAAAATATATAGGGTTACGAATGCTTTTATTTTTTTCTAGTTTGCTATATGAAAATAAACTATTACCAACCATATAATTTAAGCATCCCCAAACGCGATTTGGGAAAAAACCTTGCTCAATCGTGCTAAATAATAATTTATATAAATATGGATCTGAGCTTTCAAGATTATGAAATAAAAATATTTTAAGGCTTAATTCATCTAAATTATTTATTGCAGATATAGTTTCAATGCGATCTGTGTAAACTTTATTTTCAATTACTAATTCGTTTAATCGATTATTTAATTCACTTAATAAATCGCCCTTATCAACTGTCGGCTCAAACGATGGAACAAATGGTGTTTTTGTTGGGCAAATTGTCTCTATAACTTCACCTAATGCTTCCCTGACACTGGCAACATAAACTGGATCAAACCTATCAATAGTAATGTAAGTACAAACGTACTTACAACCACCATCTAATTTATCTTTATAATTTGGTATAATTTTTGCATACACCTCATCTGCTGGTTCTAACCAATCCAGATGCTCAAAATCTGCTAAAAGTTTTTTAGGCAGAAACACTTGGTCATGCTCATCTTTGGTAAAAGCAAAACCAAAGCCATGCTCGTGTATTGATTTAATAATTAATGTTTGCATTTTATTCTCTTTCTTCAGCTAATGTTTGTGTTCTAAAAAACCCCTCGTATTGAGGATGTTTAATCATAAATAAACGTGCATAATATGGCGTATAGTTATTACTCATTTTAAACTCTTTGCCATTTGTTTCAATATCGGTATGCCACCTAATGCGCTCAAAGATTGCTTTGCTACTATACTGGTCACGGCCTCGCTCGATCACCTCAAATGTAAAATGTTCGAACAACAAAAAAATCATAGGGTTATCGTTATGAAAAATCCACCACTTACGTTTGATGTCTTCTGACATTACTTCACCCCTTTCTCATAAATCTCATCATCAATTCTAGTCATGATGATAACCATAGCAGTCGTCAGATCCTTCAATGACGCCTCTTCAGCAACGCGGCGGATGTTCGTCCATGAACTCTCCTTAACAGTAGCCACGTCGCGGATGATTGCTGGCTGAGGGTTTTCCTCAAGCGGAGCGCTGTATCCCTGATAAGCATAATCATTGACTTTATACTTATTTAAGAAAACCAGCAAATCGGCTTTATTAGTAGGCACATCATACTCAATATATGCGCCCAGTTTTTTTGCATCAGCTTGTGTTCCAGCCCACTGCCCTTTTGGTGTAGTATATAATCGCATTTTATTCTCCTAAGTTAATGTTAATTAAGTGATCCAGATAAACTATAATTTCTGGAAGATGGACGGCGGCTAGGGCAAATAATGCCATAGCCAATCCGTCGATGATCATTGAAGCGTTCATTATACTGTCTCCTCAACTTGTAATTCTTTGAAGCCAACAAATGCACATTCAAAAACTTGGTCATATTCAGGAATTACTGTGCCATTTTCTCTTTGAGCATGAACAATAAATCTATCAAATGCCATTGAAGATCGTTGACCTAAACCATCTTCTCTATACTTCAAAACAGTTACATCATTGTTATAATCACCATTTGCAATCGTGCTACCATCTTCCAGAGTAAAAGAAGTTTTCTTGATAGACCAAGACCCCTCAATGTTATTTGTCCAGCGATATGCATATTCAAGACAATCATCAGTTGTTCCGAATGCAGATAATTCTGTTGGAATTTGAATTACAGCAACTTTTGTAAATTCTTCAATATTGCCAGTTTCGCGGTTACGATTTGCATGTTGTACTGTGATTTTCATTTTGTATTCTCCATTTGTGTTTGTATTTATTTGCTCAATATAACAGCTATTCAGATGCGGTCAAGCACTAAATATATCTTTTATATATCATTATGTTGTTGACGCCATCTGAATACCTGTTATATTGAGTGAATAAACACAAACGAGGAGACTTTATTATGACTAAGCTAAAAATCAAACCAGTTAATCACGGCACTACAAAGGCGGATCGAAACCGCTACTGTGGCGCGGCAGTTGTCAGTGCAATCACTGGTATGACAACAGGTGAGGCGGCGAGACTTGTTCGTCACCTCAGTGGTGTGAGAAGTGTCAAAGGCACTAGCACTCGCCAAATCAGAGATGCATTTGCTGAGTGTGGCGTCCGCTTTGCACCGAGGTCATATGGTATGCGTTTAAATCGCACCGATGGCGTTACACTTGCTGGCTGGTTAAGAGGCACTGTGAAGTATCGCAATGCAGAGCGTGTATTCTTGGTTGTCGCTGGGCATCACTGGCAACTGGTTCAAGGTCGCAGATATGTATGCGGTTTGACTTGCGAGATCGTGAGCATTAAAGACAAGCGAGTTAAAAGACGCGCTAGGGTTTCTGAGGTTTATGAGTTAACTGCGCCAGATGGCATGGTGATACCTCATGTGGCAAAGAAGCCAAAAAACCCAAACGCTGGGGCAACTGCAAGTAAAGCTAGGCGATTGGCTAAGGAGCTGGGCATAGAGATCGAGATCGAACATTATTACGATGACGATGAGCCTAGATACTGGTTGGGCGGTTATAAGAGTGATGTGGATTATGCAGAGATTGGGGTTATTGAAACTCACATGGCATACTCATGGTCTGAGGTTGTTGACACATTGCAGGCGATTAAGGATTATAAGGCGCAGGCAATAGCGGCTTAATTAATAAGCACTGTGGCTCAGGTTGCAGTGCTTAGATAATTAAACCTAGGAGAACAAAATGGTTGATAAGAGAGTATTAATTAATTTTAGCGAGGCTCAATATGAAGCCGTTGCTGAGGCCGCCAATAAATCGGCTCTGAGCTTTAATGCGTTTGTCAGGATGGCATCTTATATGGCGGCGTCCAAAGCTGGCGTTGAAGTTGCCAAGCCAGAGGAAGATGAATGATTGTTGTCGGTGTAGATTGTGGTTTTTCTGGAGCGATTGCACATTACTGCACGCGCACTAAAGATCTGGATGTCGTCGATATGCCTATCATCTTAAACTCAAAGGGCAAAAACGAAATTGATATTCATTCGTTATTACATTTGTTAGAGCCAGAGGCTAAAGATCGTATGGCTGTGATTGAGCAAGTTGCGTCAAGGCCAAACCAATCGTCGGTTGCCACATTTAGATTTGGCATGGGATATGGCGCATTGATTGCATGTGTGGCGGCTAACAAAACGCCAATGCATTTAGTCACGCCTCAGAAATGGAAGAAACACTTTGGCCTGACATCTGATAAAGATACCAGCCGCCAATTGGCAATGCAGAGATTTCCTGATTATGCTGAGAAGTTTGTCAGGAAGAAAGATGATGGTCGCGCTGAAGCGGCACTCATTGCGCTATATGGCGCAGAAGTTTTAAACAAGTAAATTAGGGAAAAATTATGAAAAGTTATATTTACGGAATACTTTATTTTATATTTATAATTGGATTTTCAATTTTTCTTTGGTCAATAATTATAAACGTATTAAACAAACTAATATTTTAACAAAGGAGAATACAAATGCAGATAATACCCAGCGAAGAGCTGTCAAACAAGGCATACCACGAACTGCCTGCAATCTCGTCAAGCGCTGTGAAGACAGTCGCAACGTCATCATTGTACCACTGGAAGAATGCTAAGTTTAATTCTACGCCAGCCATGATCTTAGGGTCTGCGTTTCACGCTATGCTGTTAGAGCCAGAGAAAAACCTTGTGATTAACTCAGAACTATCACGGCGTGGTAGTAAGGCTTGGAAAGAGCAGGAAGATTTTTTAGGTGATGATCAGATATTGCTACCAACAGGTGAATACGAGCAGTGTCAAAAAATGGTCGATGGTTGCCTGCAAAACAAAATGGCTAGAAATTTATTAACCAATGAAGATCTGCTGGCTGAATACAGCTTTATAGCTGAATGCCCAGAAACAGGGCTTGAGCTAAAATGCCGCCCCGATGGGCTTTTAAAAGAGGCTGGCATAGTAATAGACCTAAAGTCATGTTTAGACGCATCCTATCGTGGATTTGATAAGGCTGTAAGAAATTTCCGTTATGATCTCCAAAGTTGCGTATACAGGTACATCTTAAAGCTATGTAAAATTGAGACTACAAACTTTATATTTATTGCTACTGAAAAAGGCTCATACGCTACAGCCTGCTATGAGATGTCAGATAAATATAATAAGTACGCCGAGGCAGAGATGTTCAAGACATTGCGAAAAATCAAAGTGGCACAAGATACAAACACTTTTGATACTGGCTGGCCTGATCTGGATACAATTAATCTTCCAGCTTATCTTGATGAAGATCACGGCTTATAAACTAATCCCAGCGCAGGGGTACTGCGTAAAACAAAAAGGAGTTGCCAAATGCAACATATAATAAACGGCGTGAAAGCGCTATATCCAAGACTAAACGCTACATACAGATTTGATCAGGAAGATTACAAATCAGTCAAGTGCGATCCAAAAGATGAGGGGGCGGCTTACGAGATGTCGTTTAACCTTACAGGTGAGCAGTGCAAAGAGCTGAACGCAATTTGTATGCAGTCATATAAAAATGCGGCGGCGTTAGAGACAAGTAAACGCAAGTGGCCTGAGCAACCATTAAGTTTGCCATACAAGCGTGATGACGCAAAGCAGGGCGATTGGATTGGTAAGGCTAAACTAAAAGGCGCTTACTCTGGCGAAGCCACAAACCCACCACGTCAGGTCGATGCATCACGCAAAAAATTACCTGATGGATTTGAGTTGACATCAGGGTCAACTGTAAACATCGCAGTTACAGTCGTGCCATACAACACTGGAACGATCAATGGAATATCTCTGAGATTACGAGCAGTGCAAGTGTTAGAGCTGGCTGAAAAGCAGGAAGCAGATGATCCATTTACTGAAGTTGCAGGCGGATTTTCTGGTGGTGCAACGCCAATAAATGGTGTGGAGCAAGATCCATTTGGATTACCACCAGCCACACCTACACCATCAAATGATCTGGAAGATGACATTCCATTTTAAAATAATCACAGCGTTAGACAGAACTGATCGAGGTTTTGTCTAACGTAAACAAAAATTGAGGAAGGGATAAAATGCAAAATACAAAATTTCCAAATGCAAACTGGGATCAATATTCAAGTAAAATTATAAGTGCATTATCATTGAAAAAGACTGCCATTGGCGAATATCATGGAGCTTGTCCTGTATGCCAAGGTGTAGATCGGTTCTGGATCAAGGAAGATGCTCAGAACTGCGTGATGGTGAGCTGTCGTAAATGCTCAGATTTTGCTGGCATAAAGGACGCGCTGAGAAACCAGAGGTTGTGGCCTGATGAAAATGAGAAGCCAGTGACGAAAAAATATACAATAAGCTGGCCTGAGCCAGAGCCAGAGGCGACGCATCCATATCTGATCAAGAAAAAGATCGGGCTTGGTAATGCCAATATAAATGGCGACTTGCTGGTTATCCCAGTGATAAATGCTCAGGGCAAACGTGTTGGCGTCCAGAATATTGATCCAGCAGGATCAAAGAAATTTTCTACTGGTATGCCTGTAACTGGTAATTTCAGCGTTATTGGCGGCAAATTAGACGATCTGGTTTATGTCTGTGAGGGCTGGGCAACTGCAATGTCAGTTAATATGGCGACAGGCAGGCCAACAGTGTTTGCATTATCGGCTGGTAATTTAACTGCTGTGATAGGTGAGCTTTTCGAAGCACGCCCAAATTTACGCATTGTTGTGGCTGGTGATAACGACGAGGCAGGCATGAAAGCCCTTGAGAAGTGCGTCAATGATCATAATGTGCAATCTGTTGTGCCTGATGTCGAAGGATGGGATTTCTCTGATATGTGGGTCAATCGTGGCAAAGAGGCTACGGCAAAGGCTCTGGAAATTAAGAGCCTGCTTGATCAGGTGTTCTTTCCTAATGATGCAGTTGCACAGCTCGACAGGAGCTATTTAGTGAAGGGCTGGTTTGGTCAGGGGCAATTGTCGATGGTGTATGGCGCATCTAATGTTGGTAAATCGTTTTTCGTGCAGGACATTGCTTGGCATGTATCAGCGAGCCAAGATTGGCATGGAAACAAAGTTAAGGGTGGCGTGGTGTTATTCTTGGCTCTCGAAGGCGGCACAACCACGCATAATCGTATCGTGGCGCTTAAACAGCAATATCCAGAGCATAAGGATGTGAAGCTGGCTGTGAGGCCATTGCCACTCAATTTGCTGGATGGTGAAGTTGACGTGAATAAGATCGTTGATCTATGCGAAGAAATTAAAAGGATACACGGCGACATTGCAATGATTGTCGTGGATACGTTATCTCGATCAATGCCTGCTGGCGATGAAAATTCTCCTGCAAGTGCAACTGCTGTGATTTCTGCTGTGGATAAGATCAGGGCTACAACGAGCGCTCATCTTATGCTGGTGCATCACTCAGGTAAAAATCTGGAAGCAAAGGCTCGTGGTCACAGCTCATTGCGTGCGGCTGTGGAAACTGAGATAGAGCTGAGTTATGACGAGGCGACAGGTCTGCGAACTGCATTGGCTACCAAGCAAAGAGATCTGGAAGGCGGAAAGAAGTTTTACTTTAAGCTGAAGGTGATCGAGCTGGGCAATGATATGGATGGTGATCCAGTTACAACTTGCGTCATCATTCCAGCTAGTGAGGGTGATATTGAAGACGCCAAAAAGAAAGCTATTAAAGGCAAGCAACAGATCTTATTTAAGACGTGCTTCCAGCAACTTAGAGGCGAAGGAATAGGTAAATCTAATCCTGCTGGCGTTGGCTGGCCTGAGCCAAATACATTCTGGTGTATACATGAGGAAGAAATTAAGGCTCACTTCATGGGCAAAGTATCAGCAAGCAATCCAACCAGCACATACAAACAGGCTTATAATGGCCTACTAAGTGGCGGTCATATAGTGCAAAATGAGGGATATATCTGGTTCACTGATAGTTTTGGTAAAGTGAAGTAAAATGACACCTATTAATTACCTATTAATTGGCATTAATAATAACAATATCAATGACTTAGAGCATATCCTATTAATCATTAATAATAGGTCGTACCAAACCTATTATTATATTATTATACCTTCAGGTATAATATAATAAGAGGTAAATAATAGTAGGGTAAAATCGGGGTTAAGTAAAAAGGAACAAAGGTATGGCGAAGTGGGTCTTGCAGGCAAGCGAGGAGACGAGCGAAGGTAACGATGTCAAAACAGGAGATAGACATATGAGTGATGAGAGTATGACGAGATCAGAGGTGCTTGGCAGAGCTGATCAACTGATTAATGGTGATAGGGCGAGGCAGTACGGAAGTGCGACTGATAACTTTGGATGTATAGCACAAATGTGGAGCGCTTATCTTGGCAGGGATGTCACGGCGTTTGATGTGGCAAACATGATGGCGCTGTTGAAGGTTGCGAGGTTACGCAACGGATCTCACGCTGATAGCTCGATTGATGGGTGCGGATACCTTGCGCTGGCTCACGAGCTGGGAAATGAGGTTGTATAGGCTTGAAACAACGCCTTTCATAAGGCATACTGTATCTAGTGGGTTCTCCTCCCTCCAAACGTGCTGTTTTTGCATTTATAGCATGTTTCCCACTAGACTAGACCGCGTAGCACATCTCCTCTTCCTAGCTACGCGGTCACATTACAAGGTTAATTGACGTGACAGATTTTAACATCAAACTAACATTAGATCTTCATTGCAGGAATACTGACGAGAATGATCAGGAGCTGGACTTACTATGCGATTGGATAACTGACCGATTACATATAGTTGGAGCTGAGATCGTCATACAGTCATTAGCAGAGGCTCTCATTGAATTACATGATCAACATGCTGAGGAGACAAGCAAATTACTGCATTAATTATTGGTAGCATTGTTATACGAAAAGGGCATCGATGCGTCGTCGCAGGGGCGCGAGCGCGTAACAAATCGCAAATCTTATGTCAACACTTTCGACTATTATGAAAGTTAACATAATATACATTATCGGACATTAAGGGCATAATTGGCATTATATACAGCAATATCAATAGCTTAGGCTATTTTGTAGTAATATACAGGCAATCTGAGCTATGCGTTGTTTATTTTATACGAAACTAGATATTTATGACCCCCCCATGTGACAGCTAGAGGGGGGGTGCGTTTGCTATGTTTTCACACACACGAGTGACCCCCCTAGACCCCCTTGCAATATAGCGCTTACCTATTGTAAAATTTAAAAAAAATTGGAGAATATTAATGGCTGGCAAGGCATTACGCAGGAAGATCCTTTCAGATGTAGAGAAGAAAGGCGGAGTTGAATACCTGTTTGAGCAAATCGCATCAGGCAATACTTTGACGAAAATGGCTGTAGAATATGGCTGTTCCAGACAATATCTTGGCTCGTCACTGAATAAAGTGCCAGAATATGAGAAGGCCATGAACGAAGCCAGACGCCACGCCGCAGATGCTTTAGTCGAGCAGGGCTTAACAATGGTAGATGATTTGGATGGCGGCTCGACAAGCAGTGAAATAGCCGCCACGAGAGAGAAGGTGCAGTGGCGCAAGTTTATGGCAAGCTCTTATAACCAAGATAGATATGGCACGAGGCCACAGACAAACGTGAATATCTCAGTTGGCGATATGCATTTAGACGCCCTACGCAAAGTTAATTCCGACTTGGCGGCTATCCATAAAGAAGATCTGGAACGCGAAGCCAAAACGATTGACGCAGATTATGAGGATGTATCAGATGATTAATCTTATGCAGGGTGATTGCTTAGATTGCATGAAGGAAATACCTAATGGATCTGTAGATATGGTTTTGACTGATCCACCATATGGAACTACAGCTTGTAAATGGGATAGTGTTATTCCTTTTGAACTTATGTGGGAGCAGTTGAAGCGTATCACTAAGAAGAATGGTGCGATTGTTATTACTGCAAGCCAGCCGTTTAGTTCCGCGCTAGTTATGTCAAATGTTAAGATGTTTAAATATTGTTGGGTTTGGGAGAAATCTAAAGCCACTGGACATATCCACGCCAAAAACAAGCCTATGAAGAAACACGAGGACATAGTTGTGTTCTCAGGTGGTACAACTGTTCATGCCAGCCAGTCTGTTAATCGAATGGCCTATCATCCACAGGGGTTAAAAAGAAGAATAGTCCCGACAATACGCAAAGCTGGAGGTTCTTCAGACACAGTAATGGGCAAGCGACCTTCTCACAAAGACGTAGTTCAAGAGTTTGAGTGCTATCCAAAATCTATTTTAAAATTTAAGTCCGAGGGGAAAACAGTCCACCCAACCCAAAAGCCTGTCGCCCTAATGGAATACCTAATCAAAACCTACACCAATGAAGGCGAGACTGTTTTAGATTTCACAATGGGTTCTGGTACAACAGGTATAGCCGCTAAAAACTTAAACCGAGACTTCATTGGCATCGAGTTAGACGAAAGTTATTTTAACATAGCAAAGGAGCGTATAAATGAGTGATAACCCGTTAACAGAATTTGTCCTGCGCTATCGTGACGATCCAGTGCTATTTGTCAAAGAGGTGCTGGGCGCTACGCCATATAATTATCAGGAAGAGTTTCTCAATGCCATTGCATCTGGCGAGCGTAAAATGTCTGTCAGGTCTGGGCATGGTACAGGAAAATCAACGTCGGCATCTTGGGCGATGCTTTGGTATTTGCTTCTGCGTTTCCCTAATAAAGTTGTTGTTACAGCGCCCACGTCCAGCCAATTGTTTGACGCATTGTTTGCCGAGCTAAAACGATGGATTAACGAGTTGCCACCTCATCTACAGCAATTGATTACCACTAAATCAGATCGTGTGGAATTAACGTCAGCCGCTTCCGAGGCATTTATATCTGCCAGAACGTCACGCGCAGAAACGCCAGAGGCATTAGCTGGTGTGCATTCCGAGAATGTTCTATTGGTAGTTGATGAGGCGTCTGGTGTGCCTGAGAAAGTTTTTGAAGCGGCGGCTGGGTCAATGTCTGGTCACAGCGCAACCACGTTACTGCTATCAAACCCGACGAGATCCTCTGGCACATTTTACGAAACGCAAACCAGATTATCAAAGAGCTGGTGGACTAGGCGCTGGTCGTGCATCGATAGCCCTCTTGTATCGGAAGAGTTTGTCGAGGAAATGCGCGAGCGATACGGCGAGGAAAGCAATGCATTTCGCATACGTGTGCTTGGCGAATTTCCATTGGCTGATGACGATACGATCATACCATTTCACCTAGCCCAGAGCGCGACACATCGTGATATTGAGATGACGCCAGATATAAAGCCAGTGTGGGGCTTGGACGTGGCGAGATTTGGTACTGATAAAACTGCGCTTTGCAAAAGATATGGCAACGTCGTTACAGATATTGATGCGTGGCAGGGATTGGATCTCATGCAAACTGTGGGTCGGGTTATGGCAGAATATGAGGGATTACAGCCCAGCATGAGGCCATCAGATATACTGGTCGATAGTATTGGCGTGGGTGGCGGTGTTGTCGATAGATTGCGTGAGCTTGGCCTGCCAGTGCGTGGAGTTAATGTCGGTGAAGCCCCAGCGCTGGGCAAGACTTACATGAATTTGCGTAGCGAGCTGTGGTTTAAGACAAAGGGCTGGCTCGAAGATAGATCCTGCAAGTTACCAAAGGATGACCAGCTCTTAGCTGAGTTAACCAGCATTAGGTATAGCTTTACATCGTCGGGCAAGATGAAAGCCGAAAGTAAGGACGCAATGCGAAAACGTGGCCTAAAGTCGCCAGACCTTGCAGATGCACTCTGCCTGACAATGGCATCGGACGCGACGACTGCATTATCTGGCAATAATAATAACTGGAATAAATCTATTAAGCGCAATTTAAAGGGAATTGCATGAAAAAAAAATTTTTAAATTTGTCACCTAAGATGAAAAATTTATTGATGGCTAAGTGGATAAGGCAGTATGTGCAACGCGGTTTATCTTTGCAGGATGCACAGCACGCCGCGAGGTGGAAAGCTGGCGAGTGGAAGCTCTCAGAAAGAATGCGTAACATACTGGCGTCAATAGATGAATTGTGATATGGTCGCATAATATGTAGCAAAAAGGTTTTACCATGAAAACATGCAAGGGATGTCCTACCAAGTCAAACTGCAAGGCAAAAGGTATGTGCTTGAATGGCGGCTATGGTAAATAGAGGCATACTTAATTTCCTCAATCAACTTGATGAGGGCAAGCGATCCAGACGCAATAGCTTTGCAGAGCGTGTTGCTAATTTCCTGACGCCTAATGACGAGTTTGAATATCGCGGCGGATTGTTAAGCAATATGGATGGCACATCCGCAATGGATCGTATCGGAGAAAAG
>Ga0181399_1000463_pt1 | contig 14826 bp, 18 predicted proteins | sample 22SPOviralmetaG_FD_130128 | JGI IMG/M metagenome (GOLD analysis project Ga0181399, IMG submission 130128) | Marine viral communities from the oligotrophic San Pedro Time Series (SPOT) site, San Pedro Channel, CA, USA - 22 SPOT_SRF_2011-05-21 | ecosystem: Environmental > Aquatic > Marine > Strait...
TATTAAGCTTCGATTGTCTATTACTGGTTTTCAGTAATACAGAGACGATGGGCCCAGATATTTAATAGCGTGCCACGATTGACAATAGTTTATAGTCTATATATCATAATAAAGCCAAACGTGGCAGCATATCAGGAATGAGTAATAAAATTAATAATAATTTGAAAAATCATTATTAAAGTAGTAGTATTACATCTGACGTTTCCTTATTGGAACTGTATCGAATTCATAGTTTATAAAAAACACATCGGAATTCAATTAATTAAATGTCATAAGAATGCTTGCAAATGGGGCAGCGGTTGGTTTTTTGCTTGAATTATCTAAATCTATAAATTTTAATCTACCTTTAATAAATTCTATTTTAGGATTACAAGGCAGTAAATATTCGTGAAAATATTTAGTATCTGTTCTTGATGGAATTAATAATATAATTTTTTTACCTTTTTTATATTCTTCATTTACTTTTTTACTCCAATTTTTCAAATCAGAGTAAGGAGGATTAACAAAATTTTTTTCTTTCCATTCAATATTTAAGCCATTAAATGTTGGTTTATATGGGCAAGGATCAAAATAATCAATATATTTAATTTTAATATCTTCAGGTGTCCCCCAGTTATCAGATAATGACTTTTTAATATATCCTTCGGTTTCATTCATTATATTATATTTATTAATATTTTATTAATTTTTATAACTTTTTTTAATATTACTTGTTAAGTTTTAATTCTTCATCTAAATCATTTTTAGCCTTTGCTAATTTTTTTCTTATTTCATCTAATTGTGCTGGTGATTTTCCTCTAAATGATTTTTTTGCTTCATCTAATGCTGCTTTATATTTTGCCCTTGCTCTGTTTACTCTATCTTTTTTTAATTTTTTAATTTTTTCTCTTTTTTCTAAATTTAATATTTTATTTTTCATACCCTCTAATTTTTTTTCTCCTGATGCAATATTCTTTTTACTTTGTGAAATTTCGGTGTCTAATATTTTTTTTTGTGCTGCTTTTGCCTCTACTTGTTTTTTTAATTCTTTTTGTTTTTTTGCTTGTTTTACTCCTTGTCTTATTTGTCTTTTAGGTATTTTAATATGTCCGCTTTCATCTAAACTTAATAATTTTTTTCCATAAAATTTATTACCTTTATTAAGTGCATCTAATGCATTTACTAAATCCGTTTTATTTTTTCCTTGAACTTTTAAACCTAATTTATCAACAGTTTTTTTTACAATTACTTTTAATTGAATATTTGTTAAATCTTCTAAATCATTTTTAGAAACTGACATATAGTATATATTAGAATTTTTATTTTATATTATTATTTTATATTATTATTTTCCTACCATTTTTTGTGCTAGTTCGTGAGCTTGCTCGAAACAGTATCCAGCCTTCATTAATTTTCGCATCTCTTTTAAGTGTGCAGGCGTGTGATGTTCTTTATGAGTTTTCATTAAATCTTTTTGACGTTTTGATAAATCTTTACGTGGTTTGAATAATGGTTCAGGCATTTGTAAAGGCATTTTTTCTTTTTTTTTCATTGGTTTCATACTTGAAGAATTAACATTTTTAACTGCTGGATTTTTACCATAGTGTGTTGGCATTATATAATATAAATTAGATAATTAAAATGATACTTTGCATTTTTCATCTTTTGATTTGAAAAATTCAGGAACTTGATCTTTTTTAAGTATTTTTCTTTTATAAATATAATTTTTTTTAAAATACTCTTTTTGATATTCTGCTAATTTTTCTTTATTTTTTTCATTATATTTTTTTTGTCTATCAATAATATATTCTTTATTTTTTTCATAATATTTTTTTAATCTTTTCTTTTGTCCATCATCATATTTTTTATTATTTTCTCTATATTCTTTTTGAAAATCTAATAATTTTTGTTTATTTTTTATATAATATGTTCTTTGATATTGTGAAACTAAATCTTTATTATTATTTCTCCATTGTGTCTGATATTCATTAACCCTTTCTCTATTATTCTTTCTCCATTGTTTCATATATTCTTTTTTGTCCATATATAAAAAATTATAAAATAAATTTTACCATAAAACACGACGGGCATGATAGTTTGCAGATTTTGGATTATCTTTTGTTAATCCGTCTTTATTTTTTTGTGCTGCTGACCTATTTAAATAGTTTTTTTGTCTTTTTTTATCTCCATGGTCTAAATTTTTATGAATACCTGTTTTATCTTTGAAATGCTGGTATCTTATATCTCCAAAATGTATTTTTTTATCATCTACAATCACAACTAATTTTTTATTTTTTTTATCTGATTTCTCATAATTATATTTTCCTATTTTTACCATTTAAATAATATATAATATTATATAGATAATAAAATGTTGTTAAAATGGATTTTAAGACGATGTAAATGTAAATCGTCGTGTGTTTTTAATGATGAGTTCGACCACAGACACTTAGACAGAAGATTAACTGATTATAAATTAAAAAATAAAGATATTGAAGCAATATTATATATTTTACAAAAGAGAGAATTAAAAATAAAATGTAATGCAATTTAATATGGATAATAAATATAAAAAAGTTCAAATATCTAAAACTCGTAAAGTGCCGCGGTCCTATGTACCAAAAGGACTAACTCCAAAAGATAAAGCAAAACAAATTAAATCAATTTTAGAAGGTGAAAAAAGACCAAAAGTACAAAGCTTTACTTCTAAACGTTCATCTTATGTTGAACGTTTTGAAAAAAAGTTCGGTTATAAAGTTTCAAATAAAAGTAAAGTTACAAAAAATCTTATTACCGCTACAGGATATGAAAAAATATTAGATAAAGGTAAAGGAGCCTATTTCTCATCAGGTTCACGACCAAATCAAAATATGTTTAGTTGGTCTATGGCTCGCCTTGCATCATCATTACTTTATGGACCTGCCGCCCGTATCGATAAAAATATTTTATTACAATATGGTAAAGGAGATATATTGAAAGAAGCAAAAAAAAGATTTGAAAAAAAGAATAAAAAAATTAATAAATAATATATAGATTAATTTAAATATGCCTGATTGTAGTTGTCCCGTCTGCCTAGAAGAAAAAAAATTAAATAAAAAATTAGAATGTAATCATTCTATTTGTTTTGAATGTTATTCTAAATTATTGCAACATAAAATATATACTTGTCCATTATGTCGATTTAATTTTAAAAGTAATGTTGAAAATATATATTATAAAACAAGAAAAAGACGGCGTAATTTAACATTTGAAGAATATAGAGATAGAAGAATAAAAATTAAAGATAGGTATAATTTGAGGAAAAAGAAAAAAGACACGCAATTTTATAAATCAGGGGGAAATATAAATCAATATTAGTACAGTATTTTGCATCTATTGGAGAATTTACATTTAATTCTGGATTATAATAATTTATATATTGTCTTTCTATTAATCTTTGGACTTTATTATTTGGTACATTCCATGTTTTTAAAATTTCAACATTCCATTTTTTAAATCCTCCATGTTTTCTAATATATTTATACATATCTCTATTATATTTTACGTCATTTTTATTATGTGTTGCATATTTATGATATTGAATTCTTTTATTTATGTTTTTAGTTGAACCAATATAAATTTTTTTTATATTTTTTTTTACACAAGATATTTTATATATAATTATTTTCATATATAAAATATTAGAAAATATAATTTTTCGATTATCGAGAATTATTCTGAATTTTTAGTATATTCTAAAAATATAGTATTATTTGTACCTAATTGTCCAATAGTTGATCTATCAGCATTTAAAATTCTAATATTTAGAGATGATAAAATAAAAGGTTCTTCGCTTTCGTGTACATAAGGAATTGACCCGCTGTATCCTTCCATAATAACAAAATCAGCCGTGGCATAATATCTGCTTACTATTGCTTGAATTGAGCCCGTGTTGTATCCTCTTACATCAGTATTTGGTAAACCGTCAATTTCAATAATAAAATAACCATCTGATAGATGAGATTGTGAGACTGAATTTTGGGCGAAAATTTCAAAATTATTTAAAATTGCAGAATCTGTAACTGGTTGTTCTGTATCAAAATCTGCTCCTTTTACGACTGCTGAATCACAACCAGTAATTCCTGATGTAGCATTGACAGCCATTTCTAAATCTACGCTATAAGTTGTTACGCCATTTTCAACACCTCCTCCTACGGCATCAGTAAATGACGCGTTAACTTGACCCTGTTGTTTTTGAACAAATAAAGAGGAATCAAAACCCAAAATATCTTGAATAAATGGCCTTTGATCTGTTGCAAGATCAGTAAATAAAACACCGCCTGATTCTCCAATTAATAATTTTTTAGTTCCTACAGTAACCACAGAATTAACAACCTCTACTGCGCCTGCTGCTCCTCCTCCTCCTGCTGAAAAAATAGGTTGATGAAGTTGAGTAAATACAAATTTTTGAGTTTCATCATTGAATTGCAATGACATTTCAGAGCAACCAAAAAAATATGATACGTTCGCTGTTTTATCAATTTGTAATATACTTTTCCCATCTTCGCGAACAAAAAAAGGTAAATCTTCCTTATCATTTCCCCAATTTACTTTTTCAGCAGGGTCTGTAACTTGTGCAATACTGGTAAAATATGGATTATTAAACATGAATTTAGTATCGACATCATTTTGGTCATTTGTAAATGTAAATGTTCCAGTGTTTCCTCCTGTTGGAATAGTTTTAGAAATAATCAATTTATCGGTTATTGTACGTGCTAAATCATCAGGCGAGTAGTCCCCTTCATCAAGTTTGAAATTATAAATAAATGGCAATGGTTCGATAGTTGTCGATGCGACTGAGGTTTGAGTTGTTATTTGAAATGTTGAAACGTCAGTAATCCCATCTTTTTCTAATGCTTTTGTATCATCAAACACAATATTACAACCTGCTGTTTTAGTTCCATTATCAAACATTGGTATTTTGAAAGTTGTAGGCGCTCCTTTTTGGTTACCATATTTAAAAGTAACTAAATCGTCCGTATATACTCCAGAGCCAATTCCTACTGTTGCATGACTTGTGATAAATTTAGTATGATCTTGAGGGTCGGGTGCTTGAAATGAAAAAGTTACATCAAAACCATTCAAAAAATTAGGGTTACTCGCAGGGTTAGGCCCCCTTGGTTGTTTAATATCTTTTCTTGGGATTTGGATTTCTGTTATAAATCCTAAATTATTAGTTTGACCTCCTGATTTTTTAGAAAAAATATATCTTTGACCATCTGGGTGTACAATACCTGATCCATTTAAATCTTTAAAATGAAATTGGGGAGGTGTTGTCTTTCTGTCTGTAATATATAAAAAATGTTTTAAACTTACATTCTGATTTGTTGCATCAATTTTTATTTTCCCTTGTGTTGTGCTTCTGGTATCTAAAAAGACTTGTTTTATACCGATAGAATCCCCCTTATTTAAAACTAAGTATGGGTCAATATTTGTTGTAAATTCGCCTCTTTGTTGAATTGGGTTTGAGTTGTCATTCCCTCCGCTTAAAGATTCACGTAGTGCTATAATTTTTGACATTATATATAATATAATATAGAAAATTATTTTTAAATTTAAATAAATCATTGCATGAATTAAACATAAACAATATTGTAACTTCCATTATTTAAAACAAAAGCTTTGACAACTTCAGCTTCAACAAAAAGTTCTAATTTTGAATTATATTGTGTATCGGTGCCATCATTTGTACCTCCTGATTGTCCTGTACGTGAATATTGAAATTTTAATTCATTTACTTTCTGTCCAACGTAAACACCGAAATAATTTTGGTTACCATTTGGAATATTTGCTAATGTAAGAGAATTTCCAGTTTCATATGAGTTATCAACATGATATAAGGAGGTCTCGTGTAAATTAAGAGATCCGAAAGAATCAGATAAAAGGGCTAATGCTCTGTTATCTCCTTTGAATCCGTCGGCATCTGGAGCAATAGGACGACCATTAACAGTTAACTGATATTGTTCTTTATTACCTGAGTTAGAGCCATGCACACCGAATCTATCATTTAATGTGTTAGCAGTAAAGTAGGATGAGAGACTTGCAAAATTTTTATTAATTCTAAGACGTTCTACACGTTTCCCTGAAAATCCCTTTAATGTTTGTTCTACTGATTGGCGAGTGCCTGCGGTTGTTGCTCTTACTTGAAATCTATCATGTTCAACAACATTATATTCAAAAGATTTAACAGAACTTAACATTGCGTTAGACACTTTAGGATCCATTATTCTGTCAACAATTAATAATGGGCGACTTTCTGATAGGGTGCCGCTTACATTATCTTTATTTGTGAATAATTTTGAATCGGTGTTATATTCAACAACTAATCGGAGATCTTTGAACATTTTAGAAGATAAAATAGGCATTTTTGCTAAAAATGAGAATACTTGTTGTAAATTTAAATATGCATTATTAATACTAAGATTTGCTGTTACGTCGGGTGCTGCTGGAATATTATCATTTTGTTGGTCTTTAACAAGTGTTTGTCTTTTGTCTGCTGCAATTATTCCTCCTTTTTGTTGGTTTGTGTAACCTAAATTATTATAATCTAAAGCACGACCGACACCACAGTTGTAAGCATTACTACTTAATAAATTTTTAAATCCAATATAACGATGGAAATCACGAATGGCTGCGAGTTCTACTTGTCCGTCGTATAAATATAAATTTCTAATTACACCTAAGGCCCCACATTGGTCATTTGATTGTGAAGCGTTACTTGTTTCAACTGGTTGAATATTTATTAATTTTAAATTAGTGTTCATATCCATTCCACGCATCCTGAATTCAGAACGAGAATTTGGAATATGTACAACAGCCTCTAAAATTTCGGTTTTTATTGTATCATCTGAATAAAAAGACATATATATTTAATTTAGAAATAATTTTTAAATTAATTATACATTTTTATATATTTGTTTCATGATTATTTCTAAATTAAACAGAAACTACATTATGAAAATACATATAAATATTATATGGAATAACATTTGATGCATTTGATTTTACTTGAACTGATAATTTATTATTCATAAAATTCATAACTTGAGGAAATTTAAGACCAGATATAAAACCATTGTTACCTCTGATATTTTCATAATTACATTGCTGATGACCGGCATTTCCGAGAGCCTCGAGACCCCTAACTACCATATCAGATGGCGAATCAATAACATATTGAAGGTATCCATTAGTACTATCATTAATTAAAAATTGTAATTCGCTAATCCCTTCAGGCTGTGCTAAAGTATTAGGATCAAAAACTAATGAGTTTTCATCTGCTTGTCTAACAAATGAGACAGCCACAGACTCAACCATTGAGTTAACTCTTGCATCAACATTTGCAAAAGGATTTTGAAGTGTACCTTTAATAACTGAAACTGTGCGCATATTAACTTGAGGTACTGGGACAGGCTCGACGGTTCTATATGTTAATTTAACGTCGGATAAATTATAATTAGTTGTAGCAACTACACCATTGCCTACTAAAAATGAAGCAGTTCTTGCTAATACAACAGATATTTTAACTAATCCAACCCTTGCTAATGGTAAATCATTATCCATTTTATTGAGACAACAAGAAGGTTTAAATGAAAAATCCGCATTTGAGAAATTTGCTGCACCATCAGGTTTTACGCCAGATGATAAAGCAAATGCGGCATCTTCTGATGGTACCTTTAATTCACATAATTTTAAAGAGTCGTATGTGTCATCTTTTCCTCCTGTTGCTGATTCAACCATATTAATATATCGACCATACCCTTGTTGTAAATTTTCAACTACTTGACCATCAAAGCTTACATTGATACTTTTTATTGCTGCATGAATTCCCAGACGTGGATTGTAGCCCACATTGTCAGCAAATAAAAGTCGAGTAGCAGCGGCGGAATTTACTGTTAATTCGCCCTCAATTCTTACTGAGTTTCTAACTAAGTTTCGATCTGATTTAATAAAAAAATCAACAACTTCAAATTCTGTATAACTTGCTTTTTGAGGTTCAGCATTAACACTATGATAAATAACGTTCATATAATTTAATTTAGAAATTATTTTTAAATTAAATTAAACTATTTTAATATATTTTTTCAATAGTTCTAAACTGCTTTTCTTAATTCTTTAAAAATTTGAATATCATTCATAGTACCTGCATTTGCTACTAAATTAAGTTCTACTAATTTCATGTTTTGACTTAATGGCATAGGTTCCCAAACTGGGTAAAGATCATCAAAAGTACCGCCTCTTGTTCTCATATCATTTTGATGACCCCTTTGCAATTTTTGGGCTAATAAATGTTTAGGCTGTAATCCTGCGTTCATTGCGTATCTATTAAGACGGTCATACATAAGAGGAGATGACCTAACAACATTTCTATTTGTTAAATCTCTGTTGTCTACTGCTACTCTATATGATAATAAATTTTTATCTGAAAACACACTACCTGCTTCATCTTTACTTACTACAATCATATTGACACAATTTGGTTCTAATTCATACTGTCTTTTAGCATCTGCTATACCTCCTAAGTTGTCTTTTTCTGAAGAAAATGTAGTAAAAAAATAAGGGTTTTGTATTTGTGGGTTATCTGCTCTTTTATATAAAACTAATTGAGGGTTAAAAATTCTAAAAGATTTAGTATTTGCCTCATAAGGGCCAATAAATATCCCCGCCATATCACCTGCACCAGAAATAACAGAATCTAATTTCAATGAAACTACACCAGTACCTGTATCATAAGTAATATTAATAATTTTTCTTTTTGTTGATGCGTGGGCTACCCCATTAAGAGTTCCTGCTGTTGTAACTATAGGCATTCCGATGTAATATGGGATTTCTTCTTTGTAATTATCTTTATAAGTTTTTGTAAGTGCTAAAACATCTGTGCATGGTGCATTTGTAATTTGGCCGTATCCTTCTTTTGAGCCTCCAGTGCCGAAAGCATCAGCAACGAAAGCTGTATTATCTAAACCTAATCTATCAAAATCAATTTCAAAATGAACTCGTGTTTGTCCGTTCTGTGATGTACTGTGTGCGTTATTTTTACAGTAGTTAAAAACATCTTTTAAATGTACTCTATGTTCAGCATCAAGATTTTGAGATACAGTAACGCCAGTATCTAAAGTAATATCATCATTACCTGCTTGAATTAATGGCGAGATATACCCCCACGTATGATTTGATTGAACGCCTATAACATTGTTCAATTGACTTTGGAGTCTGTTTTCTTCTGACATAAAATAACTATTTTGATTTAATCTTAATACATTTACATCTCTTAAATTTTCAATATATCCTTTATTTTGTGCTTCCATATTTGCATGTTTAATAAGTGCAACTGGTTCTACATATTTATCAGTCTGTGGGGTTGTTTTAACGTTGAAAGTCATTGCATGATTAAATACGGCGTCCGTAACATTTGGACCTCCGTTGGCGGAGTCATCCGATGTAGTCTGACGGACTCTTAAACTTAAATATGATTTAGATAAATCAATAACTGAACCATCATTAGGAATATTAAAATCTAAAAGGTTTTGAGTTGATGTTATTTCACCTCCTTGCTCTGCAGTAATTCTTACGATACTATCCATATATATATAAATTAGATATTTTTTTAAATTATTATTATTATTATTTTATATCTTCTGAATTTTCTTTTTTTTCTTTTTGTTTTAAATACCAATTTCTTTTTTGTTGTGCTATTTTTTCTTTATTTTCTTTTCTATAATTTTTTTGATATTCTTTATAGTCTTCTTTTTGTCTATAATTTTTTAAATGTTCTTTATGAGTTTGTCTCCAAGTTTTGCAATATTCAGCATGTTTTATTTTATTATATTTTTTTGGTTGAGTATCATTAATTTCTTCAGAAATAATTTCTTTATCTTTATTTTCATTATTTTCGTTTTCCATATATAATACTATATATTTTTTTCTTAAATATATTATTTTCTAATATATGTAAGAAAATAGATTTATTAGGGGGCTTATTCATTGGCACAATTGGCCTAGAATATGATATATAGACTATAAAACTTATGTCAATCGTGGCAATTAGAAAACGAAATGAATAAGAGTAATACATATTGAAAAAAGTTTTCCGCTGAGAATAGATTTCTTTTATAAATTAAAATAATTTATGCAATTTTTTCAAAATTTGAATTCATATATAATCCTTTTAGTCTAGAATTAGTATAATTTATAACTACAAAATCATGCTGTTCATTTAGTTGCGCTCGCATAAGGTCTTTAAATTTATTTCTGTTTCCTAAAAAATTATGTTCATCTGTTATTTTATCTAATTCTTTTTCATTCATATTAAATAAAATTAAAAAATTTGCATTAAATCTGCATACTGGCAGATTATGACTATAATATTGTGATGTTACAAAAATTGAAATACCATGTTTTCTCCCATTGCAAAATACCCGCGAAACTGCATTAAATAAACCTTTACGAAGGCTACCATCAAAGCTTAAGTCATCTAAAATTATTAATTTGGGTAAAACTTTTTTAGCACCGAGTGCTTCTTCTTCCTGAAAATCTTCGACTAATTGTTCATATAATTGATTTAATATTTCATCATCAAATTCAGTAAAAATATTTATACAAGGTATCTTTTTTTTCTCAACTAACATTTCCATTTTTTTATCATTTACCATAGGGGAGAATAAATATATATTTTCTCCTTCAAAATCATTTTTATAAAATCTACTATCACACAATAAAGAAATAATCGCTGAAGTTTTACCCGAACCAGTGCGGCCTACCAATAAAGCACGTAGCGGTAAATCTCCTAAAATACCCTTATCAACTTTAGTTAGTTTATCACTTTTATCTTTTACTTTTTTGAATTTTAAGTCTTTATTAACCATATATATAATATATTATAATTTTTTTTTTTATTTTAAAATCTCATATTATTATATATGGATTCATTAAGTAATTATCAAGGATTAATTTCTGCAGTAGGTGAAGTTAATAAAATTAAAGCGGATGATTTATCAAGTAAGGAAGAAGAAGCAAAAGATAGAATTAAAGAGTTCACTGCTCCTTTTGAGATGACAGCAACCGACCATTTAGTTGATTTATTAGGAGGACAGGCTGAAAAATTTGGAAAAAAATATGGTTTAAAATTAGAAAAAGCAAAACAATATGTTAATGCTTATAAACAGAACGGAGCGCGTGGTGTATTAAATCAAGCATCTAATGATATACAAGAAGCACGTAACGCCGTATCGGTACCTGAAGGAGGACGTGCCCCTGCAACTAAAGCGTTGAGATTAGAAGACATGACTGATGAAGAATTTAGTCAAGTAAAGGGTATTACTAAACAGGCTATCGATGCTCAAGTTCAACAATTAAGTCCAATAGATAAACAATTATTTACTCAAGATTTAAAAGACAGGGTAACCTCTGCCGATATAATACCTAATGATTTAGCAAGATTTAAAGCAAATCAACAACATGCAATAGACTCATTAGAACGTGTTAAATCGTGGAATCAAAATGTATCAAATGTAGATGTACATAACGGCCCAAATTATAATGCTCCAAATAATGATACTGCTATGGATTCTCAGTTGAAATCTCAATTAACTAATGTTACAGATGATGATGATGCTTTTCAAGGCGGATTAAAATCAACTACTCAAGTGTTCGCTAATAAAGCAAAGGATGTAGATGAAGTAGCACAGAAAGCCGTCAAAGTAGAGTCAAAAGGTAAAGAATTTTTAAATCAGGCCTCAAAATTAGGTGAAGATGTAGGCAAAGGTGCTGTAGAGGGTGAGGAGGGAGGCCCTCTTGGTGATATTGTCGGTGCTGCTGTAGGTGTTGGTACATTTCTTTCTGGATTATTTGCTGCTAGACACGCAGCCCATCACGTATCCGCCGCACCCATCCTTAATTATGCAATACAAGAAGGCGCATAATCATTGCAAGCAAACCTATTTAAATTGGTCCCAGAATGAAGTAACCCCATGTCTAAATGCAGGTTTAGGTTTAGGTTTAGGTTTAGGTACATAGCTATCTTTTTTAAACGGGTCTTCTGTTGTATGTGTAACTTTTGGTGTTGGTGTAGGCGGTCTTTTTTTTAATTCCTTCACTTCCATCACTACAGGTTCAGGCATCTCTTTAATAGATTGTTTTTTTAATTGTTCTCTTAATTCTTGCATTTCTTTTTTTAATCTTGATGTTTCTGAATCATCATTTTTTATAAAAGATTTTGCTAGTAATGCATCTTTTGCTTCTTCCTCATCTTTTTTTTGTGCTTTTTTTAATAATCTATTTTTTCTTCTTGTTTCTAATGATTTTTCTCTACCTCTGCGAAGATTATCTAATAACTTTTCTTTCTGTTCAGGAGTTAAAACTCTTTTCTTTTTTTTAGGTTTGATGGTCTTATTTAAATCTACGGGTTCAGGAACTTCTTTAACTTCGGGTACTTCTTCAGTTGGAATATTTTGTTCAAATATTTCAGAATCTGACATTATATATATATACTACAAAATAATTTTTATAATAATTTTGTAATATATTTTCAATAGTATAAATAATTATTTAATTAATAAATTAAGTACAGAAGATCCGGTTAATGTTGGTGTTGAACCATCTATATTTAATATTCTTGCATTTATATTTCTTAAAGATATAGTTTGTGCATTTTTGGTATTTACGAAATATAAATTATTGGGTTCATATTCTATAACATTTATTTGTTCTTGTTGTGGAATTGATGCTATAATATTACGTCTTCTTCCTTCGGCTGAATCATAACTCTCGATATCAATACTATTTAATTCTATTAAAAAATTTTTAGTAAAAATAGAACCGTGGAAAGTTGAAATACCAGAAATAAATAAAGTATTTAATAAAGTACCCGTGAATGAGTCAGTAAATTGTTGTTCGGTTGCTGTTGTTACTTTATCTCTAATTCCTAAATAATTAGCAACAGCACGTGCCATTGTTAATCTACCCTCGCATATTTCGCCGATTGGTCGTGGTATTATTGGCGTAGCAGTAAAACCAGCAGTAACTACTTTTAAATCTGCAATTGCTGCGTCATGTTTTTTATGTAAATTTCTATAATTTGCATGTAGTCTTGTAATTGGTATTAATTCACTATCAAAAAAATACATATCAGGTGTAAATTGTACGTGTCTAACTGTTAAATCATCTTTTTTTGCTTGAATAGATACAAAAGGGAATAAATCAATAAAATCATTTTGAGAGTATGGAGTATTAAATAAAATATCAGGATTTGCTTGTCCGTGTCTATAAATAGTACCGAATATTTCATCTCCAATAATTGATAACTCCATTACATCAGGATTTGCACCTGTACATGTTGCATTAAAAGTTGATGCTTTAACAGCGAGTCCCTTTTGTTCTAAATATGTATAAGGATGACCGTCTCCATTATTTTTTATGAAAAATTCAGCAAAAACAAATTCGTCTCTATCGGTTTGACTTAATCCAATTTTACATCCATCTGTATTTGCTATGGTTTCAAATGGTACGGCTCTAAATACTTTTATGCCATTACCTAATGGTATATCCGAAATTATATGAACTCTATCATCAGGATTTGACACGTTATTAGAATTAAACATTGCATTTCCTGCAAGTGTAATCCCTGTATTACCTCCTATTAATTCTACCCTATCTAATACTTCAAAATCTGAATAAAAAGATCTTTTATATCCTATATTAATTAAATTATTTTCATCCGGTATAACTTGGAAATCAATCCCTAAAGTTGTGGAATTCATAATCATTGCTTCATTAAATTTTTTAGAAACATCATTAAAGAAAAGTTGAAAGTTTCTATCACTATAAAATACTTCATCTAATACTACACCTAAAGTTATCTCAGATAAATCCGTTAAATTTGTTAAAGTAAAAGTCAATCTATTATTTGATTGATTAATATCAATTGTTGTTAATGCAGATCTAAAAGTCGCAGATTGTAGGGCTATTTCAGAATTAGGTTCAACTATAATTTCAGTATTAAATTGTGTATCGAAAAATCCTTTAGTATCAGTACTTACTAATCTAATTAATTTCATTATATAATATTAATTAGATTTTTTTTTTTCAATCTTCCTAATGTGTTTAACTAACAACTGATATTGTATAAGTTCTATCTGCTCCTCCAGAATTTGCTATAACTATGTGATAATGATTTGCTAAATATCGACAAGTTATAAATTTAGAGCCTGCTGAGGTTGCTGATTCTATAAAAGATGAGGCTCCTGCTGATGGAACTGCATATTTAGTGCTTGATGCTGTTCTACTTGCTTGAACTGTTGCGGTGAATCCATCTCCGGTGCCCGCATCAACTTCGACCAAGAAACAAACCAAACCTCCCGCGGGAAGTTGTGATAAAGAAATTACTGCGGAAGTATCTGATGCGGAATTCGCGATTGTGAAAGTTCCCCCTGCATCATTAGTTGTTATAATTTGTTGAGATATTCCGGCTCCTCCTGTTGTTACTCTTAGTTCTCCATCGGCATTTACTGTCATAGGAACATAATCACCATCTGCTCCTAAATCACTATGTGAATCTTGTCTAACTACTAAACTCATAATTCCTTTATCTCCTGAACTGTGTGCGGCATCTTCTGTTTTTATTGCGCTTTCTATTGTTTCTACTGCTCCTTCAATTTCTGACAGGTGTGTAACCTGTGTGTCTTGTTTTCCTTCCATTGAAGTTAAACTTGCTTCTAATGCTGTTAATAAAACTTCGTTTGCGGCGTGGTCTGTATTTGCGGCGGTTAATAAAACTTCAATTGCTGCCATATCTGTTTCGATGGCTGTTAA
>Ga0181399_1000466_pt1 | contig 14795 bp, 7 predicted proteins | sample 22SPOviralmetaG_FD_130128 | JGI IMG/M metagenome (GOLD analysis project Ga0181399, IMG submission 130128) | Marine viral communities from the oligotrophic San Pedro Time Series (SPOT) site, San Pedro Channel, CA, USA - 22 SPOT_SRF_2011-05-21 | ecosystem: Environmental > Aquatic > Marine > Strait...
GTCATTGGAGTGCTAAACGAATGTGTTGCATCAGCCGATCCAGCAGAAACAGCAGAAGTAAACCATTTGTGCGACCCATTTGTTACATCTTGATAATAAACTAGACCGTAGCCAGTAGAAATACTTTTCCCTATATCGGAAGCATTATAGTACATATTGCTGCTAAAGTAGGTGTCTTTTGTTCTTTGAAATACTGAACCACTACCTACATTTAAACTTGATGTTACATTTGCAGTCATAGTTTTGGGAGTAAAATCAATCCCAACCCGTCCGCTGCTGTCGATGCGCATGGCTTCTGAGCCAGCAACTGACGTTATATAATCAAAGCTACCCTGAACCGTTACAACACCGTTTCCTGATGCGTCTACGCCGAAGAGCGTTCCGTTGGCTGCGTTTGGACCTGTTGAACCGTTAGCAACTTGAATGTAGTTGGCATTAGCTCCTGCTTTGTAGCTCGTTAGATTATAGTTAGGCGAATCTGTTCCAATCCCCAAACTCTCCGCACTCGCATCCCAAAAGAACTTTGCCGTGGTGCCTGTGTCCTCACGGAACGAAATATCCCCATTGTCATCAAGGTTAAAATAAGCCTTATCTCCAACACCTAATTGCAGAACTCTATTTGTGTATTCGTTCGCACTATCAGCAGATATAACCAAGCTACCTGTGTACAAGGCCATATTTGCTGAACCGCCATCTGTGTCAGTCATTGTGAAAACAGGCGTGCTGTCACTCATGTTGACATCCCCATCCACAGTCAGACCAGTAGAACTAATCTCAGCAATCTTAGTCTCGCCAAGATCTCCACCAATTTTAAATTCAATGTTAGCACCAAACCAGCCAACCATTTTTAATTCACTAGAGCTTGCACTCAACTCGCCATACTGTTTGCCATCTGCATCAGAGCCACTTACGTCTGATCTTAAGTAAAGACCTGATCTATTGGCAGAAGCTACAGTCAAATGATAAACGCCAGTGCCGTAACTTAAATCATACGGGAAGTTAAACGTAGTATAACCAGCACCAGTCGTACCCGTAGAGTAAGTTCTAATAGACTCTAGATTAGAAGCGCTAAACAATCTAACAGCGCCACCTTCAGTTGAGGAACCATCATGACCAAAAGCTTTGATGTCAAAGTAATCTCTGCTGCTTCCAGTATTCTCATCCATGCTCAAAGAGCCGTAAGTGCTACCGTTTGTAACCTTTAGGGTTTCATCAACAATTTCAGTTTCAGACAAAGACTGAACAATGCCAGCGCCAGTAACTTTAAATCTTTCTGAAGTTGAGCCAGATGTTCCTGTTTTTAAAACTATATCACTAGAGCTAGATGTTATGGTTAAATTACTAGAGCTATTAGTAATAAACATTCCATCATTAGATGTTAATGAAAGTGTATGACCAGTATTACTTGCCTCAATGCTAAGATTTCCTGATGCTGTAATATAAGAAAAATCATTAGAGTTATTGTAGCGAAGTAATAATCTATTAGTATTACTGCCATCAGCCCTAATAGCTACAGAAGGACTTGCGTCTCCTTCAAGGATAATATTTGGATCACTTGATGCAGTTGTTGCACTAATCTTTAACGGATCACTGCTAGATGTAATGTTTCCAGTTACATCAATTCCATCAGGTTCAATCTTAAAGATAATATTTGTTAATGCAGAGCTAGCGCCATCACTTACACCAAAATGTAAGGCACCGGTTTTTGCTGTATCACTGTCAAGACCATTAATAATTCTGGGACGAATAGCAGAGTATGTGTGATATGCTGTATTTGTTTTCTGACCGTAAAACAGCAAGCCACCCGTATATGCAGAAACACCATCAACAACAGCAGTTGAGTCATATAAGGTAAAGTTAGGATTCGGTCCTTGTATGCGAATATCATCGCCGCCCGTATCAGTATTACCGATCTGAACATAAGCTGCTGTGCCACTAGTAGCATTGCCGTAAACAAACAACTCGCTGTCAACATCAACAACACCGCTACCGTTGCAACGTAGATTAATGTTTCCATCAGTATCTGTTGAGCTAATCGTATTGGCATCAATAGTAATGTTATCAACATCAAGCTGATTAGCCTCAACAGTACCTAATATAGAAGTACCTGCTGGCTCTAAGTAATAGCTGGTATCATCAGCATCTTTATACTTCTGAGCCTCTACGCCATCAGATCCATATAGCTTTACATAAGTTGAACCAGCTTCAATACGGACAACATTACCAGCACTTGGACTGTCGTATGTATGAAGAATTTGAGTGGGTAAATTACCATCTTGCGACTTAATAAATATCTGATCGTTTGAATCCTTTAAGCCAAACACATTGTTTTGAGAGGCAGCAATACCACCGCGAAATACGCCAGACCCAGTACCAGTAATAAATCTTAACTGAGCAGATCCAGTATCCTCAGCTTGAAGATTAAGAATGCTGTCATCACCATCTGAGGGATACAAGGAAACATTCTCTGCAAAATGTAATTTCTGCGCGTTCTCAATAACATTGTCGCCGACATCAACATCTTTGTTGAAGGTCATAGCTTCTGTTAAATGAACATATGTAAGCGTTGCATTAGCGCCATCAATTGTAATGCCAGCACCATTTGCCTCAGAGCTAGTTGTTGCTCCATGTGCAATCGTTATATTTATGTCTTTTACGTCGAGAGTTTGCGTATCGATTGTGGTCGTAGTGCCATTAACCTGAAGGTTTCCTTGAAGGACGGTATTTCCCTCAATGGTTAAGTCCGCGCCATCAAATACGGCATTAAGTGTTCCTGTTCCTGTGCCAGTGTACAGCTTAATTTTATCGGCCTCATCAAGCTTTAAATATCCTCTTTGAGTGCCATCATATTTAAGGGGTATAGTTGAGCCACCAGTATCAAGAACTAACGGACCGCCATCACTTTTTAAAACAAGGTCAGATGACGTGCCTCCAAGCTGATTTGATTGTATTACTGCATAAGTCGTAGAGGTAGTAGTATTAATAAAGCGAATTTCTTGAGAAACAGAGCTAAAGAAAAAATCTAATGCTGTTGTTCCAGCGCGCTGCATATACAAGTTACTGTTTGCAGGAATATTTATTTCAAGATCAGCAGTTGGCGCTAAAATTAAACTTCCTGTGGTAGAGCTTACCGTGTTTCCGTCCAGACGAAGATTATCAATATCAAGGCGCTCAAGATTAAGAAAATCTAAGTTTGCAACCGAGTTGATTGCTACGTTTCCCTGGCTGTCAAAACTTAAAAAGCCACCAGCTCGATCAGCAACAAGCGGCAAATACATAGTTCTGTCCAAGTCACCAGGCTGCGCTTTAATCCCTCTGTCAAACCTCTCATCAAGCTGTTGCGCCATGATGACATTGCTATCAAGTTGCTCGTTCAAAGAGGACGCCAGCAAATCACCAGCCGTCACAAAGTCCGTTGTCCTGGAAAGCTCTCTACCGCCAATGATTGTTAAAACATCTGGCTGACTGAGCGCCACAACAAGAGTAATCGATCCCGTTCCGTTTGCGTTGATCGTTACCGAATAATCAGCAGCAAGCGTGAGAAGTATGTTGTTCTTGTAAACAACAATATCACTTTGCTGCAAGATATTAAAAGTAAACGCAAATGGACCAGTTCCAGTATTTTGTGTAAACTGAACTCTGCGATCTACAGGATTGATTGCTGTGTCAGACATGATTTATTCCCGTTCTATTGCGTTATAAATACCAGATTTTTGCAGATTATCCAATAATTCCTTATCGGAAACCGCCTCCTGTTTGAATGATACTGGTTGGTGGCATCCAGTAAGTTTGATTGTTTTCTCGCTCTATACGGCGCTCCATGCGGCGAAGATACCCAGGGTTGACCGTTTCTTGCAGCTGATACCATACAAGATAGTTCATGGCCTGCTGCGTGTAGAACAGGTTGGCAAATGGCGTATTGCCCTTGAGCAATCGAACAGCATCACCTCGAAGATCCTCATCACCACCAGCAACCACGCCTCTGGTTCTTTGCAATAAGTCAATGACCTCAGATGCAGTCCCAATGCCAGGACCGGCAATAGTTTGCAATGTGCCGCCGCCATATCTGTTAGCTTCGCCAAATAGGAAGTCGCCATAGATACCCAATCCACCGCCTTGCATTGCCGCTGCAATAAATGTTTCTGGCGTTGGCGGGCGCATTTCACGGCCCTTGGCAACCTCCTTGAGCTGCATGACATAGTAGCCAAGAACAGTTGTGCCGACGATGCTGTTGACGATGCCCATATTAGCACCAACGCCGCGCTGTAGTTGCTCGCGCATAGACTTAGCGCCATAGCCATACATATGACGCCCTACGCTCTTGGTAAGAGCCGTAACGCCGAATGACTTGAACTGAGTAAGGAAGCGAATGCCCTCACCGGCAAATGTGCCAGGACGATAGCCACGGCGAATGATTGCTCGCTCTCTAGCGCCAGGCGAAGGCACAGAGTTATCTGCTTCAGAAATCAGCAACGCAAACATATTCTCACGCATCTTAACGTCTGGTATTTCACCAGGCACAAGATACATACGGCCATCTGGCCCTTTCTTTGCACCCTTGCGAGCAGCTTCCCAGCCCTTCTGGTCGATGCCATATGTGCCGAGAATACGTCTTAGATCATCTGGTAGCTTCGCATAGCTCTTGCTTGCTTCACGGCCAAGATCATTGGCAATCATTAGCGTCACGCCACGCTTGTTGCTTTCAGTCCAAGGCTGGAGAAGATTGAGCTTGAAGAACGTAGCCATCATTTTAGATGTTTGGCCAGGTACGTCATCAGCCGCGTTGAACCGGCTCATAAAGTCACCTAGCTGACCCTCGATGCCAACGCCAAGCCTGTCTGAAAAGTCACGCATCTCAGCCTTGTTCATGCCCTTAAACACGGCGGTAAAGCCATCACCCCAAGCATCGAGCAGTGAGCGGCCTTGATAGATCCGGTTAGATGCAATGAATGCCACATCAGATAGAGCAGAGATCCATGCCCCACCCAGCTTTGCCATAGTTTGAATAGAGCGATAAAAGTGCATATAACGTGCAAGCGGAGTATGTGAGCCAATGTTCACATCTCCAGTTACTTCAGCAAGAGCTGCGTCAAAATTTATAGCAGCAGTTTCACGTTTAATTCTGCTTAACTTCTTTGGATCGCCCCGATACTTTTCCATAAGACGCTTCTGAACGCGCTCAACCATTGCCTCGGGATTGGTTCCAAGAACCTCCATGAGAGCAGTGGCGCGAGAGGCAGACTGAATGTCTTGCATGAATGATTCACGCAGAGAAGCCTTGCCAAAATTCTGATCGTAATCGTACCAGTCATTTGCGCTCTTAAAGGTAAAGACACCGGCAGCGCTTTCCTTCTTTGCAAGATTGCCTGGCCCTTTAAACGCAAGGCTTATCTCAGTACGATCACCCTCTTTGCGAATGCCCGTTGTAATTGCCTCATATGCGCTATCAAGAAAGCCCTCGATCCGCTCAGGAGCAATGCCCATCTTTTCATAATCCAGCTTGCCGCGAATGTAGTTCTTCCACTCATCTGGCCCAACTTTAACCAATCTGCGCTGATCGTGGCTCGCTCGAACAACACGACCCTCCTTCAGCATTATGTAAGATCCAGCTTGGTTTTCTCTTTGAAGAGCGGCGCGTTGATATTTAAATAATATCTTGCCCATTGCCTTAGCATCAGCAGATGCCTCAGCAACACCAACCGGCGTTTTAAGGTTAAGATCGCCAAGAACATTAGCAACCTGGCGCTCGAAGTCGCCCTTCATGTTATTGAACTTTGTGAGCAGACTAGCTTTTTTTAAATCTGCAATCATGCCGCCAGCGTATGAATTTACAAGCGCACCAGTTATTGAGTCAACGGATCGAGTAGCCCCTTCAAACGGCGCATTCACACCAACAAGAGCAGCCTCTAGGCCGAGAGATGGATCGCCGGTCATTTCATCAGCGCGCTCTGCTAGAGCCATCAGCTTTTGCTCTTTGAGAATATTCATATACCGATTGCGCTTTTCGATCTTCTTGGCAATCTCTGCCTCTTTTGCAATCAGCAATCCACGCTCGAAGATAGCAGACTCGATCTGATCCAAAGCACCAGCAGCTTGCCGAGCCTTCTTCTCAGCGTTTAGCTCTGTCAGGATCTCATCAAGCTCATCATCGCTCAACCGGCCTTTGTTGGCTTCATCAGCAATCTTTAAACAATCTGCCATTATGACCTCGCCACGCAAACGGTTACAGCCTCAGTGACCTCAACATACGCCTGAGCCTGAGCATCTATCTGTTCTATCTCATCGAGCTGCCTGATCTGATCCGGTGTGAGTTCACCATCTTCACGCATCTGAGCAATAATTGCCTCTTCTTGCGCAATTGGCTCATCAAGTTCAATGTCATCACCCACACGATCAAAACGTGCAGCAGCATCAAAGTCAGCAAGAGGATCGTTCTGAATATCAAGACCATGACGAGCGGCCATCTCTGACTGCATATCTTGAACACGGCCAGTAACACTTTCAAACGCGCTTGTCGCATCTATATTGTTTCGTGACATCTCCCCAGAAACAAGTGCAATCTCCTCGTCTGTAATGTTACGCACACCCTGCCCTTCAAGCTCTGCGCGTATATCTGCGCGACGAGAAAGCTCTGCCTCGAAGTCATCCTTAGAAGCGCTGTATGTTCTCCACGCATCAGCCTTCTCCATGTCCTGCCTGGCAAAAGTAAAGTTACCTCTGCTTTCTTCAGACAGTGCATCGATCAGTGCATTCGTGCTTCTCTCTGGCAGGAACCCAGCTTCAAATGCCATCTCAGCCGCGTCATCAAGATTGGTATCAGTTTTTGTGTTGCTGATGCCATTGACCATGTTGCCCTTGCTGTTGATGTATCCAGCGCGGCCCTCAATGCCAAGGTTCTTTAATTCACCTCTAAACGTAGGATCTTGATCGTTTATGCCGCCACGAGCACGTATATACTCGCTAAGAGTTTGTGGCCGAGCAACAGCCTTTGGCAAAACCATTGCAACATTAATGCCTTGATCGGTTACGAACTGACGAACCGCAGTTTCGTATGTAACGCGACCACCGGTAATACCATACATCTCACGGGTTTGCTTTACGACACGATCAGCCTTGGCCATTGCTTCGGCCTCAGTCATACGCGGGGGAATCTCAATAGGCACAACATCAGTACGAACAGGAGCCTCAGGCTCAGAAGCTCTGACTACAGCCTCAGCATCTACGTCAGCACGAGTGAGCATTCCACCTACAGTGCCGATAGCTCCACCGAGAAACAGCCCAGCGCCTACATTCAGCAACGCCTCGCCCATTGTGTAGTCAAGCTGCTGATCTCTTGAGAGGCCGTAATATAGCGGCTCAGTGAGCAAAGCACCGGCAGTGCCCTCTATGGCTCCGACCCTTGCTCTGCCACCCACACGGCCAAACCTTGCTACAGACGCGGCTCTTCCAGCCTGACCAACGAAGGGAATAAACATTGTGGCGACTTCAACCGGATCTGTCGCCATTGCCAGCATACCGCCGCCAAACTTAGCAACGCCAGGCAAGAACCCTGTTGGGCTGCGAGAGATGATAGCATTACGCATAACCTCTTCTCGCTTGCCTTCATAAAGCAAACGGGCCTCTTCTTGCGTCATAGGCTCATCAAATGTCAGAAGATCGCCGTATTGCTCAGTAAGATCCTCTGGCGTTGATAGCCGACCCTCTTCGATGCTTTGCTGAAACAGCGCATCTTTCTGACCTTGGCTTTCTTGGTATATACCATCGAGCTTAGAAAGCAGCTCTTCGCGTTGGACTGGATCTGTCGTTGTGTCCAGATCATACTCAATAGCAGCTTGCAGATTGCGACGATCCCGCTCTGCTTGTGCAAACTGCTCACGCTGATCTTCAGTAAGAGCCGTTGTTGCCGCTTGTCCTTGCTGGAATGCACGAGAAATTAACGTGCCGGTCATTGGCGTACCAGCCATCTCAGTCACAGCACGACCCAGAGAAACGCGAATATCATCTCCAGCAGTTAAGCGGAGAACCCTATTCTCTGTTATGAGCGGTCTAGCTCTCATTCTGTTGTCTTAGCTCCGGTAGCAAATGCCTCTGCTTCAGCTTCAAACCCAGCCGCCTCATCAATTTCTATCTTCAAAGGTTTGCCAGCGCCCGTTTGCTCCTTAACTATTTTTTGACTTTCTTTTAAATATCCCATCGCCTCAGCGCTCTCTGGAGTTCGAGCATATATTTCATTTAATATTCGAGACATTTCTGAAAACTTAACCTCATATTCAGAGCCATCTTTAGTAAGAACAGGAAGCTCTGTGCCATTCACTGTATAATGCAACACCAAGCCATCGCCTCTACCATTGTTCAGCCACATTCCGGTTGAGGCTATAGAGGCAAGAGAAACTGCCTCATCAACAAAACCAGGATATTGTGCGGAATCCAATGGCTCTATGTTGAGCGTTCTTAATATATCTTCATTAAGAAACATAGACGCATTTGACTCTATGACTTGAGCGTCAAATTGTTTTGGAATTACATACTTACCCTGCCTATTAAGAACCACTTGGTCAAACTCTGCTATGATGTCAGCGACAGCAGTCTCAGCAGCAGTAGCGGGATCGAAGCCTTCTTTAACTCTGGTAAGAGCCATCTTCTCTATAACCATATATTGTTCGTTAAATATTTCTTCAGCCTGTGTGCCACCGCCAGCAAGAAAGCCCTCACGGTAATCTGCAAGCAGCATAGTAATTCCTTTTCTGGTGTCAGTTACATCAGTTGTTTCAAGGCCTACTTTTATTTCCTTCATATCTCGACCAGATATATCCAGAAGCTCCTTCTGAATTGCTATATCCGTAGTATATAACGCTTGCACATATTCTGGACGCAGCCCTTGCGCTCTTAACTCTTCAATAATTTTAGGCGCAACATCTCCAAGATTAGATGTGATTTGAGTAAACACACCTGGCGCAACATCAGTCTCAATGCCTTGAATGATATTCACCATTTGAGAGGCAAAGGCTTTTGGCATAACGTTTCTTTGATTTTGAGGAGTTCCTAAATTATCAAATTGAGTTTGGGTTATATCATTAAGAACTAAAATCCCCTCTGCTGCGAGGCCAATGTTTCCATCGGCTATCATGCCTTGAATGTCCTCAATCATTCCAGCAGCAGATTTATTTGTTTGAGCTACAAAAAGCCCAGAATCTTTTGCAAGTGCATCGTTTCTATTGGCAACGGCCTCAACCCAATCAGCATGCCTTTTGACAGCCTTAGCGGGATCGGGAGATGTGCTGATCTCATCGAATAACTCATCTGCTATAGATGCCGCTCGATCCGGTGACATACTTGATAGAGCGCCACGATTAAGAACATCCTCATTTGCATCAGCCCATGCCTCTTTGTAAGCGGCAGCTTGCTCTGGTGGGAAGATGTCATCAATCGCACCCTCGTTAATTTCATAGCCCTCTGGCGCTTCGCCAGTAACCCCAAGGACGGTTATAGCATTATTTAATTCACCGAGAGATTGCTGTTGCGCCCGATTAACTTCAGACTTCAGATTGTTATCGAGCGAGATCATAAAGGATCTGTTCTGCTCATAGGTATAACCAGGCAGAGGGTTCTTTTCATATTCCTCTAGCAATAGCTGCTTTGCGCCAATGCTATCGGCATTGTCATACAGATATAAGCGGTTCTGCCTAACGGCTTGCTTGAGCGTTGCGTCAACAACCCTACGAGCGTTTTCTTCCTCTACGCCAAGCTCCAACTGATCCGCTAAGAGCTTAGATCCAGCAGCCTCGATGCTTTCTCTTGTTGCACCTGGCTGTATTGCGCTATCAAGTATTTCCTGAGAGCCAATAGAAACGATCTGAGTTACACGCTCTTTTGCAGCAGCCTCAGCTTTTTTAAATGCAATGTCAGAATAGCGACCCTGATAGGTCATTGCGCTATCGCCTAGACGGGCAGACAGCACACCGGCGGCAACCGGATCAACCGCTTGCAGAGAAGCCGCATATCCATCTTGAATATCTGCCATAGATGACTGGAAGGCAGGCATAGACATATTGTTCTTGTCAGCATCACGAACAAGGTTCTGCATGTCCTGCTTTGCCAAGCTCTCGATCTCAACAACAGCAATCCGATTAGCAGCATCAGATGCAGCACGCTCTGCTATTGTAGTAGGACCACCGGCCTCACGTAGCGCCTCCAGAGTAGGCAAAGCACCTTCCTCGCGCACACGCTCTTGCCCACGCAGTTCCGCTGCTTGAGCGGCCTGTTTGAAGGCAAAGTCTGACATGCGATCTACTTGCTGAGAAATAGTCTGGCCGAGCCTTGCCTGCTCGCGCGTAGCCGCAAAGTCCATCTGTTGTGGCTGTCTGGTTTGTAAACCAATGCGCTGATATCTGGGAAGGATAGCCATGTCTTAACCTATGCTATTGCCGTTGGTTGTAATTGTCCGTATCTGTATGCACCCTGCCCAAGCGTACCGGCAGCGCCAACGAAAGAGCTTAACTGTGCAGCTTGACCCGCTTGCTTGTAAATACCAGCCTGTGTGCTTGCTTGGCCGAGAGCCATAACCGCATTGTCAGCAGCGATGTTAAACTCCCTTACACCCTCACCCATTGCAAATCCTTGCAGTGTTGCGGCAGACCCAGATGTGGGATCAATGCCACCGGCAGCACCGCGAGAGATAATTGCAGCAAGCGTTTCATTTAGATTGCGTAGAGCATCAGCGCCCTTTTGCTTATATGCAATGGCATCAGATCTACCGCGAAGCTCTGCCTGCCTAGCCTGTGCTTCATATTGTCTGCGCTGAGCCGCCCCAGCCGCCATTGATCCAGCAGCAGAAACGGCAGCAAATGCAAGTTGCGTCATATTAATTCCCCACGCTTAAACGATACTCAAGGCCCAAAACAGTCAATGATAGCGGAACTGTCTGGCTTATAGTAATTTGTCCTGTACCATCATATCCGAGCATACCATGAAGAGTTTTTATGCCAGTAAATGGCGTCACAGCCGAATCAAGCGCATTCTCTCCAAACGCCCTAAACGGAACGAGCTTTGAATTTATAGTCATATTCTGAGAATTATTTACTATGGCGTCTACCTGAACAATTCTCTTTTTAAATCCTTGCACCGATCCTGTTGATAAAACCGGCTCAGTTGGCATTGTCTTTGCGGTTACTGTGTAATTAAGGCCAATCTGATAGCTTGATGTGGCTGGACTTGCAAAGGTAACCGCAAAAGGTGAGCTGGTAGGAACAGTTTGATCTGGCTCGACAATGCCATCTCTAATGATTTTTACTGTTAAACCAAGTAGGTTTGGACAAGGAACGGAAGAGGCCGCGCCGCCAACCTTGGCGCTATCTACCGTCAACCCATCCTCAAATCTTTCCAGATAATAATAATGCGTGTTAAGTATAGCTCTCTTTACAATCACATAAACATCGGCCAGGTCTACAGCAACGGCAACGAACTCACCATCAGTTACAAACCTACTTGGCGCAATTACATTCTGCCCCGCCATTATAGAATAAACAGCCATAGATCCATCGTCGCCGTTAACGACAAACAACCTATCAGCCTCATCTGTAGAGGACGCCTTGCGCACCGCCATATCTATAGGGTTCTTTAACAAGTGAGAGCTAAGGGCAGAAATATTCTGCACTTGATAAGATGCCGTTGTATCTCCAAACTGAAAGGCATTGATTGATTTGCCTTGTCTTTGAATAAACACAGATGCACCGTTTACTTCCTCAACGGGTACGCCAGGTTTTGAGCCAAGCCTTGTTTGAGGCCGCACAAAAAACGATGCAGGAGTAATCGGATTATCACCAGTCTGAAGAACAACGAACTCACCGCCGGTTGTAAATATTCTAAAATCATTTCCAGAGAACAGATTGATTATAGTATTTAACTGGTTTGTGTTTATCGTCGCTTCTACAGCTTCATCATCAAGGCCAGATCCAGCATTGAAATCAAAGTAATTTATAACCGTTGATCCCCATACGGTATTGGGGCGAGATTTAGAGCCACCAAAATATAAACGCCCTTCGTGAAAAGCGGCAGACTTAGGCCACCCGCGAGTGTTCGACCATACATCCTCATAGCCATGCTCGCTCTCCCAATTACCGGCAGTGATTGCGCTGGTATCAAAGAAGTTGACCTCAACAACGGCCTTCATTTCTGTGGCAGAAACAAACTCTACATATCGAGCGCGACCAAAGGTGCTGAGAACCTGAGCATACTCACCAACAGCAGCAGGAGCAAATGCCTCTACCTTATAACCTGTTGTTGCATCTGGAGCCGTATCCCATGCAGGATAAACAGTAAGAACCTTTGTCGAAGCAACATAGTCCTCAACATGGCGAGTTTGGCCAGAGCCAGTGCCAGATGTTAAGGTTATAAACATTCCATTAGGCTCATCATCAACATTATATGATGTTGCCGATTTGAGAGTAATTGTATCAGCGCCACCCGCCTGTGCTGTACCGGTGTCAGTCGTTACAGCAGATGCAGTAATTGAAATATTGCCAGATGTAGCAGACGGAGCAATTGTGAAGTTAGGCTGATGCGTGTCAAATGCATATGGATACTGCGGTAGATTTGTTATCGGCAGATTTTCAAGTGTCCAATTTGTATCGCTATTTCTAACCAGCCTTTTGGTCTGCAAGTCCTCATGGCAAAGAATAAGTGTATCAACCGCTTGCGTGTAATTAAGATCATCCATCATTGCAGCAGTTATATCATTGGCGGGAATCCAATAATTACCAGATCCATTTATGTTTTCCTGAAGCACTCCATCTTTGAAAACTAAAATTTTCTGGTCAAAAAATAGCAGAAGGTAACTGTCAGTAACGCTGAACTGAAATGGTATAAGCTTAAACTCAGTATAATTGTCGTAAAGGTTGCTAATTGTTCGAGTGCCGTCACGCCGCTTAAAGCCACCTTGAGGCTGGATAACGACATTCGTCGCTTCGGCCAGCGCATTTTGATATTGCTGTAGATCAGTACGAGCGCGAATAAGCGGATCAAGCTCACCGACCGAGAAATTGGTCTGGAATTGCGTGATCCTCATGCTAACCCCTTACATTTATAAGTGAATAGTCCTCGATGACCTGAGGCAACTTTCCGCGACTATCGATATTCATTGCCTGGCGCATCTTCCCACCGCGACCGGAGTCAGAGGGGGCGCCATAAGCAATATTTCTGAAGTATTCTGTTTTTGAAACCTGATCTGTAATTACAAACCCCAGCTTCGCAGCCAATCCATAACTTAATAATTCCACAAAATAAGGTGGCATTTTGCTTTCATTTACGGTGGCTTGATAATCTATATATACAGTTTCAAGATTTGTATAAACCTCATCACCATAGATCTCCCATCCATAGCTTAAAGGTCTATCAGATATGCCGTTGCTTTCAAAAAGAGCTATAACGCCAGACAGCATATCGCCAGGAAGCTGATAGGCATATTTCCATTCATTTATGGGAGCAGATGCAAGTCTAGCAAGCTGGGCTTTTTGAACGCTCCAGCTCCATTGATATTCGCTTAAAAGACTATCTCTCAGATCTGGGTAAAGCTTATCACAAGCTTGAGCGGCATCAGTGCCTTCAGTAAACGAAGAAATAGGCGCAGCGCCAAGCATTATAAGAGCATCTGAGCAGATTGAAAGTGAGGTATCACCAGCCGCCATATTGATCTCCAGAAGGTTAAGAAGGGGCGGCGAACCGCCCCAACCTATTAAGTAGTCAAATCAGTGACGGTAATTACGCCACTTGTATTGATTAACTTACAAAGAGCCTGGCCGTTACTGGCAACAACCCATAGGGCATCTCCGGTCGTGATAAGACCTTCGACTGTGTTGAAGTAACCCGATGCCTTAACTGCTGTTAAGTTATCAGCTGATGAGATGTAAGTGTACATTGCTGGTGCATTGCCGCTTTTGGAAGCGCCAAGTGTTGACCAGTTTGCAGATGCGAATGCCATTGTCTAATCTCCTAATTATTCTGTGCAAGAAATTTTGACAATGCCTTCACCGTCGATTGCAACAGATCCAGCAGAGAACATCGAGCTAACCAAGAACGATGTCTTTTCTGGGACATAGTTAACTTCGGTTTTCTGCGACATTGACTCAGCATAGCCCATTGAATCTTGGTGCCAAGCAAAACAAGTGCGAGTTGAAGGCTTGGGAATGCCACCCTCATCACGATCACCCATAGTCAAAATAGTGAAGCCCATGAACGTATTGATCTCACCCTGCACAAGAGCCTTTACAGATGCAAAGTCTTGGCTAGTAATTTCAGTTTCACCAAGCAATGCGTCAAGCTGAGAAGCATGCATGAGCAACCTACGATTTTCTGAAGGTACGTTTTTCTCATTCATAGCTTTAGCAGTAGCTCGTAGCTTTTCAATGTTCATGTTTGTGCCAGCACCGCCAACAGTTGTTGCAACGGTTGATGTGCCCGTGGCCGCATTCAGAGCGTCAATCATGATCTGATCCATACGACGAGCGATAGATTTAGATACGACTTGAACCAGCTCGGAACGCTCATCAAAGTTGATGTGTGATTGCTGGAAGATGTCTGAATACTCTGCCGCGATGTAATCTTCCATCGTTGCAGTTACTTGACCGTAGGTCACATTTAATGGTGTGACATCAGTTTGTGGAACGCGAAGTGTAGCGACACCTTTCCCGATTGTGGGGAACTTTACAGTGTTTCCAGCTACTCCGCTGCGTGTCCGCATCGTGCCGCGAAGCAGCGATTCGGCTTGATACGCTTGTTTGACCTCGGAATCGAAAAGATCA
>Ga0181399_1000467_pt1 | contig 14777 bp, 9 predicted proteins | sample 22SPOviralmetaG_FD_130128 | JGI IMG/M metagenome (GOLD analysis project Ga0181399, IMG submission 130128) | Marine viral communities from the oligotrophic San Pedro Time Series (SPOT) site, San Pedro Channel, CA, USA - 22 SPOT_SRF_2011-05-21 | ecosystem: Environmental > Aquatic > Marine > Strait...
ACCAGTTATACCATCAGTACCAAAACCAATCTGCATGGTGTTACATGTCATTGCAGCACTAACACTTGGTATAAAATCAACCTTCAGTAAATTACTATCAATGTGTGGATAATAAGTACCAAATCCTGTGCCACTGAATGATGTACTATTATCAGTAGTCATTAATCTACCAAATTCAGTTACACTAACTTCACTATCATCATGAATTATGTTTAGTTCATTATATTCATGATCGTTAGTTGCTGGATCTGAAATAAGAGACATCACCTTAAGTGATCTGGTTGTTGCGGCAGTTGATACAATTGTTGTTCTAACTCCACCACCTGAAGGAAGAGCAACACTACTTGTGCGAATATCTACAGATCCATTTCCTAGAACTATGGAAGTTCCGATACCCACAACCCTATCATCCAAATGATAGGCAAGACTGACAATTTGATAATCATTGATTGCAAATTTTCTAGGGAAGAACTGTAGAGATCCTTGCGTTCCAGAGATTTTAAAATCAAAATCTGCAAGTTCATCTTGACTATACATTCTTCCATATTGATTGAAATATGCAAATCTTCCGTCCTGAATCATATTGACAATTCCAAATTGTCTTTCACTTTCAAATCTTTCATCCTTAAAGTAGATAAAATATTTCAAGAATCTGCTGTTGGTGACATTAAATTCGTCTATCAATTGGAATCTAGTTGCCCTTGGATTGCTATTAAACAGATGACTGATATCATCAAAATCAACGGCTCTGTTTCCAAATGACTCGAAAAAGTCGGTTAGAATTCTACTTGCAAAGATAATCTCATCAGAGAATATACTACCGGAAGCATTAAGTGAATTTTCTAGAGCAAGATCAAAATCTTGAGTACAATTCAAGTTTCCGATACTATAAAGATCATTAACAACAGTGAAATATGAAAGTTCTGTAGACAACCCCACTCTCATAGAGTTTGCTTGAACTTCACTAAACTCTGCTGGAGTTTCTAATTGATAATCGGAGAATTTTTTGAATCCTGCTGTGTGATTTGTTGTACTTACAACATCATTCCAAGTATCAAAATCAACTCTTGATCTTAATGAATATGAGAAGTTTTGGTAGTAAAAACTATCCTGAACTCTCTGCATGTTAGCATTAAGGAATCCAGAATTAGTAATAGATCCTTTAACAACTCTAGATGAAGCATCAGTGTTGAGAATTGATTCATATGTTTCCACACGATCAGCAATTCCTTGAGTCTTAGAAGCAAGACCTTCAATTACTTCACCTGATATAAAGTTTTCGGATGTAGAAACTCTAAGAGTTCCAGTTTTTCTATCCCAGCTCTCAACAGTTCCTGAAGTTGTAGGAGATTTAACTTCTTCTCCATCAAGGAATTCATTATCCTTAAGTGAGATGTTAAAAATGGGGAAATGTCTTTCTGCAATAACTCTTCCTGAAGAATTAAATTTATTAAATTCACCAACAAATTCTCCTTTAGACTCATCAAATAAACCTTCCATACTATAACTAAAGGTAGCACCAACTCCACCCAAATTTTTATCTACAGCAATAACAGGGAACAACTTGTAATTGTGCTCAGATGAATTATATCCTATTCCAGTAGATCCAATACCAATACTGATGTTTTCAATCATCACTTTATCACCAACTTCAACTGGAAAATCATCTGATGCACTATACCCAACAGATAATTCAGCAGTAACTTCTTTAGTTACTGTGTTGAATCCAATTGTACTAATTCCACATCCATTAGTATTATAAATTGGTAGAATAGTAGGAATAGTATTACTCATTCCCTTTGTATTCTTTCGGATAGTTACTTGATTATCACCAAGATCATAGTCAAGGTCTACGTCATTGAGAAGTTGATTTGATTTTCCATCAAACGCCAACAATCTAGGTGCAGAAGAATAACCTCTTCCACCTGAAGATATTCCAATAATATCAAATGACTTTAATGATTTGATTTTAACAATATTTGGTAATGTAATTGATGGCCTAAGTGTTCTATCTGATGGAAAATCAAATCCAATGCTCTTAAGATTAGTTTTGGTTATTTTACCAATTTCATTACTCTGTGCTTCTAAAATTACACCTGTACCTCTAGCAGTAGAAACTGTAGTAATACCAGGTAGAGATTGATAACCCTGCCCACCATTAACAATTTCAAGTTTTCTTATTGAACCCTCGGTATGAGTACAATCCGTTTCATAGATAATCTCTGCAGAAGAAGTTGATGAAATGTAAGCAGCTTTTTCTGGGGTTGGACCCATAGTAAAGCTAAATGAATTTGGTGCCGTAGTAGAAATTTTATACTTACCATTGTAAATGCTTCTTACAACTAATGCTGTATTATTTTCAAAAACTTCATTGTCAATATTAATTTCTGCTTTTGTTGCAGGAACATTACCACTCTCATATGTTGGATCAAGTCTATAGTAAAGTTTATCTGGTGTATTTTCGTTAACAACTAAAGTAACTTTTGCAATTCCGTCAACACCAACTGTTCCCGATCTTTGAATATCATAATCTTTGCCATTGCTAATTTTTCCAACATATTTGTTAGTGAAATTTTTGTCGGCATATAAATTAAATTCAAACGAGGGGTAGTTTGTAGATTGAATTTCGTGAGAAAGAGATGAGTTTGTTAAATTAAATGTAACTGTAGAATTTTTATATAATTTTAACGGAGGGTTAATTGGATTAATTACTCCACCACTACCAGTACTTGCTAACCCAACAGTAGTTGGAATTGCCCTGGTAGAATTTTCAAATGTGTCGGAAAATCTAAAAGAGTTTCCATCAATTATAGAAAGATAATAAATTCCATTATCTACAAGACCTTGTGTGGGATTAGATTGATCTTCGGTATAAACAATCTTCTGACCACGTACAAATCCATGATTTTCAATAGTAACTACACCAGTGGAGGTGTTTATTCCCGTAGATGTATATGATTTTGGATTTACAATCAGTTTTCTGTTATAATCATTATAAGAGATATTAAAAGATGAAGTGATTCCTGGGTTAACATCTAATACAATATCATGACCAATATGAATCCCATGAGTTTCTCCTGTTGAAACTGTAACAGTATTTTTATTCATAGTTCCTGTTACAACACTATGATTAGTCTTAAGACTATGATAAACACCTGATCCAATTCCAATGAATGATAATGTAGTAATTTTAGTTGAACCGACTACACCCTCAAATATCCCAGTGCTTCCAAGACTAACTCTTGCAGTTGCTAATCCAATTAAATTGTTTGCAACTTTAGCAACAAACAAATTAGTTCCATTAGCAATTGTCGTACCAATTCCAGCAGATACATGATTATCAGAGATTACAATACCTTTTCCTGCATTTCCATGAGTATCTTGATTTGATGAATATGTGACTATATCACCAGTCTCAAGTCCATGGTCTTTGATGAAAATAGTTTTAATTGGTATTACAATAGAAGTTGCCCCAATTCCTGGATTTTCAAAGAAAATCGTAGTTCCGATACCAACTCCACCTGTACTACCTAATCCAACAACTTCTATTGGATTAAAGTATATTTGTTTGTTAACTTTATAATCAAAATCAGTTTTAAATCCAGCAGAAATTCTTAGTTTTCTTTGGGTTATAGTCGCTGCTGTCCCAACAGTATGAGAGACTCCAATAACACCATTTACTGATCTAAGAACTCTGACTCTTGATAAACGATTATCAACGTTTAGAACTTTTACTCGTTCTGTTCCAATTTGAATTATATCATTTTCTCTAATATCTGGATAATTTAGATTTCCAGTTAAATTAAAGTATGTGACTAATCCAGTATATGTAACTGGACCAATTCCATTAGTCGAGATACCTGTACCAGTAACCTTGTATACATTTGTACCAATTCCTGCATTGTAAAATCCTTCAAGATCTGATGCAGTTGTCGATACTCCAGTTATTGATATTGTTTCTTGATTTTGAACATTATGAGGGTCATTAGAAAACAGTAAGTATTTTCCTTTCCCACTTGGATAAAATTCTACATTTGATATAGAACTAGTGGCTAAACTTACACTATCAACTGGTTTTCCTAAGACGTGTGAGACCCTTGCAGAAACGCCTGTACCGCCTGTTTCGGTGTTATTAAATACAACGGGGTCACCTACTTTATAATTGATTCCACCGGTTATAATGCCGACGCCATCTATACTACCTCTTGCTGCATTTTTAATTTCAACTTCTTGGGATAATTCTGCCGGTAAAGAGAGATACTTATATTGAACATCCTTATCATCAAATAAATTAAATGGTCTGGTATTTTTTATATAATCTGATGTATTGATATTATAATCATCTTGATTCGATACCTTTTGGAAGTTAAATTCATTTGGTTTTGCGTGGAAATTTTCTCCAATTAAATATGGGAATTTGGGTCTTCTAAAATTAGTGAACGGAGATTGTGTATCCGCTTCGTCAGATGCTATAGTAGTAAAATATGCATAAGTTCCTCCAGGGAAATCTGGAGTAACACAATGTCTTCCATTATTTTCATCAAGAACAGACTCGGAAGTTTGATTTTGGTAAACAAAATCATTAATAAAGAAACCAGATGGCCACAACGTTAATGGAGGTCTTTGTGGTGCATCTGCTTTCTCTACATACCCGGTTTCCATAATGGTAACAGACCCACCAGATCTTGTTGAATATCCATATGGTCCATAGATTGGGTGGCCATCATAAGACCATCCAATAATTGGAGAGTGATTTGTAGAAACGTTTTCTTGCTTCGTGTTAACGTTTATTTCTAAATCAAACTCTCCATACTGTCGATTACCATCACCATCAACAGAGTACGACGATTGTCTTAATTTTCTTGGAGCATATATGTGACAATATTGGATACCAAAGTTTTCATTAGATCCATTCTCAACGACTCCATCATCATCAGAGAGTGCATAAAGATATTTCTGAAATAAATTAACTCTCCATGTTTGTATTTTTGCTTTTAATACTTCACCTTCTCCTGGATGAATTACATTAACAGTAGTTGTATTTTGATTATATCCTGCACCAGGTTCAAGAACTTTAATTGCAGATAACGTTCCATTGGTTAATACCGGAGTTATTACAGCACCAATTCCATCTCCATTAATTACAAGATCTGGTGGAGAAATATATTGTCTTCCAGGATTTAATACCAGAATTTCTTCTATTCTTCCTTGGTTGATAATTGGTTGACATTGTGCATCCTGGCCAGGAACTGCTATAGTTAAAGGAGATCTATCTAAGTTTAATACTTCAGAGGCACCGTATCCAACACCATTATTTGTTAAATTGACTGATGTAATCTCTCCTCTAAAAATTGGTTGTAGTTGTGCTTGAAATGTTTCCAGACCAATCGAAGATATCCCAATTTGTCCAGAAATTGCAACAGAAATATCTGGGTAATTGAAAGAGTGCGTTCCGGCACCTACAGAAGTTAGATTGACATATTGATTAGTTTCATAAAAATATCTCTGTGTTGATGTTGTAAGACCAACATTTGCTAATTTAAACTTGTCATTATCTATTTTGATAACATAATATTCGCTTTCATCAGTTAAACCACTTATAGGTGAAGATCCTGCAGTGTATTTTACTGTCTCTCCAGACTTGTAATCATGATTTTTAATTTCAATATAATTAAGAGATGTACTTACACCAGTTATTCCACAAGATCTCTTTTTGTTTTCATACCCATCACCGCTACTAATGACTGATATTGATTCAACAACTGATTTTTTATTTACGGTTTCGAGGTTATGTGAACCATTACCATATGATGTTAGTAATACAGTATTGATTCCTGCAATAACATCTGCAAGATTATTGTGAAGTGTTACTGTAACATTATTGGTTGTCTTTGCAAAATACTTTGCATCAGTTGTCAATCCACCAACAGCGGTTTGACCATTGGTTCTATAGATGACATGTTCACCATTTCTCAGTTTATGATAAGTTGAAAATCCAATAGTAGATGCAGTGGCACCTAACGTAATTTTATTTGATGCTACTTCAGAGAAGAATGGAACCGAATGCCCAATTAACTTCATATTTGGTTGAGCAACTGCCCCAGATCCATTACCACCAGTGATGGTGATTACTGGAGTTTCATCATAATCAAATCCAGGATCAAAAACTCTAATAGATTCTAGCGATCCAGAAACTGCAATATTTCCGGTTGCACCAGTTCCAACACTATCATTAATATGTAATAGTGGTGGATCGATGATATCGAAGTTTTCTCCGGCCGATATGACTTCAATCTCTTCAATCTTACCATAATAAACAACATCTGGTGATTTATAATTTAATATTTCAACACCATTGACAAGAATTCCATTAAATCCTGGTTGTGTGGGTGTTAACTGTCCAGTATGTTGAGCAGTTTTTGGAATTTCTCTTAAAAGTTTTTGTGAAGTTAATTCTTTACCTTGAAATTGAAATGGTCTTAATGTATTATCATCTACTGTAACCGAACTTTCTACAGATACAAATTTTTCATTATATACATCATTTCTGCTTTTTGCTAATTTAACACTTGTATCAGATAATCTCTTAACATAATATAAACCCTCTGGAAAATTAGCGCCTAAGGATTGTTTTTTAACTTCTCTTACGCCGACTTTTCCCCTAAAATCAACAAATGCTTCTGTTGTAATTCCTACAGAGTAGTAAACTGGATCTCCAGAGTATAAATTATGCTTTGTTCCAGGAGATATTAATAATTCTTCCCCTAAAAATGTTCCGGAAAAAGTTACCGACCTATCACTAGCATTAAGTCTTGATCCAAAATATGAAGGTATGGATGAAGATGCCACAAGAAAATTGTCATCATTGTCAAAAATACCTTGAATATCCGTTTGATATAATTGAGCTGAACCAAAGTTAGCAGCATCTCCCTTCAATATCTGCCTTGTGAGTGTATAAGTTTTGTTAATATCTAAAGGGCCAGATCCTTTTATAGAAATTGATCTGACAGAATTAACTCCATATACTGTTCCTCCAAGTTTAGCAGATCCTTTAAGTTCAGCTACACTAAGTTTGTCGCCATTTTTAAAGAAATGATCTTTATTTAAGGTCAGTTTATAACTATTATCCGAAGAATCTACCAATTCTATTGAATTTACCAGATGATCTGACGAATAGTTGTAAAACCAAGTATTATAAATTGCAGAATTTTTATTATTACCAAGAGTTTTAATTCTTGCAATGTCTCCATTTTGGAAATTTTTTGTATTTTCTGGGTATACAAAATCACTCAGAACTGCATTAATTCTAACTTTAACAGTTTGGTTGGGATCTTTAAAAGATCTTCCATATGCAAAGGTGTTAATACCAACAGTTTCTCCATCAACAATAATTCCCGTTACATTAGAACATCCAAAGAATTGTGTAAAGTTCTTTGAGGTATAAGATACAACTCCAGTAGTAGTATCATTATAAGTTACGGATAGTTCTCCTATTGTTCCAAAACCAACAGTCGAATCAACAAAAAGAATACTTGCACCGGATCCTACTTGTCCAATTACTCTAGTTTTAGGATGAATTCCAAATGCTCCTCGAATTGCACCTTGAACTTCAACGTCTCTATCATATCCTCCATCAAGACTCAATTTATAAAAACTTTTTGCTGTTCCTACTTGAAATACTTGAAGTTTTTCTACTGATGTAATTGGAGCATATGCTTTTACTAAACCAGCATCTGGAAAATTATCTTGAAAAAGAGTTGCTTGATCCAAATCAAGAGGATCTCCATCTACAGATTCTACAACTAAATCGTTTGTAATTCTAAAATCTGAGTTTGACGGTGTAAAAAGAAAATCTCTTGGTTTAACTACAGATACATCTTGATTATATAATGCTCGGAATAAAATTTCAAAAGATCTATCTGTTCCTCTACTCAGATAAAAATCCTTAGATTGTTTGATGAATAAATTTTCGTTTAAACCTTCAGTAAGAGGTCTTTCGTCAAGAAGAGGTAAAAATTGATGTTTTGTTTTTACTAAAAATTCTTTTAAGAATAGGATGCTTAAATTTTCAATTAAAGCACCTGATTCATGAAGTGTCTGGCTAGATGAAGTAAATACTAAATTTTCTGGATTTGTTTCTTTCTTATACGCAGTAGTTCCAGAAAATCCTCTAATACATCCAGTAAAAGAGTTACTAGTCTTTCCAGTATAGGTTATAATTTCATCATCAATTTTAAGTAATCCATAAGATTCAGGAAATCCGTCAGTTCCTGTTATAGAATTTCTAAAATCAACAGTTATTGTTGTATCAGATGCAGATATTTCATCTAATAGAACAACGGAATCACCTAATCCGGTTGTTTCATCAATTTTAATATAACGATCAATATTTTGAATCAAATCAATAGGAGCACCTTTAAATTCAAGTGCTTGATAATATGATTTTAAAAACTCAGAAATAAGTGGGAACTCATCTCTAACATAAGAGGGGAGCTGGTTCTGAACGATGTTATTAAACTGTACTCTTTTTTCTGACATTTTCTATGATTCTATTAGTAACCTGAGGAGTAACTGCTGCCGCCACCACCGCCGGAAGATGGAGTGCTTGTAGGTGTAGATGATGATGTTGTAGATGTACTAGATGTACCATATGTACTACCAGATACTGTTGCAAGAGTTGTATTTCCAGTTGTGGTAGTAGTAGCGGTTGTTGCGGAAACAGGAACACTACCTCTACCACCAGGACGTACTAAAACGCCATTTGCATAACTTGAAGATACAATGTAGTTAGATGCTGAAGGGTCAACACCGGAAGCAATTTCATCTGTTACTGTTTCAAAATTACTACTTGTAATATCTAACTGTAAATAGAGATCTTGCAATCCAACGACATCATTTGAAACTGGAGAACCAGAGATTTCAATAATTGTTTGTCCGGTTTTTGTTTTTCCAGATAAAACATTTATTGGATTTAGTGTCAATACACCCCTCTTATAATCAATTGTTCCAATATTCCTCTTGACAATAGTAGGACTTGAGGAATTTATAGATGGAACAGAAAATAAGAATAATTCACCGGTTTCTCTATTTGAGTTGGGTAAATCTGAGATATAAACATCGGTTCCAATACCATCAACCCTGAATGCAGAAGTTTTAATATTGTAACCACTCATTTTCTTAATATAGAAAGAATTACCGAAACCAATTTGATATTCAACTAAAGCATTCAATGTTACTCTTAAATCTCGTCTCATCTGAATAGTTGTAATATTCGACGTTACAGATTCATGACTATCATCAATCACCTTTAAAAATTTACTATACTTGAACCTTGCTCCATACTTATTTAACTCAGTTGATTCTGCGTATTTTGTGACATTATTTTGAACTAACGTTGAAACTAATTCGGAACTATTTGCTGTATTTGTGTTATAATATATCTTACTATCAGTTTCAAGATACAAATATTTTAAATCAAGTATCTCTGGAACAATACCCGCAACAGCATATTTTTTCAATCTCATCTTTATATTTTCTTTAATCAAGTTTGGTAGATAATCACCAAATGTTGGCTTAATGCTAATGAAAACCTTACCATATTGGGGTGGAACTAACTCTTCTCCACCAAAAACAGAGATGGATTCAGTTTCTGGGTAAATTTTTGCTGGAATAATTGTTTCATAATCATTGGAAGTCAGTGCTCTATTTTGTGTGGCATATATTCTTGGGGCAAACTTTTTAATTGACTCCACAGTTTCAATATTTTGACCTCCAGAAGTAATTATACCTGGAGTCAGTAAAGATACTCCTGAAGTTACATTATATTCAATTCCATTTCTTGTATATGTCAATCTTCCTGAAAAATTAAAATTTGATATACCATTTGCAGCATCACCATTACTTACAATATAGTTTGCAGTAATATAATTGCCTTCTTCTAATGCTTTTCCAAAAATATCGTCTCCAAAAATTAATTCATACCTTTCATCTGAAATTTCTTGTAAATAATAGACTTTTGATTCTGGATTGATATCAAAAAGACTATCTTGGAGAGCATATTTGGTAGAAGATGTAGAAAATTCGTTACTTCTAACTGTAACACGAATTAAATCGGTATCAATGCCAGAATTTGGTAAAATATACTTTTGATTTAGATTTCTGGTAGATCTAGTAAAGTTTGATTCTAAAAGAACACCTTCGTAAATTTGTAACTCGTTAAAAGTTGCAATTCCATTAAAAACAGGAATTGTAACATCTTCTAAAATTGAAAATATAAACGATTGAGAAGCAAAAGTTCCTGAACTTGATGCAACAACTCCTTTTTTAAGTGTAATGGTCGATGGAGTTGGAGATATGTCCGCAGTGTCTACATCAAAAGTAACTGTTGCTAATGCTGCCTTTCTAGATTTAGGAACATAACCAATATTTCTTGCAAGTGCTACAACATTCTCTCTTAATGTTGAACTATCAATAAAAACCTCATTTGCAACCATGTTTGCATTATATGAGGTAATATATGTGTTATATGCCAACACATCAATAATAGATGAAAGATTGGATCCTTCAAAATCATAGTCCGTAAAATTGGAGTTTGATTTTAAATACTCTTTAAGTGATGTTTTAACCTGTTCAAAGTCCAGGTTAGAGAAATTGACTAATGGCATGTTACCTTGTTGGCTGCAAGACGAATTCTAATTGTTGTGCAGGTACATCTGCACCTATAATATCATATATGATTTGTACATCAAAAGCATTACCTGCAAAATCAGGTGTTGTTTGAACAGACCTTAATCTCACTCTTGGTTCAAATCTACGAATTGATGATTCAATTTCATCTTTGATATTAGATGCTGTTAAATCATCAAAATTATCAAATAATAACCTTGATATTCTTGAACCAAAGCTTTCATTAAAAGGTTTCTCTCCGGGAAATGTAAATACAATATTTTTTATTGATCTAGCAATTGCGTTTGCATTTTTAAGACCAATTAAATCGTCATTCAAGGGATTTTTCTTGAATGACATACTTACATCTTTAAAACCTTGACTTACCCTTTCTAAAGGCACAATTATATGGCAAATATAAGTTATTTATCAACGAATTCGTTAATTATATTTTCGTAGTTCTATTCATAAAGTGGTGCAGCTGGGATTTCATTTTCAAAAATCTCCGTTTCTTGCTTCTTATCACGTTTTTTTGGTGTTAAGTCATCATTTGCAATTTCACGAAGCATTTTTTCGTGTTGATCTGCTGCTAGGTTGTCTAAAAAATCGTTACTTGGAGTCATTTTCTTCTTCCTCAGGTAAATTTTCGCGTTCTTGTGCTGTTTTCCAGAAATATTCGTCCTCACGACCCATTCCAAGTCGCTCAAAACCATTTTCAACTTGATAATAACGAGTTGAAACCTTAAAATCTGGCATCTTAGGTTCAACAGGTGTTAAACTATTGTCAAAAATACGCATTCTATTGTTTGGATAGAGTGCATACTGACCATTTTCTAATTCAATCAGGTTATGAGACTTATGTTCAGCAGGATTTTCACTTGTTGCATAGTCAACTACCTCAGGATCTTGATGATAGTTATCTATTGTGCAAATATAAGTTCCTTTTTGAATACCATAGTCTCTGGTATACAATTCATAGTCCATTGAACCAATGAATTGCTTTGTAATTGATACTACACCATAATCCATACAGTTCCAAAACTGTAGATTCGGTAGATTCATATCAGGTGATGGTGTCTCAGGATCGCTTACAAATGCACTGATAGGTAATTTATCGTACATTGCGGCGTATTCTGGTAAATAGGTCTCAAAATAAAAAGTGCGCCCAGGTATCGATTTGCACGATACCCAAACGCCTTTGACAAATTCACCATGACCACTTTGATGATCAGTTAGATACTCTTTACGAACCCATACTTCTACCGAGGGGAGGTTACAAATAAGTGCTGCCATAATGAATGTTGGTTAACTTATTCTATTTACCTTGTCCCCGATATCTTTTCTTACGTCCATTGCGAGAAGTCGCGGATAACAATGTATACTGCGAGTTTCCTTGCCGAGTTTTCTTCGGCTTACCCTTGACATAAGTGCCGCCTTTCATCATCATAATTCAGTACCTCTTAAATAACGCGAGTTTTTTCGTGACCAACTCTGATACGTGGATCGCACCAGATCTCAAATCCTTCTTCCTTTGCATCAAGACAGAATGAGACATCCTCACCACACATGTCTTGTACATCACCACTCTCAAAGACTTGCATCTTAGGAGCAAACCATGGATACTCTAATCTCTCAAAAACACCTTTCTTGATTAATACCCATCCAAAACCTGTATAATCTACGGTGAATGGTTTACGACGCTTACTAATGCCCTCTACATTCTCATGATTCATTACTCCGCCATTCTTACGGAAATCATCCTCCTCTAACCAATGTGCGACAGAAGTTGTGTGTCCATCCTCTGTAGCATACCATCCTGCAACAATCTCCTTCTCTTCTCCCTCTGCAGGAATTGCCATATCACATAGTTGCCAGAACTTCTCTGTATTAAACACAATATCACTATCAATCCATAACTGATAGTCATACTCTAACTTACCATCCCACGGTACTTGCTTAGGTCCACGAAGTACATTCGCACCTAGAACCTTACAACGGGCAAAATTAACCATTGATGAATAATCTTGACTGATCTGAATACTCATTCCACTCTGTACCATATCAAAGCACAGTTGTACAAAGTTCTTTAAAAATGTAAAAGAACACCCACGTCCAGGAAGACAGAATACAATCGTCTTACCTCTCATACGCTCTTTGATCGCAGGAATATCCCACTCTACTTCTTTCTTCTTAGGCGCGTTGGCCTTTACAGTAAATCCTTTTGCCATAACGTGTTGATTACTTCGTTTCAATTATAACAGTTATTATGTAGTAAGTCAATAAAAGACTTTGACTTAACAACTGTGCTCTGTGTTTGTTGGAAGACTATAAACTTCCTCATATGTTAAATCCTCAAGTTGATAATCAGTCTGCATAAGACCAACCATCCCCTTGAGGGTATTCCATGTTTTATTGAATTGTTGTTCTGTTAGATTATTATATAAACACTCATCTTTTGCATAGATGTGATAAACTTTACTTCGACTATCCATTGGTTTTTTACCTCCGGGAATTTTTTTTCTGGACGGGAATTTTTTTTTGCTTTTGATATCTATAGGTCGATTTGTCACCTCTGTAGGTTAGGGTAGTTAGACGTTTTTATCACGCCCCCCATAACGCAACAACGCCGCCATCAAAACACTGTCATTTCACTGATACTCCCAGTCTACCACATACGGGGCAGAGTGTCAACAACTGCCCCATTGCTATTAGACAATGCCAAGAGGTACATTACCGAAGTAGCAATCAGAATTGATCTCGACTGTGTTTACTTTAGGGTCTCTGTAGTTAACACCGTCAGGGGTGCAGATGTCATTGAGATCACACCCTTCGAGTGCATCTACAAAGTCTTCGTAGTTACCTGCGAAACTGGCAAGTTGATACAAACCCTCATCATTACCAATCCAGAGTGCAACATTCCAGGTCTCATAATTCGTCCAACCGTTATACGTGGTATCAGTGAGATTTGTCTGGAAAGTTGTGGTCATAGAGGTTCGAGTCATGCTTACACTATAGGGACACTTTACGCGACCCCCCTTTAGTATACCCAGAGAGAATGACTGTCAAATAGCACCCACAATTACCAACTGACGGGATTACTCAGATCCTCTACGTAGCTGTCAATCACCTTCTCATTCCCTTCCATTTCAAAGAGATTCTCCCAATCAATGTTATGGGGATTGAAGTCTTCCATCACCTCTAGATCCAGGGTGATTCTATAACGTTGCTTCTGTACTTGACTGATAGCGACTGACATGAATCTGCTCCGTGAGTGATACTTGATTATTATAGAATGAACGAGAGATATTGTCAACGTGCTGGTGGATATTTATAAGGGTTTCTGATGTTTTTTGACTGTCAATCCCTCAAAAAACTTATGGCGGCGGTCTTGACATTTGCGCGGAGTGGTGATAGAGTGCTCGCTTAGATCACAAGACCTGAGTACATTAAAACACATACTTTTCCACAGAAACACACACAAATCCACACAAATACAAGACTTTATCCACAACCCTGTGGAGAACTATAAACAACGCATATACATTTAAAAAACCTTTTTTAATATAAAAAAAGCATAATCTTTATGTATAAGAGCAGAAAAGGGGCGTTTTTACCCCTCTTTGCTGTTATTCAGTTACTTTCTTATCTAATCAATAGAGGGCCTCAATTGCTTCCAGGATGAGAAGAATATCATTGCCATTCTGTGCAGATTCAAGAGCAATGAAGAGATCAGACTTAGACATTTGAAAGTGTTAGGTAGTGGGTGAAGATTACGACGCAGGAGTAATCGAACGTCGTGTGATTAGTGAGTTTTAAGTCATCACCAGGACTCTTGTAATACTAGGTCTTATGCTGAATACTGTGCTGCCTAGTTTGACTATGCAAAGATGAATCCATTCGTGAAATCATAGGTATTGAAGACTTTACTTTGTCCTGCCATTCCTACAAACTTATCAACATACCACTGAAAGTTTTTCTGATATACACACTCTCCGTCTATACAAAACTCAGAGCAAAGTGCATTGAGTCTACTCTTTGTTGTAACTGATTGATAACCACCATCAAAGATTGTCATAGAGTTGTCATCTATCTCAGCAATCTTGTTACCGTGG
>Ga0181399_1000469_pt1 | contig 14764 bp, 7 predicted proteins | sample 22SPOviralmetaG_FD_130128 | JGI IMG/M metagenome (GOLD analysis project Ga0181399, IMG submission 130128) | Marine viral communities from the oligotrophic San Pedro Time Series (SPOT) site, San Pedro Channel, CA, USA - 22 SPOT_SRF_2011-05-21 | ecosystem: Environmental > Aquatic > Marine > Strait...
GCCGCAATAGCTGTTGCTATGAACACGGGAAGCGCGACGGCCTCTACAACTATTTCGGGAGGCATGACAGCCGCGGCAGCAACGGGTGCAACAACTATTGCAGGAGCTATTACAGGTGCTTTTGCAACAGCTGCTGGTCTTATATCTGCCGCTATTGTAGGAGGCTCTAAAGCATTGGGTGGGAATCCTGGAAGGGGACGAACACCCACAAGCGGAAGTGGAGTAGTTCCAAGCAGTGCAGAAGTAGTGGCCTCAGTTGTGTCAGTACCTGTAGCGGCAGGAGGACTCATAGCAGAAGCTGTATCTACTGGTGTTAAAGAGGCTGCAACAGCTATAGGAACGACTTCCACAGAAGTAGTTTCAGGAGATGGAATAACTGAAATTGTAACTACAGCGTCAAAAGTAGCAGTAGTTCCTTTTACAAGTGCTTTCGGAGACTTTATAGCAAACCTTAAAGACGGGGAAATTTCTTTTGGATCCTCCTTAAAGAATCTCTTTATAGACATAGGTACCGATTTTAGAGGAATATTTTCGAGAATGCTTTCTGCCTTTATGAGAATGGTATCTAGCATATTTGGCTCAGGAGGAGAAGGAGGCTTTATATCGAAGGCTTTAGGTTTTGTCGGCGGTTTATTTGGAGGTGATCAAGCTAGGTCCGGAGGAATCATGACCCCTTCAGGTAAATTATCAGGATATTCAACAGGTGGTATAGCAAGGGGTCCAGGAGCGGGATATCCTGCTCTTTTACATGGAACAGAGGCAGTAATTCCGTTACCTAATGGAAGATCAATACCTGTTGATATGCCACAAAATGCAGGGGAACAAAATAATAGTGTTGTGGTAAATATAAGTATGGATGGATCAACAGAATCAAAAGAAAGCTCTTCTCCGGATATGGAAAACTTAGGGGCAGCAGTAGCAAAAGCTGTTCAGAGAGAGCTTCAAACACAAAAAAGATCGGGCGGAATACTTAGCCCATTTGGAGTAGCATAATGGCTTTAGGGTTTGTTATAGGGGTAACTAATATAGTTCCTGATAAGCAGCTTAGTCGTAGTACTGCACCAAAAGTACGAGTAGCTACTTTTGGTGATGGCTATGAACAACGACTAAGAAACGGTATTAATTCTTTGAAAGAAGAATACAGCTTAACTTTTAATAATCGTACAAAAAGTGATATTGATGATATTGTAACTTTTTTTGATACACAACATGGGGTTGTCCCATTTAACTTTACAATTCCTGACACTAATGGGTCTGGAGGAGAAACAACAATTAAAGTAGTTTGTGATAACTACACAAAAAAATATGACTATGATGACTTTTATAGTTGTACCGCAACTTTTAGAAGAGTATATGAATAATGAGTAACGTAATTGCTTCAGATGTACAAGGATCCTATATTGATAGCCCTCTTATAACTTTATTTGAATTAGAAATTGATGGGTCTTTTGTATATTTTCATTCGGGTGTAGACTATTCTTTAGACGATTTACAGTTTGTATCTTTAGATGGCACGGCTATTAACACTTATACACCTTTACCTATCACAATAGATGGTATGTTACTGCAAGCAGATGGTGCACAAGCTCGACCTACAATAACAATGGCAAATGTAACCACAGTATTTAAAAATGCAAGAGATGGTCTAAGCAATGAGGACTTGATAGGTAAAAAATTAATTAGAAGGCAGACTTTTGCAAAGTACTTAGTAGGCGGTACTCCGGGTAGCTCCGTAGGGCAGATACCTGTAGAGTTTCCTACAAGAGAGTACTTAATTGATAGAATTTCTGCTGAAACAAGCACCTTTATATCTTTTGAGTTAGCTGCACCCTTTGACTTGGAAGGTATAACCTTACCTCGTCGAAAGATAATAGGAAAGTATTGTAGCTGGGCGTACCAAGGCTACTGGTCTGATCCTTCTTATGGGGGATGTACTTGGAGAAAGGATGGGAAGTATGTTCATGGAAACGACGGAAATACTTCTACTCAATTTTCTTCGTATTATTTTACGGAAGACGACAATCCTATTCTTTTAGCGAGAAGCCCAGATATTTATGCAGCTTATTCTTCATCGACTACCTATAATAAAAAATCTATTGTACTACACAATAATAAAACATGGCTTAGTCTATACGATAATAACTTAAATTATGCACCTTCAGCATCTTCCTCTTACTGGATAGAGTGCCCTAGATACACTCAATGGGATGGACAAACTACTTATGCTGAGGGAGACTATGTAAGATACGGAGCCACAGCAGGTTCAGAAACTATTTGGATTGCTTTAGCTCCACACCTTAATCAAGTTCCTAAAAATTACTCTATATACTGGCGCAGAGGAGATGTTTGCGGTAAGTCTTTAAATTCTTGCAAGTCAAGATTTCAAGCAGTTCCTGCAAATAGAAATATCAATGATTATGGCCCTTCCTCTGAGAGAAATACTTCACATACTCTGCCTTTTGGAGCGTTCCCAGGGAGCGCAAAGTATAGATGATTAATTTTTTAGATGAAATAGAACAACATTTTAAAGAGTGGTACCCAAAAGAAGGTTGCGGAGTAATTGGAGTAGTAAAGGGGGAACTGAAGTGGTTCCCTTGTGATAATGTAGCAAGTGTTAATGAAGACTTTATTATTGATTCAAAACAGTATATAGCAATTTCAAAAAAATGCGATATTGTAGGAATAGTACATAGCCACCCAGATTCCACCCCCGAACCTAGTGCCTTTGATATAAAATACTGTAATGCTCTTGGAATTCCTTATTATATTTTCAACTACCCCGAAATGGATATGTTCAAGCTAGAACCTGTTCGTGAAACAAAATCTTTATATGGTAGAGAATACGAACTAGGTGTAAACGATTGTTTCTCTGCCAGTGTTGATTATTATAAGTCAATAGGCTTAAATATTTCTAACCGTCCTTTACATATGCCAAAAGAGCGTTGGTGGAATGAAGGAGAAAACTATTTTACGGAAGAGAATATAAAAACCTGGGGCTTTAAAGCCGTAGAGGGTTCAATGAAAGAAGGGGACTTACTAGTTTTCAAACTAATGGCAAATGTAGCAAATCATTGTGGTGTATATCTGGGAGAAGATATTTTTTATCACCACGCATTAAACAGAATATCATGCAGGGAAAATCTTTTTCCTAACTGGAAAAAACATATAATTGGAGTATATCGTTATGAATCGTAAAGTTTATTTAGTTGGCGATCTTGCCGAAAAATTCGGAAGCAGCTTTAATGTAGAGGCAAGCACATATCAAGAAATACTAAGATGTTTAGATGCTAACCACCCTACTTTCAAAAGATACCTGCTTGAAGCCAAACAAAACGGTATAGCCTTTACTATAGAAACTGCCGGTACATCTCTTGAGTCTGAAGAAGATTTATTGTTACCTATTAAAGAAGGCGATGTTACTTTTGCAGCGGTGCCTGCTGGCTCGGGTGGTGACCTTATAAAAGTTGTAACAGGTGTAGCTCTTTTCTTTGCGGCAGGCCCGATAGGTTTAGCTTTAGGAGGCAGCTCAGGTACTCTTTTAGGGGTTAGCGCAGCTACTCTCGGTACAGCAATAGGTACCTTGGGTACAAACTTGGCTTTGCAAGGGCTTCAGGGTATATTGTCTCCTGATCCTGGCGTCGACGATGCCGCGACTGATTATCTGTTTAATGGTTCTTCTCAAAACATAACAGAAGGAGATCCGGTTCCTTTATTGTACGGTGAATTAAGAGTTCCCGGCAGACCTGTCTCGTTATTACTAAATGTAGTAAATCCTCCAGAAGATGTAGGTACAGATACAGGCTACGAAGACATACACGGAAATAAAACTCCAGGAAGGTTTTATGGCGAAAGCCAAGATATAACCGTAACTGATCTTATCTGTGAAGGGCCTATTTTTGGCTTAACTAACGGACTCCCCTCTATTTTCTTAAATGACGATAGAGCACAAGACTTAAGCTTTAGAGATGAATTGGTATCTACAGGACCTAAAAGAGTTCGCTTAGTTGCAGGAAGCACTTCTGCGGTCATGCAAAACTCTAATACTTTTGGTGCATATACAACTAGAAGTAACGGGCATCATTTACTTATAAAAAATGGTTTCGGTACAACAACAGTTACTTCTATTGAAGCACCTTTGTCTATTACAAATACCAGAAACTTTACTTTAACCGCGTCCAGCACTTTCTTTGATTCTGCTATGATTCAATCAACTACTGATCAGTTATTGGATATTGCTGGTTCACCTGCGAGGCTTATTGATTCCGAAGGTAACATATTTACTGGTAATCTTATTTCTGTTTCATCAAATGGATTGACTGCTCAATTTACCCCCTCAGAGTGGGGTATTCCTATGGATAACATTTCCCCCGAGGGTTCGTTTACTATAGAAATTGATAGAGTTTTATCTTATGTAAACATTAGCTCAAATCAAACCACTGCCACGTTGCAAAGTGCTTGGACTGCTGTAAATAACGCCTCCACCAAAGACTATGAGTTTGATGTATATTCAGCAATTGGCACTAGAGTTAGAGCCGCTCGATCCTCTCGAGAATCTCGAAGTTTTGTTACAGGAACGTACGATGGATTCAGTGCGCAGTTTAGAAACGGTAATGTTATGCAAGCACCTTTTGAGGGTTTTTCAGGGTCAGGAGTGCAAGCAATACCCGGAGGTACAATAGCCTCCCCTTCACTAGAACAATCTGTTAACTTTGGAGGAGACGCTCAACCTACAGAAATCATAGGTGTCTCTTCTTCTAGCGGATTTGCTCTGAGTTTGGAGCAAGCCCAACAAGCAGATGAAATTAGATTTGGCATCTCCTATGCGGGAGGTCTCTATTCCCAGCATAAAGAGAAACGCAAAACTTTTTCAAACATGGCATTTTATAAAATCTCTCTCGCAGTACAACGACCTGGAGCATCTTCTTTTGAGACTCCCGTAGTTTTAGTAGCGGAGAGAGAACATTTTGGGGATCAAAAAGATGCTTTTATTGTAGAAGAAGTTATTTCTCTAGCTCGCTTTAAGCCTTTTATTAACTTTAAATTAATTGTTGAAAGAATAACAGAGTTAGAGGGTGGAAGATATAAATCAGTTACTAGAAGGGGTAGTAATATTAATGTTGCCGATTCTCAAATTCAATCATTAACAACTATTATCAAAGAGCCTTTAACCTACCCCTATACAGCTTTAGCTCAGGTAGCCTTTAGTTCGGAACAATTCAAAAACTTGCCCTCTAGATCTTACCACCTGAAAGGCTTATTAGTTAAGGTTCCTTCGAATTATGTGACACGAGATGAAGGAGGGGGTGAAGCAAAATATACTAGAAATTCTAGCGGCGAAGTGACAAATACTTATCAGAGCTGGGATGGTACTTTTAGAACCCGAAAAGTTTATACTAATAACCCTGCTTGGGTTTTTTATGATATTCTTCTTAATAACCGATATGGGTTAGGTAGCTTCCTTAAAGATGCCCAAATAGATAAATATTCTTTGTACAGAATCGCAAGATACTGTGATGAGCTTGTACCTAACGGAACGGGAGGTACAGAACCTAGATTTACAGCGAACTTATTCCTTGCCAAGCCTATGGATTCTTATAAAGTTATAAAAGACATGGCTACGATATTTAGAAGCATGGTATACTGGATGGACGGCCAAGTTTTTCCTGTTGTAGACCAAGATAAGGAACCTGTTTATAATTTCTCAAAATCCAATGTAATAGACGGGATACTATCGTATGAAAGTACTGGTAGCAAGACTCGAGCAAATCAGGTTGTTGTTGCTTGGAATAATCCAGAAGCAAATTACGCGTTAGAATCCTTAATAGTTGAAGATAAACGTGATATTATTGAAACAGGAAAAATTATAACAGAACAAGCTGTAGCTTTTGGGTGTACTTCTGAAGGACAAGCACTCAGATACGGTAGATGGAAGCTTTGGACTTCTATTAATCAAACAGAAGTAGTTAATTTTTCAACTTCTATTAATGCAGCATTTTTAACGCCTGGAGATATTGTAAATATTCAAGACGCAGATAGAAATGCTGTACGCTTCAGTGGTAGAATTAGCTCTGCCAATACTCCTACTCAATCTAGTTTTACTTTGGATGCTCCAATAAATCTGGTTGCAAATAGAACTTACGAAATAGGCGTATTAATTGTTTCGCCCTCAGCGTTTTTAGCACAATCCAGTGCCAATATAGGCGGAGTAACATATTCCAGAGGAGATCTTATACCTTCTGTAACAACAGAAACTGCAGCCTCTAATTTAGTGGATAGTGCAGGAAATGCGGTAGAAGTAACTTGGTCAAAACATACCAGAGTAGAAACTGCTACTATTTCTAATACTATTCCCTCAACAAATGTTACTAATATTACAGTAAATAATTTTGAATCTTTTACAAGCGCGCCCGAAGAAGGAGCTGTATGGGTTGTTACAGAAAAAGATGCTTATGGTAATCTTTTCGAAGGTTCTCCTAAAAAATATAAAATATTAGGTATTACTCAAACTTCAGAAACTCAGCAAGCTATTACAGCTGTAGAGTACTTTGATTCAAAGTTTGACTCCGTAGATTATACGTTTAGTGCTTATGCTAATGAAGTTTTAGTACCTGCTGTACGAGCAACAGACCTTGTTCCTCCTCCTATTAACTTAAAGGCAATTTTTGAAGAAGCAACTTTATTGGAGGGAGAAGATTTTAGAGTTGAGTGGAACCATCCGGCAGCTCTAGTACAAGGGGAGAGATACGAGTATTTAGCCGGTTATGAAGTAGTCCACAATATCGATGGGGTATTAAGCCCTATCACCCTTCCTGCAGAAGCCAACTCTTATACGGTTAAGGGGGCTCCTGAAGGAGATTATACAATTATGGTTCGCACCCTTAATACTCTTGAAAATAGATCAATAGGAGAAACCGTAGGTATAGCCGTACTTAATAAATTTGAATCAGAAAGCCCTAGATTTCCTTTAGGCGTACCTTATGGAGGAAGTAGTAATGCAGGCTTCTCCATTGATGAAAATGGTTTGTTTAGAATAGGGTCACAGGACAATGGCTGGAATTATATAATTACTCCTGCAAACAGCAGTGCTCCTTTATTTACAAATACTCAGATTGCTCCAGATACTTTATATACTCAAGATTGTTCTGGGCTATCAAATATAACTAGTCCCACCACTGGTACCAATATTTCCTTTAATAAAGATCATTGGTATATTTTACTAGACAGAAGTTCCACAGCAGATCGACTAAAACTTATAAAATATGACGAGACTACGTATCCTGACCCTTATTGGTTTGATGCTGGAAATGGTAGTGACACTTCGGGACTAATAACTTTAACAGGTACTATAACTAGAGCCGCGGGAAGCTCCACAATTATAGGCACAAATACTGATTTTGTAAATGAATGTAAGGAAGGGGAAGTATTTAAAGCGGCCAACCATAATGAAATATGTAGAGTTGTAAGTATTAATAGTGCTACTGAACTAACTATTGACAAAGCTTTTTCAACGGCTTGGAGCTCTCAAGGTTGCGAAACCTCTAATATTTTTATTGACTATGACAATGATACTATTATTGCAAAAGTATATAAAACTAACCCTTATGTACTACTGCCTTTAGTAGATATAGTTGCGGAAGCAGGAGACGCTAATGAGACTATAAGCCCAGGAACAATAACTGATACTGAATTAGGTAATGATACCATTAGTGGTCCAAGTATTCGTACAGATGCTATTACTAATGCACATATTGCTACAGACACCATCCGAGGCGATAATATTCATGCAAATACTAGAATCGCTGTGTATCAAAAAGATGTCTCAGGTGAAATAATAGATAGTTCTTTTGCCGCACTAGATGGTTCAAATGAGTTGTGGAGAATATATGCAGGTAGTGAGAGTCCTCAGGTAGCTCCTTTTCGTGTAACAGATAATGGAATGGTAGTTGCCAAAAACTTGCAGCTTTATCGTAATGACGGGACTATATACTTTGATTCTTATTCTGGCTTCAGTCAAAACGCTCTCGCTCAGATAGCAGGAGCAACCAAGTCTAGAGTATATCATTTAACCTCTACGCTAACAGGAGACTTAGTACCCACTACTGCGAACACCTATCAAAAACTGGATGTCATAGATAGCACTAATATTACATTAGATATGAGAATCCCTGTGGATAATTTTTCAAAGTATCTCAGTGAGGTTTACTACGGAGTAAATACAACAAATTCTTCGGTTGGAATGACTATATATGCTTATAATGTAGGAGCTTCGTATAATAGAACCCATCTACAAGCGACAACAGATAACGGAGCAACTTTTTCGAGTTTTAGCAGACCTTTAAAAGGTGGAGAGATTGTAAGAATACTTATTGACGGAGCACTTCCAAATGTAACGAGTGTTGCTGATATTACTGGCGCTACTCAAATAGATGGTACTTCTTTTGCCTCCTCCTTCAATCTTTCTCATAAAACTCAACTAGTATCTTTTAAAGTTGTAGCAGGCCAGGAATTCGGCTTCAAAATAAAAAGAGCGGGCGAAGCTGATATAGTATTTAAGGCCGGACATTCAGGCGCGGGAGGCTCTTACTATGATAGAAGTGCTCCTCTTTCTTATGTCGAACACAATCTTAATACAGATGTTCAGACATGGTATTATCAAGGAACCTCTTTAGGTACAACTTCTACCGGTACCAACACAATTACGGTAGGAGGTGTTCAATATACAAGAGGTATATATAAAACCACAGAAGCTGGTTACTCTAACAGTCAGTCTAGTGTTGCTGTTTACTATTCTATAGTAGGCGCTAGTAGCTCTGCTGTCACTGAAAATACAGCGGCAGTACCGGACTTAACTACTAATGCTTTGGGATATATTCCTACAAGTATTAAAGCTAGGTTATTCCAAAGAACTAGCCCTACGGATACCAGCCCTACAACTCTTATAGATCATTGGAGCAGTAACAACTTTACTCGAATTACTTCAGGAACCCCCACCGCTTCTCAGTATAGGGTAACCTCTAATTTGGATAATTCGATAGCAGATTCAATTATTGAGGCTGACGTAAGTATAGATATTCCACGAACAGGAACTTTCGGAGCTGTAGATGGAGAAGGCTATATCACTACTAGCACCACTGTTAGTTTGAGTCCTGGTGTTTATTATTTTGATATTGAACTGGAATTCACCGGAGGAGGCTCCCCTGCCGTAGAAGGTGCTCGAATACTTGTTGCTAATGCACCAACAACGTCTAGAGGTTTTAAGCTTATTGATGAGGGGGGTAGTACAGACCTTTTCGATGGAGATATTACTTCAGTTATTGCAGGAGATGGACTATCGGGTGGAGGAATCAAAGGAGATGTAACCTTAGACGTAGACTCTACTGTGGTAAGAACTTCGGGAAATCAAACAATTAGTGGAGATAAATGGTTTAAAGGAGACATCCTTATAGACAGTAATGTTTATAATGGTGATGCCGAATTCACAATAAAAGCTAATTCACCGACAATAAGCCTTTTAGATAGAGACATAAACAAAAATGATTTCTATATTAGTGTAGACTCAGACAAGTTTTTTGTGTTAGTAAATAGAACAGATACTGAAATAGATACTGTAGGAGGCGACTGGGAAACAGAGCATCCGTTAGAGCTGGATTCGAGTACTGACCAAGGTTTTCTGTTTGGAAGTAGAATTTATACGGACAGCTACAAACCTGTTGCTGATGCGGTAGAAACAGGAAGCTCTAGCTCCGCGGCGGATCAATTTATAACTTTTGTGCCCGCAAATAACAGTACACGAGCAACCTCTCTTGTAAATACTCATTCAGACGTGAAATATAATGCAAATACTGCTACTTTATCCGCTACTAATTTAGTAAGTACTACAGTGGATGCTTCTGGTAATATAGATGCAAACTCTTATTCTGTAAACGGAACCGAAGTTTTAGATAGTGGTAGAAACTTAAAAAATATTCAAGGATTGGATATTACTTTAGACATTACTATTAATAATCAACCCTTAGTCGATGCAAACGGAAAAATAACCGCAAGAGGAGGCATTGAAGATGCTAGCGGTAATACTGTAGTAGATACTTCAGGTAATATAACTAGTGCAGGCACTGCTACAACTGGAGGAGTAACAACTACTAATGCGGATGGAAGCAGTTCTACTGCTGGATCCACGCAGACAGGCCCTTCAGGATTAACAATTACTGGTTCCTCAACAACTTCAGCTTCGGGAACTGTCACATCACAGCCCGGAGCTACCCTAGGTTCTGCGGGATTAGGACTAGACGGTAATACTATAATTACTAGTAGTGGAGATATCACTTGTGGAACTATTGATGCTACCGGAGATATTACAACAGCCGCCAAGGTAATAGCGAACGGAGGCGATTCCGATCAATGGAATACAGCATATGGCTGGGGTGATCATAGTGCCGCAGGATATTTAAGCGCATTCACAGAGACAGATCCAGTGTTTACAGCTCATGTTGCGAACGGTATTACTGCAGCTCAAATTACAAGCTGGGATACAGCGGCTGCTTATACAGAAACTGATTCTATAGTAGGAGCTGTTAGTGGCTTGGTTAAGGCAGATGGAAATGGCAATATCAGTGCCGCAACAGCCGGTACTGACTATATTGCCACAGAAAGTGATCCTGTGTTTACAGCTCATTCTGCCAGCAATGTTACAGCTGCCTATATTGCCGCCTGGAATAATGCAGCGGCAGTAGTAGATACATCAGGAGGTTTAAATCTAACCGCAAGTATTACTATTGATAACACTACGTTTGTAGATAGTAATGGTAATATCACTTGCGGAACTATTGATGCTACGGGAGATATAGAAACGGCAGGTAAAGTTTTGGCAGGTAGCGGAGATTCAGATGATTGGAATACTGCTTTTGGGTGGGGCGATCATAGTGCAGCAGGTTACTTAACTACAGAAACTGATCCTGTGTTTACTGCTCATGCTGCTAGCGGTGTTACATCTACTAAGATTACTAACTGGGATACAGCATATAGCTGGGGCGATCATAGTGCAGCAGGTTACTTAGCTACAGAAACTGATCCTGTGTTTACAGCTCATGCTGCTAGCGGAGTTACATCTGCTAAGATTACTAACTGGGATACAGCATATGGCTGGGGTGATCATAGTCTCGTAGGCTACAGTACTACGGATACAACCTATTCACCAGCGACTTCAAATACGTACGGTCTAGTTAGAATTGGGTATGGCGAGAATGGTAAAAACTACCCAGTTGAATTATCTGGAGGTAGAATGTATGTTAACGTTCCTTGGACAGATACAATAACTACTGATACTAATACAACGTATTCACAAGCGACTACAAATACCTACGGCTTAATAAGGGTTGGATATTTTGAAAATGCTAAAAACTACCCTGTTGAATTATCTGCCGGTAGGGCGTATGTTAATGTTCCTTGGGTAGATACGGATACAACATATTCAACAGCTACTGCAAGTGTTGAGGGACTTGTTAAAATCGGATTCACTGAAGATGGTAAAAACTATCCAGTTGAACTAGCTAATGGTAAAATGTATGTTAATGTTCCTTGGGTAGATACTGATACTGATACAACGTATACAACAGCAACTTCCTCGGACTTAGGTTTAATAAAAGTAGGTCATGCCACAGATCTTGGAAATAAAAGATATGGGATACACTTAGCTGCTAATGGTCAAGCATATGTTGATGTACCCTGGGCGGGAGCAACAACAGCTGCCACTTCCTCGAGTCTAGGTTTATTAAAAATCGGATATACTGAAAGCGGCAAAAACTACCCAGTTGAACTAGACGCCAATAGTCAAGCTTTCGTTAATGTTCCCTGGGTAGACACTGATACGGACACAACATATTCAGAAGCAACTTCCTCGGACTTAGGTTTAATAAAAGTAGGGCATACTCAAGATCTTACAAATAAAAGGTATGCCGTAAGATTATCTAGTCTCGGTCACGCATATGTTGACGTACCTTGGAGCGGAGCAACAACAGCTGCCACTTCCTCGAGTCTAGGTTTATTAAAAATCGGATATACTGAAAGTGGCAAAAACTACCCAGTTGAATTAGACGGAAGTAATAAGGCTTTCGTTAATGTTCCTTGGGTAGACACTGATACGGACACAACATATTCAACGGCTACTTCAAGTGTTGAGGGACTCATTAAGATCGGATACACTGAAAGCGGTAAAAACTACCCAGTTGAACTAGACGGAAGTGATAAGGCTTTCGTTAATGTTCCTTGGATAGATACGGATACAACATATTCAGAGGCGAATTCAAGTACATATGGCTTAGTTAAGACCGGATACACTGAAAGCGGTAAAAACTATCCTGTAGAACTGTCTAGCGGTAAAATGTATGTTAATGTTCCTTGGATAGATACGGATACAACATATTCAGAGGCGAATTCAAGTGCATATGGCTTAGTTAAAACCGGATACGCTGAAAACGGTAAAAACTATCCTGTAGAACTGTCTAGCGGTAAAATGTATGTTAATGTTCCTTGGGTAGATACGAATACTGATACTAACACAACATATTCAGAGGCAAATTCAAGTACATATGGCTTAGTTAAGACCGGATACGCTGAAAACGGTAAAAACTATCCTGTAGAACTGTCTAGCGGTAAAATGTATGTTAATGTTCCTTGGGTTGATACGAATACCGTTACAACGACCATGGTTAAAGGGCACGTAACATATACCCCTTCTACCGGTGCGGTTTTAGCAAGTGGCGGTGGATTAACAGTAGTTAAAAATGCAACAGGTAAATGGACGGTTACTATACCCTCCAGCATTCCAGGGGGCAGGCCCTCGACCAGTACAGGCTATTCAATACTAGTGGGAGGTGTTTCGGACAAAACTTACGCATTGACTGCTAATATTTATGGTAATGATAGTAGTAGCGTCCAGTATATAAAAGATTATAATGCTTGGGTAGATAGCCAAGCTACAACATCTTTTGTAATAAGAGCAACTAGAGCAACAAACGACTATACCCACTTTGGTGGTAACGATAACAATGATGCCCCTATTCATGGAATTACTTCGGTTAATCCGACTACTCCTATCACCGTCACAATATTATATTAAAGAGAGAGAGAAAAGCAAATGAAAACTATATTTTTTAACTATCCAGTAGGTACATCGAAAATTTCTTTAATTACTACTGATAAATCTGTAAGCCAACTTATAGCGGACGAGGTTATTCCTGAAGATGCTGGTTATTTAGAGCACGACCTTATTGATGAAAATTCAAATCGTAACGATTTTGCTATGATTTCAATGAACGAATATTTAAGATTTGATAATGTTGAAAACCCGACAACAGTTTCATGGGATATGGAGCTTGTCGAGATATATATTTTAGACTTGATACGTCATCAACGCAATCTGGCTTTTCGCGTCTTAGATACACTTGCGATGAGAGCGCTAACAAAAGGCTTATCAGACGTAGTTGCAGAAATTGAAGCAGACAAACAAACCTTAAGAGATCTGCCAAGTACTGTTAATTTATCTGGTGCTACCGATTATTGGACTGCACAGGAGGCCGTTCCTAATGTTTTTATTGATTTCGAATCAAAGTACAATCCTAGGCTGGTATGAGTATAAGATTTGATCTTCCAGAAGAAGCTAGACTTAAAGTTGAAAAAATAATCGAAAAAAACTACAAAGACATAGTCTTACATACAAGAATACAGGGGCTTCGTACAGTAAAAGATTGGAGCGATAAGTTAACTCTAGAATATCTTAATACCTCCAACATCTCAATTAGTAAGGAGACTAATATGGTCAGCTTTGAAGGTTTAGAGGTTACTAGACAAATAACTCCCTTAATTCAGAAACTATTTCCAAAACAAATTGTTTGGAATACAGGCTTTTTTCATTACCCCTCCACTGGATATATGGGATGGCACACAAATAGAAACCATCCGTGTAAAAAACTTTATTTAACTTGGACAAAGGAAGCAAATAAATCATTTTTTAGATATATAAAAAATGAAAAAGTAATTACAGATTACGACGATAAAGGACTTACAAGTCGTTTATTTGAAGTAACTGGTGAACCACCTTTCTTTTGGCATTGTGTAGGTTCGGAAACAGATAGATTAAGTTTTGGGTTCTCTATAAGATGATACATATGATGGATGGAGATTGGCAAATATTTAACGTGCCAACACAAATAGATTGTTCCAAAGTCTATAAGTGGATTAATCTAAAAAACATTGAACCAGTTTCGATAAATATAGGTGATATAGGCCACAAAACAATAAAAACAATAGAAACAAGAGGTAGTCGATACAAGCAAGCCGACTTAAACCTTCCGGGAATAGTAGTCAAAGGTATGAAAAACCCAGTAGATAAACCTTATAGAATGATAGATGGTCGACACAGGTTATTAAAAGCACAGACTAGTGGACGTAGCTATGTATTAGTTTATGTAATAGACGAAGAACAAGTGTTGAGATTTATTAGTTAAAAAACGCCACCACGGTTAATGATTTTATACAAATAATAAAGCATAATACCAAACTAAAAAAAGTTCTTGACATCCTATGTCAAGTTGGATATAATTCTTACTATCTGGAAATAATTTCCACAAGTTCCAAAAGCGGAAAAAGCAGGCATTTTTATGAATATAATTTCACTTGTATCAGGAGATACTTTAGCAAACTTACAAGTTACTCTTGCGAGAGATGACACAGGTGGTGCATTTAATATAAACTTAGGGGTTTCCGGAAC
>Ga0181399_1000471_pt1 | contig 14718 bp, 12 predicted proteins | sample 22SPOviralmetaG_FD_130128 | JGI IMG/M metagenome (GOLD analysis project Ga0181399, IMG submission 130128) | Marine viral communities from the oligotrophic San Pedro Time Series (SPOT) site, San Pedro Channel, CA, USA - 22 SPOT_SRF_2011-05-21 | ecosystem: Environmental > Aquatic > Marine > Strait...
CCACAGTGGGATATGAGCCGTGTACGAGGAGCAGGAGAGCGCCTTAAAACATTCGGTGGTAGAGCTTCAGGGCCAGAACCGCTGATAGATTTGTTTAACTTTTGTATTGAAGTCTTTAAGAAAGCGCATGGTCGTAAGCTAACATCTATTGAGTGTCACGACATCGTATGTAAGATTGCAGATATTGTAGTGGTCGGTGGCGTTAGACGTTCAGCCTTGATCAGCCTGTCTAATCTTTCTGATCAACGTATGTCTAAAGCTAAGTCGGGTGACTGGTGGCGAAACGAGGGCCATCGTGCGTTAGCAAACAACAGTGTTGCATACACTGAGAAGCCTGACTTTCAATCTTACTTGACTGAGATGCAGAACATGTACGAGTCTAAGGCGGGTGAGCGTGGTATCTTTAGTCGTATAGCAGCACAGAAGATTGCAGGTCGTAATGGGAGGCGTGACACTGAGCAGGATTTTGGTACTAACCCATGCTCTGAGATTATCCTACGTAGCAATCAGTTCTGTAACCTGTCAGAAATTGTTGTGCGTGAGAATGATACGTTAGCATCTCTAAAGAAGAAGTGTGAGGTAGCTTCTATTATTGGTACACTACAAGCTACGCTGACTAACTTCCGATACTTGCGGAACTGTTGGAAAAGAAACACTGAAGAAGAAGCTCTGTTAGGTGTCAGCATGACAGGCATAATGGATCATAGGATTTTGAGCGGTGCTGAACCTGAAAAACTTGAGAAGTGGTTGGACGAAATTAAAAATGTGGCTGTTGAAACTAACAAGGAGTGGGCTGAGAAGCTTGGTATTAATCAGTCTGCGGCTATTACATGTGTTAAGCCAAGCGGTACTGTATCTCAGCTTGTCGATTCTGCTTCTGGCATCCATCCTCGCTTCTCTAAGCATTACATTCGCAGAGTCCGTAGCGATAAGAAAGACCCGCTTGCAGTCTTCATGGAAGACAGGGGGTTCCCGGTAGAGCAGGATGTGATGTCACCTACGTCCTCAGTCTTTAGCTTTCCTGTGAAGGCTCCAGAGACTTCTGTGACTGTCAGTGATGTTGGCGCTATGCAACAGTTAGCACTTTGGAAGGCTTACCAGAATCACTGGTGCGAACATAAGCCAAGTATCACTGTGTACTATACGGATGACGAGTTCCTGCAAGTAGCACAATGGATATGGGAGAATTTTGATCTCTGTAGTGGGATTAGTTTGCTTCCAGTTAGCGACCATGTATATCAACAAGCTCCATACGAGGACATTAATGAAGAGCAGTACAATGCTCTGGTAGATTCAATGCCTAAAGATGTGAGCTGGGACGACTTAGAACAGTTTGAGAAAGAAGATAACACCACAGGTTCTCAAGAACTAGCGTGTGTGGGCGGTGCTTGTGAAATTGTCTAAGCCAGAGGCTAACATTTTAGGATTTAAAATCCTTATAAACTCTAAGGGGGTTGTCGAGACAGAAATGTCCGGCATCCCCGAAAAGGATTTACATAAAGCTTTTAAAGACGAGGAGCTAGAAACAATACGGAATATAATATCTCTAACCAAACCAAAGCTAGAAGCTCTTCATTCTTTCCTTGAAGAAGAGCTAAATGCTTTGAATCACAGCCCTACCATTTAGCGCGATCTGCCCAGTAAGCCGCTGACATTTTTCCTTTCTTGATGTTCTTTGCATGACGAGCTTTAAAACTAGCGCGTTTCTTTTTCATTCTTTCTGACTCTCCGGCTTTAGGCTTTCCTGCGGTCTTTGCTCCTTGCTCTCCGAAACGGATTGTTTTAATCTTGTCTCCCTCTTTCGCCACAACCACATGGCTTTTCTTCGGGTGATTTGGTGTGCGTTTCGGTTTGTTGTAACCACTAACTCCAGCCCTCTCTAGTCTTGAGTCTTTTTTCTTTTTAGCCTTACCGCCTTTCTTGTAATCATCTCTAGTCATCATGCTTTTTTCTTCCTGTATTTTCTGGTTTTAGCTGCGACTTTCTTAGGCTGCTTGCTGTGCTGTTTGCCCTTCTTGGTATCTTCGCGCTTCTTTTTGGTTGTGGCTGCATACTCTTTTTTACTTAAAGCCTTGATAGCTTTTTCGGGCAGATACCTTTCACCTGTTTTTGCACTGGGCTTACCAGACTTAGTACGCCATTTTTGTTTCGTCCAATCCTTTAGAGACTTTTGAGATTTTTTAAGTGTCATTATTTTTTATGAACCTTTTGAACTGGGAAGTTGGCTTCCAAGCTTGCGCCTTTGTGCTTAACAAACTTGCCGGAGTGCTTCATAAGTTTAAAAGATCCGTCTTTTTGTTTCATCCAGTGATGTCCTGCTGGTGCTTTTACTTTCATTTCTTGTATCCTCCACCTGCTGCTTTGTATTCTTTAGCTAACATCTGAGCTTTACGCGCAGACCACTGCCCCGCTTTACCGCCCTTAGTACCTGCTTTAATCTTGTTGAAGAGGCGTTTACGCATTGCGGGCTTTGTGTAGTTACCTGCTTCGTTTACTTTAGATTTAGTTTTAGGCTTTGCTTTTTTAGCCATCTTACTTCTCCCGTGAAACTTTCTGAACCTTTTCGACAGAGCGCATAGCTCCAAGACCTAACATACCCATCAGTACTGGCATCATTGTAGATGTTTCAATGAGCGGTATAATTATATCAGAAGAAGCTAGAGCCAGTCCAAAGTTAGTCATGGGGATAACGATGAAGTTTGAGGCCATTCCAGCGACACAAACCCACCCGACTGCTGGCCTCCAGCCCGCTACAAACATAGAGCTAGAAGCGGCTTCAACCTTGTTGACTTCTAGTTGCCCTTTTGCAAGCTCCTGTGCATGTCTTTCCGCCATTGTGCTGAGTTCAAAAGCTATGGCGTTCTTCTTGTCTTTATCTTCTATGAATTTATCTAACAGTCCGGTAACTGGGCCGATCAATGACTCTAACATTTATTTTCCCCTTGCCATATAAGCTGTTGCACCAAAGTAAAGTCCTACCACAGAAGCCTGTGATAGGAACAACATGTCTGAAAGCGAAGCTATAGTTGCTAAACGACTTTCCGGTATAAACGGAAACAGGGGCAAGATAGCGTAGATACACATGCTGATCATTGCCACCCAAGCCATTTTCTTTTGAGAGTCTGCTTTATCTTCGCGCAGCTCTATGTCTAGCATCTCTTGGTGTTGGTGTATCTCTGCGTCTGTTACAACACCATCACCGTCTAAGTCCCAGTCTTCGTACTTTGAACCGTTTTGAAATCTCTTAGGAGACACTAATAACACCACATAACAGGCTTGTGGTCGTCGCGCATATCAACGTGTACAAAACCTTTTGCAACACCAATGCCAATAAACCCAAGCGCACAGGCGTGACGCACTAGCTGCATACGCTGACGGCCTCCGTTCACTGCTATGTCAGCCGCAATGCCCTGTGCGTGTGTTCCCGGCCCTTTGGGTTTAGACTTTTCTAGTCTGTGATTAGGGCTTCTGTACCCGCTAGTAATGTAAAACGGGAAGCCACACGCTTCTCGCAGGTGATCCAGCTTGTGTACAAACTTAGGGTCTATGCCGTTCTCGTTTGTTTCTTTACATTTAAAGTCTTCGAGTTTGAAGTACTTAAATTTATGTTCAGTCATAATGATGCTAACAGCTCCTTAGATTCTTTTTTGTTTAACTTGCCTAAATTAATTTCTACTTCACTTCCTTCACCTTCTTTACTACCGAACTCTCTAGCAATGTTACGAGCTTGTGCATAAGGACTAAAACCTGCATTTTTAACACCTTTTAAAAATTGCAGTAGGTTAAAAGCTCCATCACTGTCATTAAAGTTATAGCGATCTACAATTACTGTCTCGCCTTGTTCATTTACTTTTATTTCAGCTTGTCCCAAAGTAGTTTTCATAGAATATGCTGGATCATTAAGCTTGGTAAAAAAATCAATAACCCCTCCGCCTCCACCTACATCAGAATACTGCGACTGACCTTCTTTTTGAGTGTTATAATCTTCGTACTCAAATTTATTTTTTTCTTTCTTATTTAAAGCAATAGCGCGTGCAGTTAAAAACTCTAGCTCAGGAGCTAATAAATCTTTTTCAGTTAGTTTTTTATCGCCGCCAGTAACATCATGTAAAAACTGTTTAATCATTGTAGGTATAGGGACGCTGCTTGGCTTATCAGTAGCTCCAAAAGTGTTTTCTGCTGTACGTCCTTCAGAACTAAAGTCTACGTCTGGTATTTTAACGTCTGATATGTCTACTTCAGGAGAAGATACAGCATCTCTAAGCTTATCAGCATCTATAGATACTAATCTTTTTAAAGTTTTTAAAGCCTTATTAGTTCCTTTTGAAATATCTTCAGCAGTTTCTTTTAGTTTTTTACTTCCTGAACTTAAAACTTCTTCTGTTTGATTACTAAGATTAGAAGCTATACCAGTTACGTTATCGATGCTTTCTGTTACAGCTGAAGCTACATCTTCTGTTACTTCTTTTACAGTGCTTGTTACAGCTTGCTCTGCTTTAGAATATGCTTCTTTTAATTGCATATCTAAAGTAGGCTCAGTCTTTTCTGTAAACAACTCAGAAGGAGCCTCTTGAACTGTAGGCTCTTCTGTAAACAGCTGGGTAGGAGCTTCTTGAAGTGAAGTTTTTTGTAAGCTTCCTGCCGCCGGAACATCAATATTAGAGCCAGCATATATCATATTAGGATCAGCTATTTCATTATCTGCTGCAAGCTGCTCAACTGTAGTTCCGTGTTGACGTGCAATAGATGTTAAAGTGTCTCCGGCCTGTATTTTATAGGGGCTTACTGAACCTCCCGATGCAAAAGAAGCTTTTGTATCTTCAACTAGTCTGCTTGTCACAGTTATAAATTGATCAGGGTCAAACAATATATAAGATAAATCGTCCTCTCCTTTAAGGCTCATTTCTACTTCGTTTTTATATGCAATAGAATCGTAACCTAAATCCTTTAAAAAGTTTCTAAAGTCTATATTTAATTCGGCTCTCATTAAGTCTTGTTTTAAGGCTTCAGAAACTTTTAAAGGTCTTACAGTTTCTGTAGTTATGCCAACATCTTTATAACTTGTGTCCATAACTTCTTGCGCTCTGTACGTCAGCTCTTCTAAAACATCCTCATTAAAATCTACGCCGTCTTTTTCAAATCTAGTTATAAAGTACTCATCAAACTCACTACCAGTTAAAATTCTTTCAGCTTCCCAGCCAGCCAAATCAGATTCAATGTATAAAGGATTTTCTACACTAATATAACCCTGAGTCATAGTTAAAGGTTTAATGTCTGTATCTATTTCGTCTGCATATGTGCCAAAATAACCACTATCCATAGGCACATCATCAACTATTTGCGTAGCTTCAGTTATTTCAGGAATAAAATTACCTTCGATTAAATCAGGATCGCTAAACAATAAAGAAAGTTCTTCTTGAGAAAGGTCTTTAGAGTCTATTTTACTTTTTAGTTCTTGCTTTAAAGCAGTGTTAGGCAGCCCACGAATAAGAATAGTTGTAGCTTGTCCTCGTGTACCAACGTGCGCTCCGATTTCTCTTGGAAAAGCAAAGCTAACATCGTGTTGCGCTGTGTTGTAGCTAGTTATTCCACGATATACTAAGTTTTTTTCTATAGAGTTTTTTATTTTTTCTTCTACGCTTTTTCTAGTTAAAGGAGCGCCGGGAAGAGCAGGTTGAAAATCTAGTTTAGGGGCATTAAATTTTGTAAAATCTACTTCGCCACTAGCAATTAATTTTGCAATATTTTTTTCAACAACACTTTGTAATCCTTCTGGCGAAAGACTTTGTGTGTCTGACTCTACAATTCTACGCCCTAAAAAATCTTCTACGTTGTTTAGTATTTCTTCATTAAACTTACTCATGTCTATTTTAGAAAGTTCTTCAGCACTAACATCGACTCTAACTCTATTATATTCTGTAGTTAGCTTACCTAAACTGTTAGGTATAGTAGATTCTAAAGCTGCGACAGGATCAACATCGTCCTGTGCGTCTTTAACTATTTTCAAAGCTTTTAATTTACGATCTGAAAAACCTAAAGATTGTTGGGCTTTACTCCACATCTCTTCTTGAAGGTTTGAGTCTGAGTTATTTACAGCTGACCGCCACTCAGGTAAATCTTCTAATTCAAAAATAGATTTATAACTATCTGGCTCTAAGTTATTAACAACTACACCATCAATATATTCTTGAACTTTAGGATCAGTAACATCTATTTTTAAATTTTTTGCTTGCCTGTCAATATTATTAGCAGCATTTTGAACAGTGTCTCTGTTAAATAAATCATCAACATTTTTAGAAAGTTTTGAAGCTGTTTCAGTTGTAAACTCTACTGCTTTTTTAGCTATTGCTCCCGAAACCAGTCTTCCTACGCTATATTTAGCGCGTGTAGCTTTTCCACCTTTGCTCATTAAAACTTTAAAAGGATCAGTAGTATCCATAAATGCCGAACCTGCCTGTACATTGTACGGCTGGCCTGTCATTTTATCTATACGCTCATCGGGTTCAGTAGGGGCGTTAGGTACTAATACTTCTCCACCCTTGTTGTATCCTATTTTAGCTGTAGGCTCATCAAATTCTACTATAAGCGCCCCTGAAACATAGTCTTTTTCAATTTCTCTTAAAACGTCTTTATACTTTCCTACGGTATCTTCACCTAAAATGTTTTTTCCAAAGTATGTTCCATTTAGAAGAGGAACTTTCCCACCTACTGTAGGTACTATGCCTTGTTGTAAAAGTTTAATTGCGTCAGAACCTACTGGGCCAACAGGCAAAGCAGCGTAAGGCAGCGCACTTTTAGTATATTTAGAAGATGTTCTAGCTCTTTGAAGACTATCTAACAATATACCGTTACCGCCCCATCGCGCAACTGCTTCGGCATAAATCTTACTGGTGTCTTTTCCTTCTTCGTTTGTCCCGTCACTACGGACATAGTTAGTCCAACGAGCCATGTTAGTCATAATTAAACCCGCAGCTATTGTTTTAGGTACATTTCTAACAGGGTCTTTAATCATTGCTTTAGCCGCACCTTTTAATACAGTATTAGTGAAGGCTACAGGATAACCTAACAGTTGAAAGGCTATTCCTGTTTTTGGGTTAGAATGTAAAAGAGGTTTTAGTCCTGACATTGCTGTAGGTTGCAGCACTACTGAATTAGAATATCTTGCAGCACCGCCCAACACTTGTTGATCATAAAAGGCTTCGTCTTTTTTAGCTCCGTTTTTAAACCACTGTACGCCTTGCTTATAATCAATACCTAACTCTGCTAATTCTCCAGCCATTGTTTCTAATCTACGGCTCATTTTTTGGTTGCCGTTAGCTGCTAAAGCCGCTAAGTTTTCATTAATTAGATTTTTACCTGACGCATAAGAAGCTGTCTGTACAAACTTAGTCCACTGATCTAGAAGCGTTAATCTAAAAAACTTATTGCTTTTATCTTGTAGCCAGTCATTTACTAGATCGTCACCTGCAAGACGGTTGCCTTGTTGTGCCATTGCTTGATCCATTGCAATACTATACTTACGCATTTCAGAAAAAGCTTCTTTAGCTGTAAGGCCATGATTTGTTTTTAAATTATTTTCTAAGTCTTTTGTTATACCTTTGAAAGAAACTTCTAGTGCTTCTCCAAAACCTTTAACAGAGTTTCTAACTCCTGCTTTGCCTACATTAATAAATACTTCTGTTAAGCTTGAAAGTGTGGCTAATCCTAAAAGAGCCACTCTGTTTGTAAAGCCGTAAACATCTACAGCAGTCTGAACGCCTTTTCCAAAGCGTTCCATGCCTTCCCCAGTTGCAGTTTTATATAGCAAGTCTATTTGATTTGCTTCTGCTTGCGTTAACCGTTGTCCTTTTTCAGACATTTCTTTTTGTATTCGAGCAGTCCAAAACTTTCGAAAGTCTTTTAAGTTATTAACTCCTAATACACGGTGTTTTGCAATAGACTTTCCTGCTTGGAAAGTATAAGCGTTTAACGATCCAAGAACGTCGTCGTTTAAAAACTCTTGAAAATCTGCATCATTTTCAATTTGATTCAACTTACGTTTAGCTGAAAAGAAGTGTCCTCCTGTTCCGCCAGAATCTATTTGATCTTTAATACTTAGCATGTCATCAACAGTATCTTTACCTGTTCCTTTTGCGTAGCCGCCTTTAGTTTCTAAAAGCTCTGCAAGTTTTTCAGGGTTAGCTTCAATAGCTTTTCTATCCCACATACGAGGGAAATAATTATCAACAAGGTCGTCAATAACATTGATTTCTTTTAAACTTACTCCCATTTCTTTGTATAGTTCGCGTATACCTAAAGCTGCTTTATTTATAGCTTTCATTGTGCCAGCTTCTAACTTTTCATTAACAACAGGTTTATTGCTTCGCAGAGCCAGCATTAACATATTATTAACATCTTCAGCTAGTGTGCCTTTGACTGCATGTAGTGAAATGTCTTCTACAATAGAACGAAATTTTTCGCTATATCGCCCGGTAATTTCTCGTTGAACTTCAGACAAATCTTTTTCTACAATTTTAGTGTTGGTTTTTAAACCTATACCAAACTCATAGCTTAATTTTTGCTGTAATATTTTAGCTGTGCCTGACACTTTTGTTAAAGGCGATAAAGTTCCCGCTGCTTTTCCAAACAAGTTGCCCGTTAAATTAGCATAAGCTTTAAATGCTGTTTGTTTAAATTGATTTTTAATTTCATCAGCCGTAGCTTCTGAATTTGCTGCGGCTCTTATGGCGTCTAAAATTTCTTCCTTTGTTTTTTCACCGCCTCCAATATCTGAAACAAACTGATCTATGTTTAAATCATTAATGTTTTTTATATTTACAGTATCTCCAGCAAGAAGCCTATCTAAATCTTCTATAATTTTTCCACCGCTGGCTGGAATGTATTCTCCTGCAATTCCCTCGTCAAACATTTCAGGCGTTGGAGAAATATCGTCTGATATATCAGAGCCTTTCGCAAAGTACTTGCTTGCATACTTACCTACTCCATAAAGCCCTGTGCCAAAAAGTGCGCCCGCTCCTACGCCTACAGCAGTTTCTCCAAGACTATAACCTTCACGTTTATCTAAAGAAACATCTAAGTCTTGTGCAACTAAAGAACCTGCCCCGCCATAAAGACCGCCAATTGTTGCAGAATAACCTAAAGGGTTTTTTGTGGCGCTTGCTCGTGTTGCAGAAATAGCGTCTTTTAAATAGTCTTTTCCTTTTTTCTTTGCAACAGCGCCAGTACCAATACGAGCAGCAATACTTGTTCCACCTGTTAAAGGAGCAGCAAGTATTGCAGCGCCTGTAGCTAACATTTCAGGATTAAAAATAGTATCTATTGTATAATCTTTTACAGCTTCTAGTTTTTCACCTACCCCTGTTAAAGACGAAACTTCAAAACGATCTTGAAGTAAACGATATGCTGCTTTAACTTCTTCAGGAGCATCTTTTAAAATGTTTGCTTTAGCTAGCGGCGCTCCAAAACGAGCAACATCGTCCCGCATAAACTCTGCAATGTCGTCCTGTTTACCTATTGTTGCTTGATCAATTACAACAGAACCAAGCCCTCTATTTTGAGCGAGATAATCAGTAACTTCTTCAAAAGCTTGATTAACTTGAGCATCATTTTCAAAGTCTGTGACACTATATGAACCTTCAGTTGGTGACATAGTAGAAGTGCTTAAATCTATAGTCACACTTTCATTATCTGCATATACATCTTCGTATTCTTCAATAGGAAAATTAAAAGCTGTGTTGTTTGTTTTTGAATTTCCATTAGACATTAACTATTCTCCGTAAGTAGAAGTGTACTCTGCTTGTAACTGATTTAAAGTTTTTTTAGCTTCATCTAAACTTTTTTGATACCGGGGTATGTTTGCTTTTACTTTTGGGTTAATCAATAAACTTTCAATATATTGAACTTGCTTTTCAGCTTTTATAATGTCCTTGTAATTTTTTCTTTGCTTTTGTGCTCCTGCGCTTTCTGTTTTACGCCCTCCTCTTGTTTTAGGTGCTGGTGGAGGGACAACAATAACAGAAGAGGCCGGATCAGGAGCATTAGTAATTGCCGCTGCTGTGGATTGCATAGCGGCTAGACTATTATTTTTCCTGTTTCTAAAGTCATTTCTTACTGCTTTTGCTGTACTAATAATTTCGCTATTGTTCTCTGTAGGATATTTTGCAACTTCTTCGGCTACCATTTGAGCTTCTTTTATGTACTCAAAACCGTTTAAGCCTTCAAGTTTATTAAAAATCTTTATTAAATTTTTACGTTCTGTTTTAGAAGAATTTACATATTCTATAATTAAATTTTCTCCTGTATTCCCTACAAGCTTTCTAATTTCTGTGCTGGTAAATTTACCTTCTCCAGATGTTTCTGACAAAGCCATAGCTTTAAGGGTAACATATGGCGAGTAACTGCCTGCTCCTTTACTTCCTGTGCCGGTTCCGTTTGCGGTTGCATCGTCAATATATACTTGAGTTGCAACTTGAGCTGCTCTTTTTGAACTTAAATCTAATTGATCCATTAAGTTGTAAATCATTACACCTACGCGAGCATGTTGTCGCTTTATAATCGCTTCTCTTGCAGCCCCCTTTTCTTTTTTATTTCCATACTGATAGTTAAGACTTTTAACTTCTTCGTCTATAAGATTGTTTATTATTTCTTTAGTGTTTTCTGGAACATATGCATTGAGAGCATCGCTGCCTAAAGTAGTAAATGTTGAATTGTCTGTTGCAGCAGCCACGTTAACATCAAAATTATTTTTAGCACTTAAAGAACCTTTAGAGTCTATATTTCCAGAGTCTAAATCAACTAGTCTGGTAGTAGAACTTCCGTCTTGATTTAAAGACTTTACTTCCTGTAAATAGTTTGTTTTTTCATTTCCAAAAGGGTCTTTGGTTTTCTGTTCATAAACTTTTCCGCGAACAGCAGTAGGAACCCCCAGTTTTTCAGGAAGCTCTTCAGCTAAAATAGCAGACAAACTTGCATTTTTAGTTTCTTCGTATAGTTTTTGATACTTATTTATATTTTCAGAGCTGCTTAAAATGCTAGAAATATTTGTATTAATTTCATCGTCAGCAGAAAGACCAGTTACTTTTCCTAAAACTTTATTTATTTTACTTTGCACATCTTGAGGTCGAGAGTCTCTAATAGCTTCTAAGTATGAGTCTTCGTTTGCTTCTGGGCCAACTGTTGAAATATATTTATTATGAGCGTCTAGTCTTTTAGTATGCGCTTCGCGTAAAATATCTCCAAATTGTTTACCTCTAGATTTTAAAAGAGCGTCATACTGTGTTTTATTATAGTAAGTCCCATACTTTGCATCCAGCTCTAACTTAGCTCTAGCTTCTCCCTGCGCTGTCCAATAAGCATTGTAACCTCCATCATAAGCCTTAGCAGTTGTTTCTTGGCCTGCTATTTCTTCAGAGTTTCTATAAGCTGTTCTAGTTTTAATAATATTACCAGCGTTCATTTCTTGCTGTTCAAACTTTTTATTATCTTCGTTAATTACATAGTTTGCAAAACCCATACCTATGTCTAGCCCTAAAGCTATACGCTCAGATTTTTTTTGCGCTTTTTCGTTTTGTTTCCGAATACGTTCATTTTCCGTAGACATAGCGCCTAAAAGACTTTTACCAAACTCTGTAGACGTTTCGCCTTTTATAGTATCTAAATCAATAGCCATCTTTTATTATCCTTCTTGTTTCATAGGTGCTGCCATAAGGCTTGGTTGAGTGGGAGCTTCCTCTTCTTCGGTTAACTCTGGTAATGAAGCCATTTGTGCTTCCATTTCCTGAGTAATCATGCCTTGAGGGACTCTTCCAGATGCTGCTGCTTTTTTCATTTCGTTTATTTTTTCTTGATGATACTTAGAGCCAAAAAGTTTTTCGTTCTCTAACTCTTCTTCTTCTTCACCAGAATAAATAACTGGATCAATGCCTAATCTTTCAGCCAATGCAATGTACATATATGCTAAAGGTTCGACAAGCATCATCATTAAATCAGGGTTAAAAGTCCCTCGTGTAAACTCCCCCATTAGTATTGTCTGCACTACAGACATAATAGAAGTACCATCTTCTAAAGTTTCCATAACAGGAATGTACATATCTTCGCTTGTTATTTCTTTCCACAGGTATAGTGTGGCTTCGTGAACATTTGTAAAACGAGGGGCTTGCTCAAAAGGCGCAGGATTTTCTGGATCATTAGTTAAGGATTGTCCGGGTATTGGACGATTCATTTGACTTCTAAATTGTAAAAATTCTTCGTTGTTCATTTTTTAATTACCCTCTCATTCCAAAACGATCAAACCCCATGACTTGCTCATAGCTGGCGTTTTGAACAGGTTGAGCAGAAGCGCCCCAAACATTTTGCATTGCAAAAGCAGTCGGGTCTATCATTTGAGAAGAAGCCCTGATATTTGTTTCAGGTGACGCTCCGACAGGCGGCATATCAAAAGCTGTACTCATTCCTTGAACCTGAGTGCTATAAATATCAACGCCTTCAGGCTTACCTGCAATTGCTTGAATAGCCGCAGTTTTAATTCCTTCTGCGGGAGCTTCAGCAAGAGCCGTGCCAACTTTTTCAGGAAGTTTATTAGCTTGTTCTATAATTTTATCGTCAAAAGATAATGCATATTCTTTTACTCTAGCAGGAAACTCTTTAATGTCTTGCTTTAACTGTGGGAAAAATGCTTCACTTTCTTCACCTGTAGCAACACCGCCAGCGCCGGTCGGTTGTGGCTCTGGCCTCTCTAAAATACTTGTACTTGTTGTGTCAGTTGCATTACTGGTTACAGCTGGTTTAACAGTAGTATCTACTGCTTCTGTACCTAACGGTTTTGCAGGAGTAGTAGTAGCTTTAAGATTTAAATCTGGTTTTCCTATTGCTGTATTAAAAGAAGATATAGTTTTATCCATTTGTGCTGTAATGTCACCTTTTACATTAGACCAAGCGTCTCCAAAACTTGTAGCAGCTCCTTCTATTTTAAAGCCTACTTTATTCAAAGCTGTTTTACCAAACTCACTAACAAAAGATGTAACCCCTTCCGTAACAGTTTTAAAAGCGTTGTGACCAACTTTAACAAAATTACCAGCAGCCTGAATAACTTTAGCTGCGTTTGCTCCAACTGAACCTAATTTTCCTATTCCTGCCACTACAGAACTAAAAGTGCTAGATAATATTTGTCCAATTCCAAAAGGCATAAACATCATAGCAATTTGACCAGCAATGCCTATTTTGCCCATGAATTTACCTATCGATTTAAAAGCACTTTTAATTCCCTTGCCAATTTTTTTAAATCCTTTTTTAACTCCTTTCCAAACTTTACTTAAAAATCCCATTTTTAACCTCCAAAGTACCTATCTGCAATTTGAGTAAGAGTGTTGATACTCGTTTTATTTTTTTCTGCTGAAGCTTCGTTACCAATAGCTGTTTGTAACAATGCAGCTTTCCGTTGTTCGTTTGATTCATAAGCTTGTCTAACATACGTTGCTTCATCTCGTAACTGCTGCCACATTTGAGCTTGATCAGCTGCTGTCATATTAAAAGCATTTTGAACATTTTGCTGATTAGCTGCGTTAGCCGCTGCGGTATCTGCGGTGTTAGCTTGCCTACGCCATTGAACATTTGATTGTTCGATAGCTTGGGCGTTTGCTGCGTTCCACTGATCGCGTTGTAGGTCTGACTGTTCGTTAAATTTAGCTACATCTACTTCAAGCTGTGCAGTAAGACTAGCAGCTTGTAGCTCGTTACCAGCCTCAATAGCTGCTTGACGATTAGTTTCTTGAGTGTTGAACTGCTCCATGGCGTTAGCTTGAGAAGCATTGAACTGTGACATGGTAGCTGCTAAGTTAGCATTAAACTGATCGGCTTGGTTTTGAGACTGAGCATTGAACTGCTTTGCAGCATTGGCAGCGGCTTGGTCGGACAACAGGCGTTGTTGTGCCATCTGTTGGTCGAGTATAACAGCTTGCTGACGATTGTTCAAGTTTGCCATATCCATTGACAAGAAACTTTGAGCATTTGTAATCGCTAACTTTGTGCGCTGATCTGCGTTTGCCATGTCCATTGAAGCTAGTGCAGTAGCGTTTTGCATTGCTGCTTGCTGCTCTGCGTTAAAGTCTGCCATAGTCATAGACTGCATAAACTTACTGTTAGTTAACGCTACTTGCTGCTCTGCGTTAAACTTAGTTAAGTCTATGTTCGCATTTACTGAAGCGTTTGTAACTGCTCGTTGTTGATCTACGTTCAACTGTGCAACACCCATTGACTCTGCAATCTTTGCTTGAGTTAAGTTTGTTTGCATCTTGGTGTTAAGGTTTGCAAGCTCAGTCTGCTGCTCTGCTGACATAGTTTCAGAAGCTGCTTGGTTTAACGCAGACAGGTTAGCTAGTCGCATTTGCTGATCGTTGTTTAGATTTGCAAGCTCCATCTGCTGCTTGAAGCCCGCATTCTTTCCTAAGAAGTCTGCTGCAACCTGCATCTCAGCCATACGCTCTTGCTGTACTGCTGACATGTTTGCGGCTTCTGTAGCATTTTGATACTGCATGTTAGCCAGTTCAATCTGCTGTTCGTTACCTAAGTTTTGCGCGGCCATCGCCTGTGCGTTCTGCGCGTCCATCTGTGCAGCTTGCTGACGGTTCGCTAAGTTCTGCGTCCGTGTCTGTTGTTGCAACTGAGCCGTAGTCATAACAGCGTCTTGCTTAAACTGGCTTTGCATTGTCTTCATTTGCTGAG
>Ga0181399_1000472_pt1 | contig 14709 bp, 8 predicted proteins | sample 22SPOviralmetaG_FD_130128 | JGI IMG/M metagenome (GOLD analysis project Ga0181399, IMG submission 130128) | Marine viral communities from the oligotrophic San Pedro Time Series (SPOT) site, San Pedro Channel, CA, USA - 22 SPOT_SRF_2011-05-21 | ecosystem: Environmental > Aquatic > Marine > Strait...
CCAGACGATACTAACCCTATGGGTGATAATCCTACTGGTTTTATACCCAGAGGGTTCTATACTGATGCGGAGGAAAAACCTAAGAAGATAGACTATGCGAAAGTATCTAAGGAAGAAATAGCACAGAGGAAGGCAAAGGGTAAAGTAAGGTTAGATAAGATTGCGTCTAATAAGGCACTCCCTTTAAGGTTAAGGTTGAAAAATACACCAAAACCAAAAGAAACAGCAACTACTAAGTTTAATAAACGAAAGGAAAAACCAAGAGCGGAAACCTTTGATGAAATTATAGAAAGGAAAGCAGATGAAAATAAGAAAAGGTTTATAAAGAAAGCACCAGCACCTACTAAAACTAACTTAGAAGACAACCCAAGTTCTATGAGTTTCTTTCATAATAGTTTTAAGGGGATTAAGAAAAAACCATTTGTTAAGAAAGCACCCTATAAAGAACCAAGAAAAACCGACTTAAATAAGAAAGGTAAGTCAAAAGAACTCATAAGTAGGGAAAACCGATTACCAGTAGAAAAGGTGGAAAATACACCCACAACCACAAACCCAGCGAAAACAGTTAAGACAACTGCTAAGACTAATAATCTTCGTGTTCCTAAGTCTGTACCGCCTAAACAAGTTAGTAAAGTCTCAAAAACACGAGTTCCTCCTACTCCTAATCCGTTGGTGAAAAGAAAGGTAAAGAAACCATTACCGAAAGAAGTTGTAAAGTATTTAGAAGACAAAAAGAAAGGTATAGTTTCTGTTCCAGTAAGTATGCCTAAGGTGGAATATGTCCCTCCCCCAGAAACATTTGATAGTTATAAAGAACCCCCAGATATGAGAATTAAGAAGTTCGGTTATTTAGATAGTATAACAGATATAGAGTTATCTGCCGAAGAACTTGAAAATCTTAAGAATAGACCAATCCAAGTTAGAGAAATAGGTAAGTCAGGCAAATACATACCCTTTGACGAACACCCACCAACCGTCTTAGAGAGTTATAATTATAGCGAAGTAGAGATACCAAATTCTTTTAAGGCACGACCGAATACAGTTAAGGGAAAAGAGAAAGGAGTTCCAAATCCAAACTTACCAGATTTATTCTATCCTAAAGGTGTTAGTAATTATGGTAATGAAACTTCGGTTTTACCAGCATTTTTACCTAAGAAACTTACTTTTGTAGCAGACCAGAAGAACGGATGGGTAAGTCAAGATACAGAGTATAAGACTAAGTCCATTAAACCCTCTTCATACGATAGGATAACTCCAGCAAGAAGAGGACAACCTAAGTTCGTTGTGGATACTACTTCAGTTCAGGGTGAATTTGATAATATCATATATCCTAATACTGTTAGGGCAATTAAAGAGGATTTGAAGGAAGATAGAAAGAGAGATGCTAAGGCACTAAAAGCGAGTATGGAAACAGGTAGATTTATAAACCAGCAGTTCCCAGAAGAAGGACAAGGTAGTCTTAGTAGAAGTCTGTATAATAAAAAGATTAAGAAAAAGGGAGGAGATACATTCGGTCAAGAATTCCAAGATTATAAAAGGATAAACGAACTATTACAACTTCCATTTAACTATGCCCTTCGTGCTACTCATAATAGAACAATTGCGGAAGGTTGGGCGAAACCAATAGGTAGGTATAAGGATAAGTCAGGAGGCAGTCAGTTAAATCCAGATTTCCGTAGGGGTGCGGCGAGAACAGGATATACTGACTACCGAACTTACCAAGCACCAATACAAGACGAAGGAGATTTTTTTGGAGAAGGAGAATTTGCCTTAGGAAGTAATCTACTTGCGGACTTAGAAGAAGGTAGTGGAGCGATACCGACAAATGAAGGAGGATTGGTAGATGCCGTAGATGTTATAGGAAAGCAGAAGAAGGGTAAGAGAACTTATCCTAAACCGACAAAGAAAGAGTTAGTAGAAAAACAAGGGGCAAACCCATTCGTAAGAGGTGGTAAGGAGCGAAAACTTACAGGTAAATTTGCTACAAGTGGAAAAGTAAGGAGACAAAAGGATTACAAAGAACCAGATGAAGAAGAGAAGAAGAAAGGAATGAAAAAGGTAGAATTTACTAAGGTGGGAAATATAGAGAAGGGTTCAGGTAAGACAATAACAATAGCGGAAGGAGAGTGGAATGGTAAGGAGTTTATCTATAATGGAAAAACTAAGAAACTTACGGCGGATGACCCTTCGCTTTTAGCACTTGGAGGAGGTGGTAAGAAAATCTATTTTGAGGAGATAAGGAAGAATAATAAAGATACAGAAATAGTCCCAGTTCCTAAGGAGATATTCCGTTCGGCACAATCTACAGTAGGAAGAGATAAAAAGTTAGAAGGTAAGATGGTTGGTGGTGAAGCAACAGAGGCACAGAAAAGCAAACTGAATGCTGGATTACTAAAAGGGATAGAAAGGCAAAAGGCGAGAAAGGAGGGTAAGGAGGTAGATGATACGAATGAAAGTGTTTTTACTAAGAAGGGGAAACAAGAGTTCGCAGATAAATACACAAGAAAGGGAGTTTCTAAGGAGGTTATAAAAAGGTTCTTAGGAGAAGAGGTAAAAACAAATCCATTAACTAAGTATAGTTCTAAGGAGGACGCATTTACTAAAATGTCTAAGAAACTTGAAAAATCCCTAACTTCTACTGGGAATGAGAAATCTAAGAAGAAAGACGATGAGTATATTAAAAAAAGAAAGGAATTCCAAGACAAGTTTGCTGAATTTATGAAAACCGCTCAGGAGAAACTTAGGACTGGGACTGCTGGAGAGAATAAGAAAACTTCAGCACAGATGACTAAGAAACGAGAGAGATTAGATATTAACCTAAAAAAGTTAGCAGAGAAGTATGGAAAGTAAAAAAAAACTCTTAGGATATATATATATGAGTGAAATGATGTTTGAGAAAGAGAGACCTAAGAAGGAACTTAGTAAAAGGCAGAAGGACGCTCTTGCTAAGGGACGAGCGAAGTTGAAACAGAAGCGTATAGGAACTATTATAGAGGAAAATGAAGTTAGTATCCCAGCACCTAATCCATATAAAGCAAGACAAAGGGAAGAACGATTACTTAGGCAAAAGGTATTAGATGAAAAGCGAGAGATAGACATATATAATAAACTTATGAAAAAAGGAAACGATAAAATCAATAAGTTTAAAGAACTAAAATATAACTGGTTAGACCAAGCACCAAGTATGAAGGAATATAATGACTTCAAGGGAGTTCTTGATACTATTACCGAAGAAGATATCCTAACAGACAATCATATAAGTAAGTTGGAACAAGGACTTAATAGTTTTACAATCTTTCCTGATGAAGTAATCGCAGAAGAAGCAGTAGAAAGCGATGGCGATATAATCGCTACAGAATTAGATAATATCGTTGATGTATATTAAAATAGATATGTAATAAATACTTAAGGATATAATTAGTAGTATATCCAGAGCATAATGGCGAACATAAGTATAAATGTATTGAATTCACTAACCGCAGACCAGCAAACCGTAGCAAAAATAGATAAGGAAAGATATAAAAGACTGAAGGGAGGTCTCAACTATATAGGTCAAGACTTAGGACTAAAAGATTGGGAGGTTCTTATGGATATGGAATTAGAATTAGTATGCGGTCATACTAATAACCCTCTTAAACATCTAATAAATCATAAGTGTTATGAAGAAGAAGATGGAGTAGATAAGTATTCTTGTATCTGCGGAAAACCGCATCTACACCATCTTACTATATTAGAATTTAATAGTAAGTTATATATATTAGGAAGTAAGTGTGTTGAAGAATTAGAGAAAATTGCCGAAGTCAAAAAGTTAGACCCTTGTATAAGGGAAAAGATAGGAGACTGGATAAAAGCGATAGACTTATATACAGCACAAAATAAATTTAAAAAATGTCTTGGGTGTAAGGAACTCAAGGTTAGTAAAACTACGGAATATAAAGACCCAAGAAGGTTTCTAAGATGTAATAAATGTGTTAATAAAAAGCGAGTTCTTTGTGGAGAATGTAATGTCTGGCGTTTTCATCCAAAAAATAGTAAAAAGGCGAAGTTCTATTTTAAATGCGAAAGTTGCTATTCTAGGGCGTTAGGAGACGCCGATTTAGATAATATGACTTTCCTAAGTGATAGCGATTAACCCTTTCTTCGCAAGTGTCTTCCTTGCCCTATATTCTCTCATTCTAATTTTCTGCTTTTCCCTATATTCAGGATTAGTTTGATAGCGAAGTCTATATGCTTCTGCTCTATCCTTTTTATTTTTTTTACTTACTTCTGTATCACTATTATATCTTTTATGATATTGTTTCAGTTGATTTTCTTTCTGGTTTAGGTAGTTAGTATGTATCGTATCAAAGGACGATTTTAGTTCTTCTCCTAACTTTTCCTTAACAACCTCCTTAGTAGTTAAACCCAGTTCAATCATCTTCTCATAATTTTTAAGAAGAAATGTAGTATTATCCATTTTATATACTTATCGTTATATCTTTAAATATGTTAGAGTTATGTTTTCTTTTTATGGTCTGGGTTAGTCTGTTCGTTGGGGTCTGTTTTCCTTTGTGCTTGGACTGGTCTTATGATTTTTAGAATAATACTGGAGTTAGGGTCTATTTCTGGATTTTGAAGATTAGGATAAAGGACTTTGAACTTTATGGAATTAAGTATCTTTTTCTGGTTTAGGATATGTATTAAGGGTTCAGTATTATTCATAAAATCGTTAGTTGCTTGTTGTGAAAATGGAACAACTCCTAAGAGACCCATACCCTTAGTATTTTTTATACTATCTTCGTGTGCTTCTAAAATATCGCTTGTTATGATATAATAACCTTGTTCGTTTAAGGTAGGTAGGTTTAGTGCTGTTAGTGGTCTTCCCTTAGTTAAAATAATAGTTCCAGTCATTTCCTTCCACATACTACTAAAGTATGAATAGATATTATTGATTTCTCCTCCATAGTCGGTGGTATTACCACCAGAACTCTTATAAGGAATTGCCGTCCCAGCAACATTCCAAGGAGTATTGATATCCATATTATTATAAGTTCTTGGTGCTATATGGTTTCTCTCACCTTCAACCAAAACTTCGGTAGGATTATAAGCAGTAGCAACTCCAGAACTCGCCCCAACACCTAAATCCACTCTAGTAGTAGTTCCCCAAAGTCTAGGATTATCAGTAGGTAAATCCCCTAAGATGGGTCGGTCGTAATACTGGTTAAGTTCATAAGCATCCTCATTACACATTTGTTCGTAAGTAAATCCTAATCTCGCCCATATACTAGAATTCCACGCAGTTTTCGCCTTACTAGTAGTAGTAAAATAATCATTATAAGTTAGTAAATGTAGTTTATCTTGATTATAAACCTTAGGATTAGTCCAATCTACATCTCCAAACTTTCTTGCTATATTCCTCGCCCAGTTATAAACACCTATACCACCATATCTACTAACTGTATTCTGGAAACTTCGTAGAAATGCTGGGTGTATATAGTTAGGATTTGGGGTGTTGTCCGTATAAAATTCATTCTTACTATTCTCATTCGCCCTTTTTAGCATTACTCCTTCCTGACCGGCACTTTCTATTTCATTACCATAATTATCGTAAGCAGGACATCTCCAAGGTTGGTGTAGATTATTTATATTAAATGAAGAACTTTCTGGAGACCAATTTAGTCTAAAGTCTGGAGTTCCTAAATAAAAACCATTCCTAAGAGGGTTGTAATCAAAATCAGTATTACTGATAAGTCCTACCCTTGGTTGAGTTTGGAGACCTTCTATGGGGACTGGGTCTTTTACGAAATAGTAATTGTCTCCGTGATTTAGTGTAGGTATTCCTACCCCACTCGGTCTGGTCTGGTTAAATGGGTTAGGTGCTGGTCTTGGGTTATATTCTACAATATCTACATTCATAGAATATAGATACTTTTTCCTACTATTATACTTCTCTAAAGCAGTAGGTATCCCACTTTCTTCGGTAGTCGCTGGTGCTGTAATATACACTTTCCTCATATCATTAACATACTTAGGAATTGTAAAAAGTCCAGCACCCTCCTTTTCACCATTAGGGAAAACCCTAAGTGGTGGTTCAAAGTCGGGATTTTGACTATTAGTTCCATTCTCATTTTCGTTAAATGCCCTCCTATCTATTTGTGCGTAAGTCCCAGATTTTAACAACCCAGCAACATAAGGCGAACCTTCATAACCTCTTATACAATTATCAAATCTTATAACTCCACCGAATTCTGCTGGTTGCCCTGTCCCAGTAGGAGAAGCAGTAGTCAAGACCCAACCTCCGTAAAATACTCTTTCCATAGTTTCTGGGAAAAAGAGAACTCCAGTAGAAGGCAAGTTATTAGTATTCATTTGGTAGGGGTCAGCATTAGTCCCCGCTCCAGTAAGTCCATTTTGGAAGGACTTTGTAGCAAAGTAAATCTTAGTAAAGTCAGGGTTTATTGCGTCGCTAGGTTGGCAACTAACTCCAGTATTAAAACCTTGGTAATTTGCTAAGAAGGGACTAGTCCAGTCATTATCCGCATTTACTCCGTCGTGAGTATCTATCGCAAGTTTTTTTATATAAGTTGTGTTATTATCAAAGTTAGTAGTCTTAGGAGAATTAGCAGTTAGGTTAATTAGTTTTTCTTCTATATAATCCGTAGAAAAATCATTTTGCTTAACTCTATTATATACTAACTTACCGTCAATCTGGTCTTCTATTAACTTCGCCATTTGACTAACTCCATAAACGCCCTTAGGAATAAAAATACCTATCTCCTTAGTTAAAGGTTCAATAAAGTAATCCGTCCATCGTGTAATACCTGTAGGTTGGGTATCTGCGAAGTTTTCTCCTACGGTTAGATGAACTGCTGAAAGGGGTGCTTCGCTTTTTCCTATATCTTTACTATTTTGATTTCCGTTAGTTTCTGGAGGTAGGTAATTTCCGTGTCCTCTATATAGTTCTGGGATATCTAGTTTTGCTGTATCTCTCCTAACTAAATTATGGGATTTTGCTGGGGCGGTATAATCGTCATAGAGAGTTTCGTATTGTGCGTCGTCATTAGGATTACTAACCTTAGAACCTATAGGTGCGAAATTCTCATTATCAGTCTTATAATAGTTTATAGACATAAATTCGTCTATATCTTCATCTATTACAATAGAATTTCCTGTAAGTCCCTTCTTATTGATTAGACTATTCTGGATTGTTATTTGTGTCCCTTGTGGTAAGACCAAACCTTCTTCTCCTATCCTATATTCCCATTCATTAGTATTACTTTCACTTTTTACCGAGTTCTGCCTATTACAGTCTAAATAAACTACTTCAGTAAGGTCAGTCATATATAAGTATAGAATAAAATAATATGATATTTTTTTTTTATTTTTTTTTTTTTTTGTGTAGAAAGTGTATGTTTTTGAGTTGGAAACTTTAATTTTCAAGACTTTCTAAGTCTGGTTCTTCGTCTTCGGTAATATCGCTAACCATCCCTTTCTCCTTACTCCAAAGTAATTCGGTATGATTTCTCCGTGCTTCTAAGTGTTCTACAGAGAGATATAGGAAATCGTGTGGGTTCTTACGACTTTGTCTAAATATTTCCATAAACTTCTTCTTACTACCACCAAAATAACTTAGGTCTTCCGCCATTTTCTTAATCTCTGTTTCTGGGAATTCTCCTAAGATGTAATACCCACTACTATTAGTTCTAAGAATACCATTAAAATACTTAAAATACTGACTTGCGATTGCGATTGCTATTCTACCTTCTTGGTCTTTATTACCTATATGTCTATAATGACTTACTAATTCACTAATCTTATCCACCTTACCAGTTCTCTTAAAATTGATTGAACCTATAATATCGTCAAAGATTATTAGATACTTACCACTTTCTTCATCTGCCTCTATCATATGTAGGATTTCGTCCATTAGTTCATCACTATAACTATCAAATACGAAGTCAAATTCCTCTATCATATACTTATTAACAGCGTCATTATGAGCGGTTGTAGAAATCAGTATCTTTACCTTAAAGTCCTTAGCAAAAAACCGTTTAGACATATATAGACTATTTAGTAAGGTAGATTTCCCTGCCTTAACACGCCCTACGATTAGGTGTAAGTGGGTAGAATTACTAAGTGGATACTTACTATCTCCTTCATTTAGACGCTTCTTATCTACTTTTACTGGGTATATTTCTAAATCAACTTCCTTTTTCTTTTTCGCAGAATTATTCTTAATATTATTCTTAGGATTTTCCATATTATTATAATATATGTATATATTATTATGAGTTATTTAGACCAACTAAATAGTTTTACTGGAGACCTAAACCTACAACACGAACAGATGACCGCTTCTCTATCCAACTTAGCAGAAAACCTACAAGGTCAGTTTAACGATGAATTTAATAAGACTATAGAACAGATGGAACTTGCTGGAGGAGCGGTAGGAACTGCTGGTGTTGGACTTAGTGGAATTCATAAGTCTTTTAAAGGTTTTAAGAAATGGAAAGATGCGAGAGCAGAGAAACTTAGTAAGGCACAAGAAACAACAAGAGGCGGAGAAAAGATAGACCCAGACTTACGAATTACCGAAAGTGAAGCAAAGAGTATTACTGGAGGCGATAAGGAAGAAACTTTAGAAGAGTTAAAGGCGAGAGTTGCTGAAAATAATAGAGTAGGTAAAGTTGAAACAGAACAAAAATTCGTAAATGAACCAGAAGCACAAGCACAAGGAGCAAGTGCCGAAGGAGCAGAAGCAGAAAGCACTTCGGTAGAAGATTTGAAAGCACTTAGGGAAGCGAACCCTCCTCCAGACCCAGCACCTTCTCTACCTACTACTGGAGCAGAAGCAGAAGAAGGAGCGGTAAATCAATTCTTAGGAGGTATTGAAGGAGGTGGGGACATATCCGCCGATGTAGCGAGAAGTGCGAATGTTATAAGACGACCACAAGGCGAAGACTTAGGATATAGACGACCTCCTGACTTTGAAGCAGAAGAAGGAGAAACTGGGTTTAACGCCTTTGAACCCCTTGATAACCAACCGCCTAGTGTTAGGGGAGTTCCTGAAGGGGATTTTATGGAGACTTCCAGTTTTTCTAATGCCGACCAAACTATAGGAGGTTCTACTAAGTTGAATGGTTATAACTTTGAGAGTGAAGGTATATTTGATAAACCGCATCATAGCGGAGCAACCGACTTAGACCAAGCACTAGGAGGGGCAGAAGAAACCGCTGAATTACCAACAAGACCGAACCCAGAATTTATTAGGGAAACAAGAACAACTCTTCAATTACGACCACCAGAAAATACCAGAATGCGAAGTGGGACTAGAAGTGGGGATTTGTTAGAAGGAGACGGAGATAATGTAAGAGTAGGAGCAAGTAGAAACACTAATGTAAGTGAAATAGAAACTTCCTTTGATAGACCTAATCCTAAGTATAGAGAACCAACTTTGGAAGGCGAAGGAAGATTACAACCTACAACTTATACAGATAGCACTATCCAAGATAGCACTACTCATATTGTAAGCGACCCAGCAACTAATAGTATAAGCGAACCCTACATTACCCAACCACCAGACGACCTAACTAGACAACCCTTCAATACCCAAGGTGGAAAAGGTGCTGAAGGTAGAGGGGCAGATACGAATATCCAAAGACAAGTAGGAGAAACTGGGGATTACAAAGGAGGGACAGTTGCGGAAGCAGAAGCAGAACCTACTGGAGGATTACCTAAGTCAGGCGGAGAACCAGTATCACAACCCCAAAGTATTACACAGAACATAGGAGATATCCCACCAGACCGACAACCATTAGATAGTAGAGGATTAGGAACTAATGTAGGAGAAGTTAGTGCTGGAGGCGAAGAAGGTGTTGGAGTAGGAAGAACGGTTGCTACTGGAGCGGAAGTAGGTGCTGAAACTGGAGCGGAGGTAGGAGCGGAAGTAGGTTCTGGTATGTTAGCAGAATTAGGTGCTATGGGAACTGCTGAAATCGCATTAGGAAGTCTCGGTCCAGTTGCGGAGGTAGTAGGTGCTGGGTTTATGATTGCTGGATTAGTCCACGACCTACAAGATAAACCTGCGGAAGTTGCTAAGACTATTGCTGGAGGTGTAAGTGGTAAGGTTGGTTTTGACCCTTCGTCTGTCGGCGGAGGAGGTAGTGCTGGTATGGGGATTATCTAAGATGATACTTACTTAGTTTTACAAGATTTTTAAACTTTTTAGTGCGAAAAGATACACTTTCTACACAAAAAAAAAAAAATGAAAAAAAAATCAAAAAATACTGGACTATTTAAAGAAGCAAACATTTAATTATTTTTATTTAAGAGCATATTGCGTTATATAACCAAGAGCATAATGACTACAACTACAACCAAAGTTTATAAAGATACCGAAGTAAAGAGAGGAATTAACTGGATTGCTAAGATGAAAGGAAAAGACCCAGTTAAAGTCCCAGAGATGAAAGTTATGTTAGATAATCTCGTAGGAGACCTCTTTGACGAGGTGATTACTGATGAATTTACTAAGGAGGTTTGTGAAGAGACTATGACTAAGAAAATGGAAGAGAAACTTAGTGAAAGTGTTATGAATAAAACAAACAAATATAAATATAATGATATATTAGATATGAACTCCGTAGATAATCTGGTTATGACTAAAACTTCAGTATTTCTTAAGAACCATATTAGACTTACCGATACAACTAAAACTCCTATCTACACACATATCAAGAAAAGAAACGGTATGAGTAATTATCCAGATTGTCCTAACTATGATATTGGCGAGAGTTGGACTAACTGGTCTCCTGCTCGTATTATACAACAAGATAAGTGGATTATGGATAAGAAATTAGATGATAAACTACATTTTTTCTCTATTGATATGGGAAGAAGTCCTTTCTTTGTTATTGATACAGATGGTAAGGAAGGTGATGACTTAGTAAAAAAACATTTTGGTAATCTTCCTTATACAATTTCAGTAAGAGGCAAAGGTAAGCATTACTGGGCGAGGAAGGCAAAATTAGATATTGGTAGATATGTAAGAGAAACCAAGTTAGGTGAATTCAAGGATATTGATATTATCTATAATGGTGTCTTGTTTGAAAGGAGGCATAATAGGGAAGGAGAACATTTACCAGTTAAGAATTGGAATGGAACTCATAATGATATCCCTGAAATCTCTATTTCTACTATTGAAGAAAAACTCAACTTCAAGATGCCTACCATTACTAAGTCATTAGCACTTACGAATAAACAGATTAAAGAACATAATGCCGAAATTGCTAAACTATTCGCAAGTAAGAAACAGATTTGGGGAAGTCCTAAAATGAAAATCAATATCAAACTTGCTAAGGAGGTTTTGTCGGCACTTGCTACTCCTAAGTTCGCTGAGAATTACGACTATCAAAGATGGAAGGAACTTGCTTTATCGTGGTATTACCAAGTTCCTAATGATGATATGATGGAGGAATATTTAAACTCATTCCAAGAATTTACTGAGAAGTGCTGGAACTTATCTTCTAAGACTGATAGTTTGGAAAAATGGTGTAATGAAAATACTAAACTTTGGAATTGGTGTAATAAGAATGCTTATACGCCAACTACAGATAATCATAAGAAGACACTTTGGAAAATGCTATATGAATACAACCCAAATGAATTCAAAAAACTAAGTAGGAAGGATAAAGGTAAGGTAGAAGATTGTGTATATAATAGTATTCGTGATTATGATAAGATTAAGGAACTCTTTGAACTTACGAATTATGAATTGGTTGGTTCTACTTCGGCAAGTTTCATAGAAGAGAATAAGAAATTAGAAATTACAGCACAAAGAAATATGACCCAACTTACTAAGGAAAGATATAGGAATATTACTTATGACTATCAGGTAAGAAATGCTAAGACTGGTGAATTGGAAACTCTCACAGCACCATTTATTAAGAAATGGTTAGCAGATGATTACCGACTTCAGTATGATATTAAAGATTTCCTACCTACTGGGATTGAGGAACTTAACGATACTGATATTATCAATAGATTAGGTAATGATGCTGTTAAGAATGACTTTGAAGGTCTTAAGGCAGATGAACTTAGGAAAAGCGAACCTATCCAAATAGAAGTAGAAAGAATGAAGAAGGAGGGTGAAGAACTACACGGCGATAAATACTATCATATCCGTAAGATACTCCAACATATCTATTACCTAAGTGGTGGTGATTGTCTTAAACAGTATGACTACCTTATGAAATGGATAGCACATAGGGTAAGATACTGTGGTATCCAACCCAGAGTTGCTCTCGTCTTTAAAAGTATTGAAGGTGTAGGAAAAGATATGTGCTTTGGATGGTTAGGTAATGACCTGATGGGTGCTGAATACTATACTAATACCGATGACTTTGATAAAGTCCTAGGTAGATTTAATACGAGTATTGATAAGTGCCTACTACTTGCCCTAAACGAGAGTTCTATGGGTGATACTACTAAATACGAAAATGGTTTGAAGACCCTAATTACTGATAAGGTTAGACAGGGTGAGGCAAAATACAAAGACAGCGTAGATATGCGAATGTGTCTGGGTCTTGTCCTATTTACGAATAAAGAATATGTTATGAGTGTAGGTGAAACTCAAAGAAGATATCAGTTTTTTATGTGTGAAGATAAACATATGGTTAAACCTGAGTATTTTACCGAACTCGCTGAGGTTATGGAAAATGAATATTGTAAGGGGTTGTTTGTAGATTATCTCTATAACGAAGTAGAGGTAGAACCTCTTTACGACTTCAAAAGAAACCGAGTTAGGAATGCCTATACTGCTAACCTAATGAGGAGAAGCGAACCTATTATGTTGAAATTTACTAGGTGGTTGGTTAGCAAGTGGGGTGAAACTAATAGTATTGACTTATTCTCTAAGAGATTTCCTACTGAGTGGTTTGAACTTTACCAAAAATGCTGTGAAGAGCAAAGTTATAAGGCAAAAAAAAACAAAGAGAACTTTACCGAAGAATTCATTAACTACTTTAAACTTAAGAAGAATGATGATTTGAATGATATTGCGAATTCTCATAAGTTCCTTGAAGCACACAGAGGCAATAAATCTACTAAGTTCAAAATTGTAGGTAGTCGTCTCGCTAACTTCCTTACGACTAAAGATAAACAAGCAAACTATTATGACGAAGGAACTGAACCAGATTACCACTCTATCTGTAAAGAAGAATACCTCGCATTTAACGATAGTGATGACGAGGAGAAGACGAACGACCTTGATATGTTCTAAGTTTAGAAATGTATTCTTAGACAATTCCTTTTTTTAGATTTGCTGACTTCAGCAATTTATTTTTTTTTTTATTTATTTATAAATAGAATTGGTTATCTTCTAACTAATCCTACTTATGATGAGGTAGATGGTCTCAACAGAACTGGTTAAAAAATTTCCGCACCTTGCCCTACGGATTTATCCGTCCATAGTGTATCCAAATGTCCCAGTCCTCAACCAGCAACAACAACAACAACCAGCAACAAGCAAACCAGCAACAAATCAATACAGTAGAACAACTAAGTAATACAGTAGAACAACTACTACCTTCCAATATGTCGGTTTCCCATACTTCTACCGCTTCGTGCCGTGGTATGAATACTTCTAGGTTCAACGACAAGCAACTTAGGATTGCGGAAAATCGCCTCAAGCAGTTCCTCTTCGGCAGGATGAACGAAGAAACCTTTGAAGAAGAAGGAGGTATCGTAGATATGATTGGTCTTCCAAGAGACTTCTACGGTATGGGTAAAGGTATTGAATTCTTCAGCAACACAAACCGCGGTCTCAAGGAGAAGAAGGACAAGAGTTCAACTACTAAGGCGAAGAACCCATACCAAGCGGTAGAGATTACCTACAAGAAACCAGCGAAAGGCGAAGTCAATAAGAAAGAACTTACGAACTTGAAGATTGATAGTGGTTTCGCCGTGGGGCAACCAGAAGATATCCAGAACCTCCTGAAAGAGACCCTTACTTATCTCAAGATGTATCACACCAAGGAGGAGGAACTCAAGGCGAACGCAACCGAGTTTGCGAAATCTGGTATGTCTTCCTTCAAGGTTCGGTTCAATTCTAAGGAACATCAAGACTTCCTCAAGACTATCTTTCCAGACCACGAGTTTCTGGTTTCTTCGGTTGAACGCCTTTCTCCAGTTCATCTTGCCGTTTGGGACTTCACGCTTATCCGCACCGAGAACAAGTCTGGTTCTGGCGGAGGTTCTAAGTCTTCCTACAAGACCAAGTATGATAACTTGGTTGAGTGGATTAGGAACGGCGGAAGTGCTGAGGGATTGGAAGAATTCCTCCAATCTCAAGAAGTCCTTACTACTTCTGCTCCTTCTTCTCCTGCTCGGTCTCGCCCAGCAACTCCTTCTCCTACTGACGACCAGTTGGAAGTTCCTATGACTACCGAAGTCGCCGAAGTGGTTGAAGAAGTGGTTGAAGAACCTACTACCGAAGTCGTTGAAGGGAAGAAGAAAGGTCGTGGTCGCCCCAAAGGAGGTGGTAAGAACCAAGCAAAGAAGCGTAAGACCGACAGTCAGTAGATTAGATACTTAGTAAATTCATCATTCTTTATAAATTAAAAATAAAATAAAAACTTTTTTTTTGCTCTTTTTTACTATAAAGTGTAAGTAAGTGTATCTTGCTTTCAAGATATACACTATCATTACCGTCCAGACCGTCCGTAATATGATAAG
>Ga0181399_1000476_pt1 | contig 14656 bp, 11 predicted proteins | sample 22SPOviralmetaG_FD_130128 | JGI IMG/M metagenome (GOLD analysis project Ga0181399, IMG submission 130128) | Marine viral communities from the oligotrophic San Pedro Time Series (SPOT) site, San Pedro Channel, CA, USA - 22 SPOT_SRF_2011-05-21 | ecosystem: Environmental > Aquatic > Marine > Strait...
GCCACTCAATGTTTATAGATATAATGTTAATTATAATGATAATATGACACTTCATGATTTATATATTAAACATAGTAATCAAAATATTAGTGCATTAAATTTTTCAGCAGATGTTGAAGAAATTATGATAGCTTCTGCAATTGATTTACCTTTAACCGAAAATATTCATATGTTAAGCACTAAAAATAATAGATTCTATGATTCTATTATAAATTTATTAAGTAATAAAACAGCCTCAAAATCATCATCTAAGCGCCCTAAAAAAGATTTAGTTAAAATTATTAGCAATATACATGGTAAAATCTTTACTAATGAAGAAAAATTAGATTGCAAACAAAATTGTAAAGGGCCATTTGAAGAACTTGAAGATGCAACTGCTATATTACTAACAGCTGTTGTATTAGATGTTGACAAGATTGAAAATAATAATTATAAATCTCGTGGTAAAAAAATATTAGGCAAAAAATTATTAGATAACTTTGTTCCTGATGGAAAATTATTAAATGCATTACAAGAATCCCGTCCCAAAGGCATATTATGTAATTATTTAGATAAGCGTAAGAGCTATTGTGATTCAGTTAATAAGATTTGGCTAAGACCTTTATACACATTTAAGATATTTGGTGATAAAATACTTGAAAATCTTAAATTCTATAAAAGTAAAAAACAAATAACAGACAAAAACTACGATATAGCAGTAAAATATATACAATATTATATTGATAAATCTAAAATTAAAAAGGAACCAATACTACCTGTTCCACCATTAGAAAAATTAAATCATTTAGATTTATATAAATATATAAATAAACACTATAAAACTTTCAAATGGCCTTTATTAGAAGTTAAAAATAAATGTGTCAGAGAAGATGAGTCTAAAAACAATTCTAAGTCGGAGAAAAAGGATTATGAAATTGTCAAATTTTCTAATACTCAAGCATTCGTGCAAAATTTCTTAACACCTGAATCTCCTTATAAAGGTATCTTTTTATATCATAGTGTAGGTTCAGGCAAAACATGTACTGCAATTGCTGCTGCAACTAAAAGTTTTGATGAAAATGATTACACAATTTTATGGGTAACACGCCATACTCTAAAAGAAGATATATGGAAAAATATGTTTGAAAAAATATGCAGTATTAGAATTCGCAATATGATTAATGATGGTAGAGTATTACCTAAAAATAGATCTGATAGAATGGCTCTTTTAGGTAAAAACTGGATACAACCAATATCTTATAAGCAATTTACTAATTTAATTAAAGGAAGAAATAAATTTTATCAGCAAATGGTAGCAAGAAATGGTAGCGAAGATCCATTTAGAAAAACATTAATAATAGTCGATGAAATACACAAAATTTATAGCAATACTTTATCTGGGTTGGAAAAGCCAAATCCTGAGGTATTGCAAGAAATGATACAAAAATCATATAGTATTTCTAAAAAAAATTCATTAAAATTATTATTGATGTCTGCTACTCCTATTACAGAGGATCCTATGAGTGCTGTTAAAATACTTAATTTATTACTTGAAGGAGAAGATAGATTTCCTGAAAATTTCGATGAGTTTAAAAATGCATATTGTAATGAAAATGGCTTATTTAATGAACAAGGTTCAATGATGTTTATAAATAAGGTTTCTGGATTAATAAGTTATATCGATAGAAGTAATGATCGTAGTCAATTTTCATATCCAGTAATGAATGATATAATTCTAAATATTAATACAGAATATTCCAGTAACAGAAATATATTAGAACTCGATGATAGAATCTCTGAATTAGAAGATGTAAAATATAACTTAGATAAGAAATTAGACAAAGTAAGAATTAAAGAACTAACTAAAGAAATTTGCGATATTAAAAAAGAGAAAAAGAGATTGGCAAAAGAAAAATTGGAACCTAAGAGCATTATAGATTATGTAAATAAATGTTTCACTAAAGCAAAACTTAAGAATATACAAACTGTAGCGCAATAAGTTTTTGCCGCGTAATAATTTATCTAAGAATTTTAGCAAATGATAATAGATATGATATTGTTATATTCTTTAATACTTGCTGCAATATTATTTAGCATTTATTTTTATATTGCTACAAAAGATATTGATGAAGAAGATGAAAATTATGAAAAGAATAAGGAATTATTTACATTTAATAATTTTATAATATTTGGCATTATATATATATTCGTATTTACATTATTATATTTAGCATTTGATGACGGGACTACATTAGTTTCTTTAACTGGTGGTATGTCAAATGAAGAAGATTATAGTAAATCTAATAAAATATCTAAATCAAATATTGTAGATCCTTCTGTTTTAAAACATAATAATGATCCTATGAAAGCAGGATTTGAACCATATAATAGCAATAGCTCGAGTAGTGGTGGGGAAACATCTTCTGAAGATAGTGGTAGTGCTTCTTCTAATGAAAGCGATGGTTCCGAATCCGATTAATATTATTTTTATATTTTTAATTAATTAGACATATGAATAAAAATATAGTTTTTTACAAAAAGAAAAAGTATTAGCCAGATCAAGAAGGTTGTTTAAACATATTAAAATATACATAATTATAGTGAATTATTTTTATATAACAAGAATTTTGTTATGATAAAAATTCAGTATAATAATATGAATAAAAGACTATACGATAAATATAATGATATTATTGCAAAAATTGTTAAAAGTAATTATGATAGAGATAATGCATTAGTTATTATTAGCGATTCAAAAAAATAATGAAAAAGAGCCTTTCTTAACTTTTTAAAAATTGACTTAACGAATATAAATATTCAGTTAAGTAATATGAAAGATAATAAACCTACTGTAAAACAGGTTAGAGATGCGGGATTAGATAAGTTCTATACAATACCAGCGATATCTAATAAATGTCTTGATATTATAGGAACTAAATACAATTGGGATGATTGGGATTTAGTTGTTGAACCAAGTGCAGGCAATGGTAGTTTCTTAACAAAAATTCCTACTTCTAAAAAAATAGGTATTGATATTGAACCAGAACATACTGATATCATAAAGAAGGACTTCTTTGATTATGAGCCACCATCGGATATCAAAAATATTCTTGTAGTTGGAAATCCACCATTTGGAAGGGTAAGTTCATTAGCAATAAAGTTCTTTAACCATGCTGCGCAATGGTGTAATGTAATTGCATTTATTATACCTAAAACATTTAGACGTGTTAGTCTTCAAAACAGACTTCATAAAAAATTTCATTTGATATATGACGAAGAAATACCATCTGAACCATGTTCTTTTAGTCCTCCTATGCAAGTTAAGTGTTGTTTTCAAATATGGGAAAAAAAAGATGATGATAGAAATATTGTTAAACTTGCAACTAAACATGCTGATTGGGATTTTCTACCGAATGGTCCACCTGATAACAGTGGACAACCAACACCACCAAAAGGTGCTGACTTTGCTTTATTAGCATATGGTGGAAATTGTGGTAGAATAGTAACAACAGGGCTTGATACATTGAGACCGAAAAGCTGGCACTGGATCAAAGCAAAAATAAGTGTATCTTTGCTAATAGAGAGATTTAGTTTATTAGATTATTCAATAAGTAAAGATACGGCAAGGCAAAACTCAATTGGGCGAGGAGAACTTGTTAAGTTGTATTCAGAGTCTTTCGATTAAAGAGTTTCATCATTTACTCTATATTTCATTATATCCGTCCAACATTTATCACCATACAAAGGTCGCAGTGCATACTCTTTTTTATTATTCTCGTCTTTCAAATTAGCAAGAGTTATTATACCATGTTCCTTATTCGTGCCATGTGCATATCCGCCATATTTTGCAATAAGATTGAGCATATCTTCCTTAGGAACATTAAATACATATAAATCACCACCTGTTTCAACATTTTTGCTACTAAGGTGATATGCTGTGAGGATATAATAATCGACATCGTGAGATACGCGCAACTGAACCCAGTTGAATTTATTGTGCTTAGCACCTCCAAGTGATGCTTTTATCTCAGCGTTTTTATTGTCCTTTGAACAATCGCCATTACATTCAGAAGCAGTATTTTTGACGAATTTATTCTTAATGAGAATATACTTTTCAAGAAGTGGTCCATATTTCTGTGCAGATACATTATTTACTACACAATATATGTGTGCTTTTTTAAGCGTTGTTTCCTTCATAATTTCTTTTTCATGGTTGATAGTCGAAAGAGCAAGATGATCCTTCAGTTTCTGGATAGTCTCTTTTTCGACACTTGTAGAAGAAGCCATGTATTCGGTAATTATCGTTGCGTATTGTAACACATCTGTTGGCTGTCAATTTTTAGAGGAAGTCGTCCATATAGTTATCTTTGATTTTTTGAATTGTATTATTATTCAATAAAGTATCATATTTTGGAATTTTATTATTATTAATTAATTTACTTTCATCAATAAAAAAATCATAATGTGTTAAGTTATTATCATAATCATATTTTTCTAACTCATTCCATTTTGATTTGTTTAATAATATTGAATTAATTTTATTATTTAGATTATCATTAATATCTTTAAAAATATTTTTAATTTCACTTATTTCTAATATTTGATCAAAAGCTATATCGGGCTTCTTTTGCGGTAAGAAATGATGATCATCGTCAAAATTGCCTTTAAATAAATTATCTAAATATTTATCAAAAGTATTTATTTCTTTACTTAATCTATAAGGTTCTTTATATAAAAGCCCTTTATAAGTCACGCCCATAATACCGCATATTTTCTGATAAAATAATGATACCACTCTATTATAAGGATTTCTATAAATAAGAATCTTTTTATAATCTTTATATTTGTCTAAATTATTAACTAAATAATCTATATCTCTATTTTGTATTCCATGATGTTTATCTTCAAAAAAATCTTCATTTGTACAATTTGGATGTGTTAGATAAGTGTGTATTATTCTAACTGTACTACATCCGCTTTTAGCATAAGTAAATAATATATATTTATATTCGTCATTTATTACATACATAGCTGATGTTACTTTATTACTCATTAAAATGGAATTTTGCAATATATAGTTATTTTAGATAGTCTTTATACTAATATTTTTTGAGTACATAATTTTATTTTTATTAGATTTTTATAAACTTTTAAAATTTTTAAGAGATTTAGAGAATTATGTACTCATTTTAAAAATAAAATGTTCTATTTTTAAAAAAAAATGATTATAATTAATTTTAATATTTAATTATCCATAAATGCCTTTGGGAACTATCTGCGCATCTTGCTACTACCTATACAAGTATGTTTATACTGATGAATATCTTGCCAAAAAAGAAAATGAAAAAAAAATAAAAAAAATCAATGATAATATATATGATGCCAAATTTATTTATGAACAAGATATTCGCGATATTATCCCTATAATGAAGTATTATAAAGAAGTTGAAAATGATATATATGATAAATACCCCGATTTAAATGAAATAGAAAAGAAGAATCTAATTATTACTATCGTGAGAATTAAGTTTGAATAAAATTCAATATAAAATAGATTTATTGTGTTTATGCGATTTCTTTAATTTGTGTTTTTTTGATTTAAACCCACCTTTATTACTGTCCGTTGTATTATCTTCGATTAATTTTATATCCTGTTTTGTAAGTTTGAAAAGGCGGTATATGTCTTTGTCGCTTGTAAAATTATCTATATAAGGTACATTTTTAAATATTAATAACGAATTAAATCCTGACCATTTACATATTTTAAATATAAATCTATATAGTTCGCTATTTAATACATCATCTACGATATTATATAAAAATTAATTTTATTTGTATAAATAATTATTAAACAATAATCTTGAGTATCAAATTAAAATCATCTAAATTGTGGTATAAGATTGGAAATTCTTGCTTGTTTTGGGATTTGTTATGGAACAAATTACATTTATCATCATAAAATTAGTTCAAGTAATCATTCTAAAAAAAATAGAATTAATTTTAAATTATTGCCATTGTATCAAGAATCTACTTATTTAAATCTAGATAAATATAGAAAAATAGATAAGGATAAAAAAATGAAAATGTTAGAATTTGAAATAATTAAAAAAGATTTAATTATAAAATATCCGGATATATCTATTATAGAATTAGAAAAATTAGCAAATAATATAGTTTCAATTAAATATGAAGATAGTCTATATGAATTAGATATGAAATTTAAAAATATAAATTATAAAATTAAACTTTTAAGGGACAAACTTGATAAAATTGAAAAAAATGAAATGTTAGAAGAAATTAATAACAATAAACAAATACAGATGTTTAATAATAATGATAAAAATTATTTTGATGTTGATAATTATTATTAATTTAAATAGTTTTATTGCGTTTGTTTAATTTATTTACTTTGTGTCTTTTTGGCAATGATACTGATTTACTACCGCGTTTAGGTAAAAAATATTTATAGAAATCTTTTTTAAATAATGCTATTATTTTGTAATTATATTTATTATCTTTTTTAAATACTAAATATTTCATTAAATTAATAAATTTTTCACTAATCATTGCATCTTTAATTTTTTGTAAATTTTGTTTATAATCTGCAATAGCATAAGCAAATTGTGTTAATCCATATTTACCATTTTCATCAATAATAGGGTATGTTCCAGCGCCATTTGACCATATAACTTTTGGTATTCCAAAATGACCTTTTTTCTCTTTACTATATAATATATTACAACCATCTTTTTGTGTAATTGTATAAATTACGGGGTATTTAAATATTTCGTTTTTTATTTCAACGTTTTTCATCTTGTCCATCATATTATTTTTATCGGTTCCATACATACTTCTTTCATATACTACATTTACTTTTTCTTTCTTAGTTAATAATTTTTGAAATAAGTTAAGTTTGCCACTTGGTATAAAATCCCAATCATTTAAATCAATATTGTAATTATATTTTTCAATATTTTCTATATTGTCTATATCACTTACTTTTGTTATATTATTATTCGTTTTAATATTTTGAACTAGATAATAATCAAAATTTGTACCTGCACCACCAAAAACTCTTTGACCATCTTTATATGTGTTCATTGATAAATAAATTAAATTATGTTCTTTAATATAATTAAAAATTTCTTTATAATCGCCATCAATATCTCTCCATCCGGACGGATGTACAAATAGTAAATAGCCTTTTTCTTTTAATAATTCTTCATATGATCTTTTAATAAAATAATGCCAAATTTGTTGAGCTTTTATATTTCCAGGTTTTTTATATTGAAAAGGTGGGTTTCCCAAAATAATATCAAACTTTAAATCAAAGTCAATCTTTTTATATTTTTTATCACGTTTGTCAATAAAACTACCTTTAAATATTTTAAGATCATAACCTTTTTTACTCGATTTACTTAATTTATCACAAAATATCTTTTTCATCATAAATACATTTGTTTCATCTAATTCAACCATATAAAGCATATTTTCTAATATATGTTTTCTACGCTCCTCTTTCTCGTCTATAACACTTTTAAGACCTTCCATTAATCTCATATATACAGCAACAGGGAAATTGCCCATACCTGCTGCTGGGTCTAACCATTTCAAATTAGGATTTTTCCATACAGAATCTGGTAATTTATTTAACATTTCATTTACAAGTTCCATAGGTGTAAATACTTCTCCTCTTTCTTCTTTTTCAACTTGTTTAGGTTTTAAATTATCGTTTATATATTTTAATAATTCAACTGGTTCTTTAATAGAATATATTTTAGATTTTCGTAATAGTATTTGCTTGTTTAATTCCAATAAATTACCGCCTCTTTGTTTTTTTTCTATATTATTTATTTTTTCTTTTATCATTTTATATAATTCTTCTTCTTCATTATTACTATATTTTAAATTCATTCTTTTTAGTAAAGTATGTAAAAAAATTTCTTTTATATTACGATCATTATCAATAACATTTTCTATAATTTGTTTTAACTCATAAACAAAATTTTCTTTATTTTCTAATTTAAATATGCAATTATTTCCTTCCTTATCTGTATATGATGTAATTAAAGATAATATTGATATTATTTCTGCAAATAAATATGCATTTATTTGTTTTGCTTTTTCTTCTTCTTTTCCTTCTTCTTTTCCTTCTTCTTTTCCTTTTTTTGTATTTTCATCATCATCCTTACCTTTTTTTTTACCACGCGGAACTTCATTTTCAGGTTTGATAACTTTTTTTCGTGCTTTATTATCTATTTTTATTTCTTGATTATTATTTCCAATTTTTAATAAATGTATAATTTGAAAGTCAAGTAAATCACTATCATCATCATCAAAAATATTACTGGCTAATAACAATCGTTGTATATTTTCAGTTTTAGCATCCCATGCTTTGTATAATTTGTCAAAAAATTCTTTTACATAATTTTCATAACCCTTTTTGTCTTCTCTATTATATCTATCTATGAATTTATGTTTATCTATATTGATTAAATCCGCTATTAATTTAATTTTTTCCTCTCTATTTTGACCTTTAAATCTATCATTATCTAAATACATATCAGTTAAATAATCGATAGTAAATAATGTTCTTTGTGGATTTAAATCAACCATAAATCCATATTTTTTTCTACCACAATAACTTTTACCATCACATTCTATATCATCTTCAATTTCGGTCATACTTCTAAATATCATTTGATATATCGCATCAGAAGCAGTAATATGTGTAAATAAAGCAACAATATCTACATTTTTTAATGATATTCCTAATTGTAATCTATTTCCAGCTAATATTATCAAACCCTCATATTTACTATATGAAGAATCTGTATATAATTTTTTTTCTAAATCTTCTATTTCTTTTTTTATATCTGCTGGTTTTTGTAAGTATGTAACATTAGGATCGGGTTTTTGTCCTTTAACACCTTTAACACCTTCAACAGCAACATAAAACATATAATTATTAAAAATGTAATTAAATTTTTCTTTTAGTAATTTTATTAACGAATTTGTTATTTTACTTATTTCGTATGGTGGTAAAAACCATAATTGAGTTGTTTTATGTTCTGGTTGTAGTGTTCTACAATTATTCAAACATATTTTTTCAATATTTGGTAATATACCTCTTTTTTCATACTCGTTTTTAGTTTCATAAAATTTTTCTTTTTTGTCTTTTTTTCTTTTACTATTATCATCTTTATCATTGTCAACTGTATAGTAACCAAAATAGTATTCTAAAAATTGTATTAATTGTTCTTCATTTTTAAACTTTTTATCTGTTTTATTAGGCATAAATAATTTATGCATATCAAAACCAAATGTTTCATTTTCGCCTATTTTTTTTATTTCGCTATCTACAAAATCCTTGTCCCATACTGATGTTAAAAAAATAGGTTCTGGAAAATGTTTGTATTGTTCTATTATATTATTAATTTCTTTAACATTTTTAATATTACTTTTGGTAATATTTAACCCTTTGGTAATATTAAACCCGTTATTATTTAATACTTTTTTTAATATTTTATTTCCAAATTTTATTTTAAGATTTTTATATGCTTTATAAAATGTTTTTTTATTTTTAATATTTTTAATTAGTCTAATATCTTGTAAATCCCATTTAATAATATTTTTATCATCTACATTATATATTTGTTTGGGTTTATTGTAAGTTGCTGTTACATATATTTTATATGATTCGTTATTTATATCAAGTTCTTTAAATATATCTTGTGCTATTCGTGTAGACATACCAAAATGTGCTTCATCAAAAAATATAAATTTAAATTTTTTTTCTCCAAAATATTTTTTAATATTTCCTCGTATTTTTTCTATATAATCTTTATTATATATTTCAATATCTTCTTTATCATTATCTTCCTTATCTCTAAATCCAAGTCTTTGCTTTGAAATTAAAAAAACATTATGTTTTTCGGCTTCTCCTTTAAATTCTATTTTTTCATCAAATTCTTTACCTATTTCAACATCTTTAACATTAATTGGGACAATATTATTATTTTTAAAATCATAATAATCGTCAAATGCTTCGTAATATTGTTTTAATGTTTCATTTGGCGCTGGCGTTATTATAAGATAATTATTAAATTTAGTTTTATCCTTAGTATCCTCTACATCTTTTAAAATTGTTCCAGCCATAATATAAGTTTTACCCGATCGTGGTATAGCACCAACTAATATTTTTTTTTGTTCTTTTTTTATTAAACTTGTTATCTTTTCAATAAATAGTTCTTGATGAAATCTTGGAATAAATTTTTTTTTATATATTTGTAAATAATTTTCTTTAAAATTATCAACATCATTTAAAAAATTAAAATCATCTAATATTTTCCACAATTTACTATAATGCTTTTCTAAATCATGTAAATCATATACATTTTCATAATTACCATATGGGGATATATATTTTATTAATATATTACTTGATTGATTAGCTGATTTACATATTTTTTTAAAATGTTCTTTATCTTTTACAAAAAGAAATATATTTATAGATTTATAACTTTTATTTTCTTCTTTTTCTATTAAAGTACATAAATTTTGTATATCATAATGTTTAATATCATCACTTTTTCTATATTTAACAGAAACTAAATTTAAATCATAATTCGTATCTGTTTCGTCTTGTTTTGTTCTAAATGTTATATCAGAATATCCTCCTGAATTCCCACTTATATATCCTTGATTTAAATAATAGTCATTAAAATGTTTTTGTATTTTTTCAAAATTAGAGAAAATATTAAAATTACCTATACCATGTTCGGTATGTTTATTTGTAAAATTAGTTATATTAAATTTAATACATATGTCCCATAATAATTCATATATAAATCCTTGTCTTGATTTTGTATTTTCTTTATTTTTTTCTCCTTCTTCTATTTTTTTTATTTTTTCAATAGCTTTTTTTGCATCATTAACATCATCCTTATTAGTATTGAATATTTTTTCAATAGCTTCTTTTGCTGTTTTATATTTTTTTAATTCTATAATAAAATCATGTATAGTTTTTGTTGTTTTAATTTCTTCTTGTTTTTGCACTGGCGAAGGTGTTTTATGTTCTTTTATTTCGTCTTTTGGTTGTGTTTTAGTTTTATTTTCTTTTAACGAATTTTTATATGTAACACCAGTTTTAGATATACATCTGCCGCTTTTTGGATTGCATATTTTTTCTTTTTTATCACATTCTTTTTTTTTATCTTCTGTACACCCAACGTTTACACTCGAAGTAGCAGGTTTACTAGACATATTACTCTATTATTACACTATATATTTAATCAATTACCGTCATAATCTCGTAATATATCACATGACACATGTAAGATTATATAATATTAAATAGTCTTTATACTAATATTTTTAAGTACATAATTACCTACTAAACAAATGCAGATTTAGATAATTTATTTAAAAAGAAATAAATATTAAAAATTCTAAATATATTTATAGAAAGATAATGAGTAATAATAATTATAAATTAATTGATAAATACAACAAAGATTTTAATAAAATGTTAAAAAATGCTGCAAATACTTTAGAATGTAATAAAACAAAATGTAAAAAAGAGTATGATGAGGTAGAAAAATATAAATCCGAAGTTATGGAAAATATATTTAAATTAACTGAAGAAGAATCTAAAACTAAAACTTTTAAAGGATTTGGTAAGGAAAGAAGTAAAATACAAAAAAAATTTCGCGAAAATAAAGATGTAATATTATATTTAAAAAATATCAAAGATGGTATTAAAAATGAAAAAACTGTAGTAAGTAAATATTATAAAGCCTATAAAGTATATCAAAAAGATTTAAAAAAAGTATTAAAAGAATATCATAAAACAGAAATTGGTAAACAATATAGAAAGAAATTAAAAAAATTGTTAAATGAAATTACAAACAATATTAAAACAATTGCTTTATCAAAATGTAGTTATAAAAAATGCTTAGAAATACATAAAAAAGGTCTGCAATTAATAAAGGCTCTAACAACTAAATTATGTAAAGAAAAAATCGAGAAATCATGTAAGATATCAAAAGCAATTGATAAAATAGATATTAAAAATTTCAATCATAAGGATAATCAAAAATTATCAAAAATGATAAAAAAAGGATTATTTTAATTATTTTTTAGGAGAAGCTTTTGCTGGAGACTTAGATTTTCTTTTAGGAGATTTAGATTTTCTTTTAGGAGATTTAGATTTTCTTTTAGGAGAAGCTTTTTTAGAAGGTCTCGCTTTTTGTCTATCAAGCTTTTTAAAAGCTTTTTTAATACCGTAATCTGGATCATCTCTATCTAATTCTGAATCTGAAGATGATCTTGATCTTCGAGAAGGTCTTGGCGATGGTTTTCGAGAAGGTCTTGGAGAAGGTCTTGGAGAAGGTCTTGGAGAAGATTTTTTCAACGAAGATGATTTTTGTCTATTTTTTGCAATATTAGTTGGTATTGGTATATTATCAGCATTACCAAATTTATATTCAGGTAATTCATACTTAGAATATAAATTGAATCTATTTGTAGAATTCGAAGTATTTGGTAATAAATAGTGTTGCGATGGTGAAGATGGAGAAGATGACGATGATTTCACTATATTAGCAGTTAATTTATTTTCTTTCCACATTTTCGAAATTTCTTCAAAAATATTTTTTTCTTTTAAATTAGGATTATTTTTTTTAACTTTATCATAATGCTGCTTAACAAAAATATTATATGATGTTGGTGCATTTTTTGCACCAGGTCCATCTTCATTACGTGTAATTCTTCCGCGCATTTGTGTTAATACAGCATTATCAGAATTAGCTGATTTACCTTTTGCAACACCATCGCGCGTAACCATTCGACGAAATTGTGTTACAACAAGATTAGCAGGAGCTACAGGTTGAACCATGGCAGCACCATCGGCACTTTTTACATCAGCAACCCCTATTCTTTTTTTCTTAAAATCATCCCATAAATCTTTAATATAAACATCAATACCTTTTTCACGTATTTTTCTTTCTACAGTATTATCTTTTTTTGCAGCACCTTTAGGGCTCTTGGGGCTTTTAGGGCTCTTGGGGCTCTTGGGGCTCTTGGGGGTATTTGGTTTTTCTTTATAATTATCCCAGAATTTTTTGGCATAATCATCAATACCCTTCTTGGTATTAATAGAAGGTGACATATTATCAATATGTTCTTTAAATAAATCACTTGTAGATGATTTCATATTTCTTGAAGGAGGTGGTTGAGATTTCGCTTTTAAATTAGTAAAAATATAACTCATATATATTCTATTTTAAATTAATATAATTAAAAAAAATTATAGAAAGTGAAAAAATAAGTTGTAACCCGCTACTAAGGTAATACATGCTATCAGCGATTCCACCTTTCGGCTTCTTGACAGATTGTCTTCTGTATAAACATGCACTATAATTCCTTTTTGCTCTAATATATAGAAAGTATTTGATACTTTTATCTCGCGCAGGTTAGCTCTGCTATTTCTTTTAATTTAAATCATTAATTCCGGTATCAATCTCTTTCTATATACAGATATGTCACAACCATACCTTTTCTTTATAATAGTTTTTGTTAGAGATTATCTATCAATTTTTTTTATTAATAGAACATATTTATCTTAGCAAATACATATAAAAAATGATTATATCACATTATTTAATATTTATTATAATGACAACTACTATTTACATTTTGAAACTAAATGATAATAAATATTATATTGGAAAAACAAATAGAACTGTTAATAATAGATATCAAGAACATTTAGAAGGCACTGGTTCTTATTGGACAAAAAAATATAAACCATTATCTATAATCAAACAAATTGAAAATAGTTCTCCATATGATGAAGATAGATATGTTAAAGAATATATGGCTATTTATGGTATTGATAATGTAAGAGGAGGGTCATATAATCAAGAAGAGTTGACTTCTGAAACCATTAAGTTTTTAAGAAACGAATTAAGAACTTCTAATAATGAATGTTATAAATGTGGAAGCACAAGTCACTTTGTCAGCGAATGTGATTATATATCTATAGATGATTATATTCAATTCTTTATAACTAATTTTAATTCCATTAAAATTTTGGGAAGGGAAATACAATATTTAAAATGTAAATATAAGAACATCAAGAACATTTATGATTTATACGAGGATAGAACTAAGCTATTAGGTAATGTATTAAAATGTGATTATAGTGAAATTGAATTGTATGAAAATGAAATTAAAACTTATTATGATAAATTTTGTAAAAAAGATCCTTATATTGATGTATTAGTCATCCAGTATTATGATTGCATATTTGAGTATAAATATTGGTGTTCACAATTTAATCGTTTTTCAAAATATGGCGTCGACAGAAATATTAATTTAACAAAAGAACAACAAGATAAACTAAATAGCATGGAATGTGAAAAATTAAATACCAGTTTAGATAATGTTAACTTAGATATTCTCATAAGACAGCTGGGAGCAATTATGAAATTATTTCACGATTTAATGTAAATATAAATACTCAAAAACGAGTACATAATTTTATTTTTATTAGATTTTTATAATTTTTTAAAATTTCAAAGTATTTTAAAATTATGTACTCAAAATTATAGTATAAATAAAAATTGATATAAATAATTATTAAGAATAAACTACTTTAACTAAAATGAATTTA
>Ga0181399_1000477_pt1 | contig 14640 bp, 11 predicted proteins | sample 22SPOviralmetaG_FD_130128 | JGI IMG/M metagenome (GOLD analysis project Ga0181399, IMG submission 130128) | Marine viral communities from the oligotrophic San Pedro Time Series (SPOT) site, San Pedro Channel, CA, USA - 22 SPOT_SRF_2011-05-21 | ecosystem: Environmental > Aquatic > Marine > Strait...
TCAAAAATACAGAGGACTATATAAAATCATTTGCCCAGAGCAAACTGGTTCAGTATTTCCTTGAGTCGTATGAGACTGTAAGAAGCAGGGGATTTGGAGAAAGTTCTCAGGTTCGCTCTAGTGGCGCAGGTGGTGAGTCTTTGAATGTAAAGGTAGAAAACAAAGGTCTTGATATAAACCTATATGGCAATTCTTACCTAGAAGCTGTTGACGAAGGAACAGCACCATTCTCACCTCCGCCAGAAGCGATAATAAACTGGTTAAAAACAAAGCCAGTTACACTTAAAGACTTTAAGACGGGCAGAGAACTAGATAGAACTCCAGCCAACCTAAGAAGCGTTGCGTACAAAATAGGCGATTCTATAAGAGCTAATGGTATCGCACCAGCAAACTACATAAAAGAAGTTGTAGAAAGAGGTTTTGATGAGATATTAAATGGAATTACAGAACCACTCGGTAAAGATGTAAAAGAAAAACTAGATACAATATTAACAAAAGTAGGTTATGTCAAGCAAGGAGATAACTGGGTATTGAAAACAAAATAGAAAACTATGGCAAATATATTATTACGCTCACCTCAGTATAAGACTGCAAGCACATCAGGTGTGGCTTCAGCAAAGCTGACTATAAGTATTGATAGTGTGCTTAGATATACAATAATTAAGAATGCTATAAACAATAGGGTTGTATTTGAAATATCAGAACTGTGTAGGGATTACATAGAACACTATTTTACGCAAACTAATCCAGCAGAGACAATATCCATAAACACAACGATTACAGAATATAATGCTGCTAATGGCGGAGGAAGTGTAATAAATACTGATATAAATGCAGACACAGGTTTTGATGGATATGGATTATTTACAGGGAGTGTAAATCCAACAATACCATCGTCTCAAATATTGCAATCTAATACAGATATTTACTTACCACCCGACACAGCTTCTTATATTCCATATAATTTTTTAGGTGGTAAATACACAATAGCATCTACTGTCGCTGATGGAACTGTAATAGGGGTTGGACTATCTCCTACAATTTATTTTACAGTACACAGAGTTTGCGACCCAAAGTTTGGTTCATCTAAGATTACCTTTCTAAATAGATTCGGTGCGTTACAAGAAATGTACTTCTTCCACAAGTCTACGGAGGATATAACTACGACTAGCGAGAGTTATAAGAGAAATATATTTGATTACGCTAATACTAATTACAGCAATACTGACCATCAGATGCAGAAGTTTAATACTAATGCCGCAAAGAAAACAACACTAAACACGCCTTTTGTTGCAGAGCAATTCAATGAGGCAATAGAAGAGCTAATGCTTAGTGAGTATGTATGGCTAACTCAAGGAAGTGTAACTCATCCTGTTACACCGTCTACAAAATCACTAAGATTCAAAACATCTGTAAACGACAAGTTAGTTCAATACACTATTGAGTTTGACCACACTTCAAGTGTAATAAACAATGTTAGATAATGAATAAAGTTTTATTGTACATAAAGGATTCTGATGGCACTTTTCAAGAGGTTGACCTGTTTGAGGATGAAACTATAACCGTAACATCTAAGATACAAGATATACGAGATATATCTAAAATATTTACCGACTTCTCTCAATCGTTTACGCTTCCAGCATCAAAGAAAAACAATAAAATATTTAAGCACTTCTACAACTACAACATATCAGAAGGTGCGTTTGATGCCAGAAAGAAAGTTGATGCGATAATAGACGTGAATTATATACCTTTTAGAGAAGGAAAGATATTCCTTAATGGTGTTAAAATGAAAGATAATGCGCCATTTGCCTACAACATAACATTCTTTGGAGATACAGTAAATCTAAAGGATGCGTTAGGAGATGATGAATTGAGCGTTCTTGACTTATCGGCATTTGACCACGATTATGATTCAGATGCAGTAGAAGCGGGGCTTACGACTGGCGTAAATTTTAGTGGAAACACCACGTCTGTTATATATCCTCTTATAACACACACTAAAAGACTTTACTTTAACTCTGACCATAGTCATAGTTCCGATACTATTATAGGGGATTTGTCTTACGATAATGGGACTGTAAGTGAAGCTGTTGCACTAACATTTGATGACTTAAAACCAGCTATAAAGGTAACTGATATAATTGACGCTATTGAGGCGAAATCTTCTTACGGATTAACATTTGCATCTGGTTCTGCTAATAACTTCTTTGAGAGTACTGCTATAAGCAACCTTTATCTTTGGTTAAGTAAAACAAAAGGTATTTTAGGTGGGCAGGAGGGTAATGCCGAATTTACTAGGGTGATTGGTGATTGGTCTCACGATTCAAGCACAGATGATGTTTGGGATATAGACCCATCTAACGGACAGAATCTTTCATTAGATATTTCTTATTTCCCTTATCCATTAGCAAACGTTAAATCAACAATTACCATCACGCCTTCTTCTAGTTATATAAACATTGAATATTCAATAGAGATGCTTGTAGATGGAACGGTTGTATCTACTGTATCGGGGGTAAAAGGGGAAAATGCACTTATACACACAGAGACCGCAGGAGATTTAATACAACAATCATCAGTAGTAACTTTTAGGGTAAAATCAAAACAGGTGCTTGTCTTTGAACCATTCTTAAAAACAGAAATTGATGGTTCTGGTTTAGACTTAAGGGGAGATTATACTTGCACTTCGCAAAGCATAGTTTCCTCTATAATCGTGTCTGACCAAATGCCAAAGATGAAAGTAATAGACTTTTTGACTGGGCTATTTAAGTTATTCAATCTTACCGCATTTATAGAGCAAGATAGAAATGATGCTAATTACGGCAAAATTAAAGTGGTAACTCTTGATGACTTTTATGATTCACCCTCAACATTCGACATAACCAAATATGTTCATTCATCTGAAACCGATATTGAATCTACTATACCATTTAGCGAAATAGACTTTGAATACAAAGAAGGTAAAACGCTTCTGATGAAGCAACATAAGGAAACTTTCAATGATGAGTTCGGAAACGAAGAGTTTATGCCATCAGGAGTAGATAGAGGTAAGCCATACAAAGTTAGCGTTCCGTTTGAGCATTTTAAGTTTGAGCGATTGATTGATGAGAACTCATCTGGTATAGGTAAAACTCAAATACAATGGGGATATTCAGCAGGAGAAAACTTTAAGCCAATAGAGAACCCAAAGACAGGTCAACCATCCGCCAACTTTGAACCTGTTCTTACAGCACCAATGCTTTTTTATGGTATTAGAATAACCAATATTACAGACGGTGAGGGTATAAACTTTAATGGCACTACTCACGATGATTTACTAAACTACTGGAAACCATCTAATACAAACGAAACTGGGACTAACGATATAGATGAATATACAGAGAACGGAACTACAACGTCAACATCAAGCGGTAAACTTGTAGATAGTGGCAAGACATTTACTACAAGCATCACTCAAAATAGCGATGGTAACTACGATAACTATTTTGTAAAGAATACTGATGATACTACATTAACTAAAATAACTGCTGTTGATAGCGACACCACACTTTCTTTAGCTGACGATATATTTGTTAGCGGACAAGATTACATTATATATAAAGCCCCAGAATATACATTGAACTTTGATAACGAAATTGATGAATGGAGTTTTACCGATTATGGCGGTCAATCTAATTCCTTGTTCAAGAACTTTTATAAAACATACATAGAAGATGCGTTCAATGCCAAGAAAAGAATATTTAAGTTAACGGCACAATTACCAAACAGAGTATTACTTAACTATAAATTGAATGATAGGTTTCAGGTTGGAGATAAAGTATTCACTATAAATTCAATCAACACAAACCTAAGAACAGGTGAGTCTGAACTGGAATTACTAAACGTATTATGATAAAGCAGATTATAGATTTATTGCAAGTATCTGATTGGTATGGCATATCTCATAACATAGACATTGCCAAAGGAATGTATAGGGGATGCTCTAATTGGGATGATGTAAAAAGACAGATAGAAAGAGTGAAACAATCTAAAGCATACAAGAATGGCTGAACAAAAGATACTTATATCTATAAACATAAACGATAATGCTTCTGACCCGTTAAAGAAGCTAGGTAAGGATTATAGTAAACTTAATGAAGAGCAGTTAAAGCAGCTAAAAACGCAAAGACAAATATCGCTGCAAAATAGAGAGATAGTAGCTGGGATAGACCAAGAAATTATAGCTACTAACAAGAAAGCGTCAGCTACTAAAAAAGCAAGAACTCAAGCTGGATTAAATAATGCTATAATACTTGAAACAGGTCGTTTAGCCTCAGATGCAAGTTATGGGTTTACGGCAATGGCAAACAACTTGTCTCAATTAACCTCATTGTTTGGTAGTTTTGCTGAGACAAACGGTGGTGTTATAAAGTCATTTAAACAACTAGGTAAGTCCTTAATGGGTACTGGTGGTGTGTTGCTACTTGTTCAGTTGTTCATTGCAGCTCTTCAATCTGAAAGAGTAGCTGAATTCGCAAGAAGTTTGATGGGTATGTCAAAGGCAGCAAAACTTGTTGCTGATTCCTTTAGTAAAGCCAATGACGAGTTTGGAAAGCAACTGGGCTTTTTAAAGACTATGGAAACTCTACTTAATGACACTAATGTGTCTCAAAAACAAAAAGCCGTTATATTAAAGAGAGTTTCTAAGGAGCATAAAGATTTAAATGTAGAATTAGATGAAGAAGGTAAGTTAACTGAAGAATCTACACACCAAATAGACTTATATGTACAGGCTTTAGAGAAAAAGGCAAAATCACAAGCTCTTTTAAATACAATTCAACAAGAGTATGTTAAATTAACGAAACTAGAACAATCCTCAGCAAACGATAACATTGGTGTGATGGACGTTCTTCGAGACAAAGTTGGTAGATTCTTTAAACTTCAGAATGCCAATCTAACATCAACAGAATTAATTGCTAAAGGTGAAGAAAAAAGAAAAGAGGCTATTGAAGATTCAAATAAGGTTATATCTGATTTAACAGAAAAACTAAAAGAGCTTGGTATATCTGACGTAGATTCTGTAAAAAATAGAATAAAAAGAAATAGAGCGTTTAAAGTAGCAGACCTTGATTTTGAGAAAGAAATACAAAAGTCTCAAGAAAGAGTAAGAGCTTTAAGTGTAAAGGATGAGAAAGAGTTAATAAACATAAAGTTTGACGGCATAAAGGAAAGGGCTATCCTTAAACAAAAAGAATTTGAACAAGACCAAAGCAGAAGATTAAAAGAGTTTTTAGCTAGTACCACAGATTTAGACAAGAGAAAAGACGCTCAGGATAGATTTGATGAGGAAATGAGAGCTTCTGCAGAATCTTTAAGTGAGTTCCTTTTTCAGAACAACCAAGAGAGAAACGCTAAAATATTACAACTTACTCTTGAACAGACTACATCTTTAAAAGAGGCTTTTAACAATAGGATTACAGAACTTGCCATATTAAATCAAGAAGAGACAGACGCCTCTATACTAAATGAAGGTATAAAGGCTAGAAACATGCTTGATTTGGAGATGGAGATAAATCAATTTAAGATTGATAACATTCAAAAGAGACTAGATACGGAAGAATTAACCTTTAAGAAGAGAATGCAACTTGAACAGGAGCAGACTAAACTTGAGGATGATAACGCTGGTAAAAGAAAAATAATAGCAGAAACTGAGGCTAAAGCAAAAATTCAGTTATTGGATGTAACCGCAAGTGCTTTAAGTGCATTTGGTAAATTAGCTGGTAAAGAGACTGGAGCGGGTAAAGCATTAGCCGTAGCAGGAACATTAATATCAACTTACCTTTCAGCTCAGAAAGCATTTGAATCACAGTTTAAGCCAGTAGCTATTGTTGATTCACCAGTTAGAGGTGCTATTGCTGCTGCTGCTGCTGTGGCTACTGGTATGGCAAATGTAAAGGCTATACTTAAAGTAAAGACACCAAATGATAAATCATCTTCTGCTGGAGCTGCTGCTGCCTCAAGAACAATTCAAGCACCAGACTTTAATGTAGTTGGCGCATCACAGACATCGCAACTAGCACAAACTGTTGCTGGAGAACAGGCAAAGCCAGTAAAAGCATTCGTGGTAGGAAAAGACATTTCAACACAACAAGAATTAGATAGAAATATAACAAACACCGCATCATTCGGTTAATTCAATAGTATGAAGGTAATAGAATTATTTATAGACGAAGAAGGAGAGTTCTCAGGTATTGACGCTATATCAATCGTAGAGCAACCAGCCATAGAAGAGAACTTTGTAGCTCTGAAAGAAGAAATAAAAGTTGAGCTTGCAGACGTGGACAAGGACAAGCGTATTCTTATGGGTGCTGCACTTATACCGAACAAGAAAATATATAGAAGAGACAAAGAGGACGAATATTATATATACTTCTCTGAAGATACGGTCAGAAGAGCATCAGAGTTATTCTTGATGAAAGGAAACCAAAACAAGTCAACTCTTGAGCATCAGGCACAGCTATCAGGAATGTCTGTTGTAGAGTCTTGGATAATAGAGGATGAGCAGTATGACAAGTCTCGTAAGTATGGACTAAAAATGCCAGTTGGTACTTGGATGGTATCAATGAAAGTAAACAATGAAGATGTTTGGCAAGACTACGTTAAGACAGGTAAGGTAAAAGGGTTCTCAATAGAGGGTTATTTTACCGATAAAGTTGCTATGTCAATGATTCATAAGGAGAATGATGCTGCTGAGGTACTCTTAGAGATTGCAGATAGCATTGAAACTGGTAAACTAAACCTAAAAACATACGGAGACTACGGAAGTGGAGTTAGAAACAATGCCAAAAGAGGTATTGAGCTAAATAAGAAGGTAAATAACCGTTGCGCAACCTCTGTGGGGAAAATAAGAGCGCAGCAGCTCAGTAGGGGTGAAAAACTGAGTGTGTCCACGATTAAGAGGATGTACTCATATCTTTCAAGGGCTGAAACATACTATGATGCAGGCGATTCTAAGGCTTGTGGCACTATTTCATACCTATTATGGGGTGGAAAGGCTGGTTTAGCTTGGAGTAGAGGTAAATTAAGAGAATTAGGAGAATTAGACCTATCTGAACTAGATTTAGCGTCTAAAGAGATAGATGGTAGGCTTGCTTACGATACAAAAGAAGAGGCACTAAGAATTGCAAAGGATATTGGGTGTGAAGGGTTTCATGTACATAATGTCGAGGGTAAAGATTGGTATATGCCTTGTAAAGAACACAAATTAGCTGAATACGATGACAAAGGAAGAATTAGAAGAAGCAAGAAAGCTCCAAATTCCGATACTCCAAATCCTAATCCAAAACGAGGAAGTAAGCGCAATCCAAAGGGTGCTGCTGGGAAGTCAAGGGGAGTTACTGTACCCGACAGAGTCTTAAAGTCGTTACAGAAGAAAGCTAATGACTTCAATGAAAAGTATAAATCTAAAAAGGGATATGGAACTACTGTTGGACAACTTAAATCTGTGTATCAGCGAGGAGTTGGTGCTTTCCAAACGTCTCACAGCCCTAACGTAAAGTCAGCAGAGCAATGGGCGCAAGCTAGAGTAAACGCTTATATATACCTTTTAAAGAACGGTAGACCGCAAAATGCTAAGTACACTACTGACTACGATTTATTGCCAAAGAAACATCCTAAATCAAGTAAGAAATGAAAAGTAAAGAGACCGTAGGACAACAAGTACCATCAAACTCAAGAAGAGCTTGTCTATGCAAGGATGGTAGAACATATTCAAGGAGATGCTGTGATGGCACTCTTAGAAGTCAAGGCATAGGAAAAATAAATGCCTAAAAATCTAACAGTACATTAAGTACTTGTTATTTATCTATAACTATAACTGTTAATTAACATAATATGGAGAGTAAAGCTACAAACATTCTAAATGATATTATGCAAAAGCTTTCTGCTATTAGCGAGCCAGAAACTAAAAAGGTTGAGAACATTGAAGTTGCAGCCGAAGAAGTTACTGAATCTCCAGAAGTAGAAGAAGTTGCATTATCTGAGGATTCTGTTGAAGAAGTTGCTACTGAAGAAGTAGAGGCTGCTCCTGAAGCTGAATCAACTGAAGAGGTTGAACTAGCTGAAGAATCTGAAGAAGATAAAGAAGTTACTGAAGTCGAAGAAGATGAGGCGGAAGAGCTAGAAGAAGATTATGTATCTAAACAGGACTTCGATTCTAAAATCGCAGAACTTGAGGATATGATTAAATCTATTAAGGAAGATATGATGGTAGAGTATGACAAGGTAGAAGCTGAAAAAGCTAAACTATCTTCTCAAGTAGAAAAGCTATCTGCTGAACCAGCAGCCGAGCCAATCGCACACGCACCATCACAAAAAACAGAACAAAAAGAGGTGATTAAATTCGGTCAGAATCGCCCTGCTAATACACTTGACCGAGTATTTTCTAAATTAAACTAACAAACAAAAAAGATGAGTACAAGAAATATTCAACTAGACGCAGACAATTCATTAAATAGTCTGACTACAACCTACGCTGGTGAGTTTGCAGGGAAATATATCTCGGCAGCTCTTTTGAGTGGTAAAACTCTTGCTGAAGGAGCTATCACAATAAAGCCAAACGTAAAGTATAAAGAAGTAATCAAAAAAGTTGCTTCTACTGACCTAATCACCGATGCTACTTGTGATTTCACAATTGATGCTGACGTTCTTACATTAACTGAGCGTATTCTTCAGCCAGAAGAGTTCCAAGTTAACCTACAACTATGTAAAAAAGATTTCCGTTCTGACTGGGAAGCTGTACAAATGGGATATTCTACATTTGACAACCTACCTCCAGCATTTTCTGATTTCTTACTAGGGCATGTTGCTGCTAAAGTTGCTGAGAAAACTGAGCAAAACATCTGGGGTGGTGTAAACGCTAACGCTGGTGAGTTTGACGGATTTACAGTTTTAATGGCTGCTGATGGAGATGTAAATGATGCTGCAAATGGCTCTGAAACATCTTTCACATCAGGAAACATTGCTACACTTTTAGGAAATGTAGTTGACGCACTTCCTTCTGCTGTTTACGGTAAAGATGACTTGACAATATATGTACCTACGGTTGCATACCAAGCATACATCCGTTCATTAGGAGGATTTGGAGCATCTGGTTTAGGTGCTGCTGGTACAGATAATAAAGGACAACAATGGTATAACATGGGCAATGCTCTTAGCTTTGAAGGAATTAAGATTCAGCTTGCTAGCGGTATGCCAACAGACCATATCGTAGCTGGACAAGCTTCTAACTTGTTCTTTGGAACAGGATTGCTATCTGACCACAACGAAGTAAAAGTTATAGACATGCAGGATATTGACGGAAGTCAGAATGTTCGTGTCGTAATGAGATTTACTTCTGGTATACAGTATGGTATTGGTTCTGACCTTGCCCTTCTTACTTTAGCATAATAATTGTTTAACTTAAAAGGGTGGTTAACGCTGCCCTTTTTACTAAAAAAATATAAATAATGGCTTGTGATTTAACTGGAGGAAGATTAAGACCTTGTAAAGATGCCGTAGGTGGTATAAAAAAGATTCACTTTGTTGATTTCGGAGACTTAGGAACGCTTACAATAGGTTCTGATGACGAGATTACCGATATGAGTGGAACTTTTGATTATTACACTTATGATGTTAAGGGCAACTCTTCCTTAGAAACAAATATTACATCTTCTATGGAGAATGGAACAACATTCTTTGAGCAGGTTGTAAATCTCACACTATTTAAACTAACTAAAGAGGATAACAAAGAATTGAAACTTATGGCGTATGGTAGACCACACGTTGTTGTTCAGACTTTTGACGATAAATTCTTATTAGTTGGTGCTGATAATGGTGCTGATGTAACTGGTGGTACTGCTGTAACTGGTACTGCTATGGGAGACCTAAATGGATATACACTTACTTTAACTGCAAATGAAATCCGTATGCCATCTTTTGTTGATGGAGGTACTGATGCAAATCCATTCGCAGGTATGTCAAGTGCTACTGCTACTGAAGGAACTCAGAGAGACCCTTCATAAATTTAATAGGGGTATGAATCTAAAAGGGGGCTTAATTGCCCCTTTTTTTGTATCTTTGAAACAAATGAAGTCATTGTTATTACTTTAGTATGCGTGTATTAACAACATCCACAAGCGACCAGACTATTAAGATTGCAGCGAGAAGAGCTGTTCTTGGGGTTCTTAGTCTTGAGATTACAAATAAGTCTACAAGAAGAAAAGACTCTTATCTTTCAGACATTGAATGGCAGCAATATACCGTTAACCCAGAGAATGCAGATTCTAATTGGGAGTTTGATGGTTTTGAATCGTCTCAGGGAGATATATTTTTAGAGATAACAAATAGATACAGTCTTAAAGAGGGTAATTACTATACGCTGAAGTTAATTGATGACAACGGTGAATTATATAGAGACGTTGTATATTGTACAGACCAAACTGATTACGATAAGTACAACCCTAATAAGAATAAATACACACAAGAGAGTAGCTTTGATGATAGCTATATTATATTATGAAAGACGAAAGCACAATACATATTGTACAGTTAGGTTCTTACTCTAAACCAGAGGTAAAGGAATACTATAACGAGGATTGGGTATCTTACGGAGATGATAATGATTATTTTAATTATCTTATAGATAGATACAACGGAAGTCCTACTAATAACGCTGCTATCAACGGCATATCTGAAATGATTTATGGAAGAGGTCTTGATGCAACTGATAGTAAAGAAAAGGAATCGGACTATAAAGAAATGAAGGAGCTTCTTAACAAGAATGTTATTAAGCGCATAACCCATGATTATAAAATGATGGGTCAGGCTGCTCTTCAAGTTATATACACCAAAGACGGCTCTAAAATAGCTAAGGTAGCACACATACCAGTAGAGACGTTAAGAGCCGAGAAATGCAACTCTAAAGGCGAAATAGAAGGGTATTTCTATCATAGTGATTGGTCTAAATACAGGTCAAGTGATAAACTCACAAGAATACCTGCTTTTGGCACTTCAAAACAATCTATTGAGATATTGTACATAAAGCCATATAGAGCTGGTTACAAATACTATTCTCCAGTAGATTATCAAGGAGGTTTACAATATGCCGAACTAGAAGAAGAGATTGCCAACTATCACATAAATAATATTCAGAACGGACTTTCTCCAAGTATGCTTATTAACTTTAATAATGGTACTCCAGATGCAGAGCAAAGGGATGCTATTGAAACAAGCATAATGAATAAGTTTAGCGGTAGTTCTAACGCAGGTCGTTTTATACTAGCGTTTAACGATAGTAAAGAGCTTGCAGCTACTATTGAGCCAGTACAGCTATCAGATGCCCACCAGCAGTATCAATTCTTATCAGATGAGAGTATGCGTAAGGTAATGGTATCACATCGTATAGTATCACCTATGCTTGTAGGTATAAAAGACAATACAGGTCTTGGAAATAACGCAGAAGAATTACAGACTGCTTCTGTTCTTATGGACAACACAGTTATAAGACCAATGCAGGTTACAATACTTGATGAGCTTGAGAAGATACTTGAGTACAACGGAATAAACCTTGACATTTATTTTAAGACGCTACAACCTCTTGAATTTACTGACTTGACTAATGCTATAAGCGAAGCCGAGATAGAGAAGGAAACAGGCGTTAAAAAGGATATAGAAGAGGAAGTCAAAGAAAAGGTAGAGGAACAAATTGAAAATGTAGAATAAAATGCCATCAGCACTATTTATAAAGAGAAGCGACCTAATAAACAATACGGCACTTAGCGGTTCGATTGATACTGATAAGTTTATTCAGTTTATCAAGATAGCGCAGGATATACACGTTCAGAACTATATGGGTTCAGATTTGTACGACAAAATATCAAGTGATATTATAGATGGGACTTTATCTGGAGACTATTTGGATTTAGTGAACGATTACATACAACCCATGCTTATTCACTTTGCTATGACTGAGTATTTGCCTTTTGCAGCATACACCATTGCTAATGGCTCTGTTTATAAAAAGGGAGCTGAGAATAGCACTATTGTAAATAAGGAGGAGATTGATTCTTTAATCGCAAAGGAGAGAGATTATGCCGAGTATTACACACAGAGATTTATAGATTATATGAGCTTTAATGCTCCAAGTAAATTTCCTGAGTATTACAGCAGCAACAATGAAGATGTTACACCAGATAAAAATGCTTTATTTAACGGATGGATGCTGTAAGTAAATATAAACCTAAGAAAGATAACGAAAAAAAACTGAAGTGTTACTTAAATATCAATGCTTCTGGAAATAAACAAAAAAAAATAAACAATGGCAAGTTTAACAGGTAAAAAAATAAAAGATACTTATAAAGGTCTGATAAAAACTACTGATAACGCTGAGTTAGGCGCAAGTGCAAAAGAACTTACTGATGGTGATGGTAATGGTACGGGCGTTTCACTTAGTAATGATGGTCAGGTAACTGCAACGGGTACTGTTTCTTTTGGCTCTCTAAAAGACTCGGGAGAAGATATTACTGTTACTAAGTTTGTAGATGAATCTGATGGCATAGGAAACAACGACAATGACACTACAATACCTACAAGTGCTGCTGTAAAAGATTACGTTGATACAAATGTTACAGCCCAAGACTTAGACTTTCAGGGCGATAGCGGTTCAGGTGCAGTTGATTTAGATAGCCAAAGTTTAGATGTTGCAGGAGGCACAGGTATTGACACAAGTGCAGTAGACCAAACTCTGACTGTAAGCATTGATAGTACAGTAGCTACATTAAGCGACACGCAGACACTAGAAAACAAAACAGTAGACGCTGACAACAACACAGTATCAAACTTAGAAGTAGACAACCTTAAAAGCGGTGTATTAGACACAGACCTTACAAGTGTATCTGCAAGTGATGACACACTAGCTTCTGCAAAGGCAATTAAAACATACGTCGATTCTAATGTTACAGCACAAGACTTAGACATTACAGACGGCACTACAACTTCTGCTGTCGATTTAGACTCACAGACATTAACTATTGAGGGTACTGCAAACGAGGTTGAAGTAAGTCTTACAGACCAAACCTTTACAGTAGGATTACCCTCGTCTATTACAACGAACGTAACAGGCGACCTTATAGGAGACGTAACTGGAGATGTTACAGGTAACGTTACAGGTAATGTTACAGGAAATATAACTGGTAATGTTACAGGTAATGTTACAGGAGATTTGACTGGCGATGTTACTGGAGATTTGACAGGTAATGTTACAGGTGATGTTACAGGAAACGCAGATACAGCGAGTGCTTTAGAAACAGCTCGTACAATATCACTAAGCGGTGACGTAGCAGGTTCAGTATCTTTTGACGGTAGTGCCAACGCAGACATTACAGCTACAATACAAGCCAACTCTGTTGCTTTAGGCACAGACACCACAGGCGATTATGTAGAGAATCTAGGTACAGGCACAGGGGTTACAATAGGTAGCAATTCAGGCGAAGGTTCAAGCCCTACAATTAGCGTAGACTATGGTTCAAGTGCAAACACAGCAGTACAAGGAGATACATCTCTTACTATTCAAGGTACAGCAAATGAAATAGAAGTATCAGGTGGTGGTGTTACTTTAGGTTCAGGTGGTACTGTTACAGTAGGTTTACCTGATGACGTTTCTTTAGGTGGTAGTTTAACAATAGCACAAAACCTTACAGTCAATGGTACAACTACAACTGTAAACACAGATACACTTTCAGTAGAAGACCCACTTATTGAACTTGCAAGAGACAATAGTGAAAACAGCGTAGACGTAGGTTTATACGGAAAATACAGCTTAGATTCAGGAGTTACTACTAAATACTCGGGTCTGTTTAAAGATGCTTCTGACAGCGACAAGTTTAAACTATTTAAGGGCTTAGAAGTAGAGCCAACTGCAACAGTAGACACTTCGGGTACAGGTTACACCAAAGGCGACTTAGTTATTAATGACTTAGATGCTGTCGATGGAGTTTTTTCAGGGAACGTCGGCATAGGGACTTCGAGTCCTTTATCAATTTTAGATTTAGGTTCTAATTCAAACACATCACAAGAGATAAGCATCTCAGGTGGTCGTTCTACTTATGGGTATGATGCTGCAAAAGGTGCTTCAGGTGCTGTTGTGATTCAGGGAAGCGCAAATAAAGAAATACATTTTGAAACTACTGCTGACTCAGCAGACGTAATCATCGATTCTTCAGGCAACGTAGGAATAGGCACTTCGAGTCCGAGTGCTACTTTAGATGTATATAAAGACGATTCAACGGCTTATAATGCGTCGGATGATAACGCACAAAGAGGGAATGGGGCTACAATTGTTGCAAGAAATGAGAATGGAACAGTAAATTCATTTGCACAATTAGTTTTTGATACAGCAGGTACAAATCAATCTATTGCTCGTATTGTTGCTATTCGTACAGGAACTTCTTCTAATGATATGGCTTTTGTTGTTGAAGGAGGTAATACAAAGCGAGAAGCAATGCGCATCGACTCGGCGGGGAATGTGGGGATTGGAACGGATAGTCCTGACTATCCGCTTCATATTGTAGGCACTGACGGGATTGTTGCTTCTATGTCAAATGATTCTTCAAATACCAATAA
>Ga0181399_1000483_pt1 | contig 14593 bp, 11 predicted proteins | sample 22SPOviralmetaG_FD_130128 | JGI IMG/M metagenome (GOLD analysis project Ga0181399, IMG submission 130128) | Marine viral communities from the oligotrophic San Pedro Time Series (SPOT) site, San Pedro Channel, CA, USA - 22 SPOT_SRF_2011-05-21 | ecosystem: Environmental > Aquatic > Marine > Strait...
GAGACTTCGGGGAGGGTAGTTGGATAGAGACTGTAGGTTATTACCAAGATGAATCAGAAAGCAGTGCGTTGGAGGGTATAGATACTTCATATATAACAAGTACTATGCCTGTTACTCTTATACCTTTTTTTAATAATAGTAATAAAATAACTAACTTTAGATTGCAGACACCGAATGAGTTATTAACAGTAAAGAACGGCTCTACTTATTATCAGTTAGAAAAGGACAATACAGCAGAAACTGAGAATGAACCGGGAGTAGGCACTGACTGGGAGGAGTATTGGAAGGAAGTACCAGCTACTACACAAGGATTCTTGAATTGGACATTAGGTGTTACTTACTATGGACCTACTCAAAACAATTCTACTGTAAGTTGGAGCAGAAGATCAGCAGGAGACGATAACACCAATCCATTCCCTTCGTTCGTAGGTAAACGCATACGAGACATCTTTTTCTTTAAGAACAGGTTAGGTATACTTACAGATAGCAATGTTATCTTCTCTGAAGCAGACGAGTACTTTAACTTCTTCCGTACTACTACACAGCAGTTACTAGATAGTGCTGTTATAGATGTAGGACTCAGTCATACAAAGGTAGCTATACTAGAACACGCTGTACCGTTCCAAGAGAAGTTAATGTTATTCAGTCAAGGCTCACAGTTCGTATTGCGTGGAGCAGATGTGTTATCACCTAGAACTGTAGCTATATCTCCTGTAACTGAGTACGATCTATCAGACGGTATACAACCAGTAGCATTAGGTAACTATATATACTTCCCATTCAAACGTAATGACTTTGAAGGAGTATACGAATACTTTGTAGATAACAACACTGAGACATTTAACTCAGAAGAGATCACTCAACAAATACCTAAGTATATAACATCTGACATACAAAAGATGGTAGGCTCACAAGCTGAGAATACTATTGTTATGAGTACTACAGCAGACCCTAAGACGTTGTTTGTATATAAGTACTTCTGGAGTAATAAGGAGAAGGTACAGAGTGCTTGGATGAAGTTTACTTTTGAGCGTGATGTACGAGGCTTTGACTTTATCGACAGTAACTTGCATTTAATAACAGCAGACACAGACGGTTTACATTTAGAGAAGCTTACACTTGAGGACGGACTGACTGACGAAGACTTAGACTATACATTGTATCTTGATAGTAAGGTAGACGGTAGTTCTTTAACTGTAGCTTCATATAATCCAGCTACTAAAGTTACTCGCGTTAGTGGTATTCCTTACGATACAACAGGTATTTCGTTATACACTAAACAAGGGAACGAAAGGACTATAACAGTCGTAGATTCTAGTACGGTAGATGTCAGCGGGTCTATAGCTAGTTATGTAACATACGATGGTACTATCTATAAGTGTGACACAACCCACACCTCTACAGTATCTGATACGCCTGATACAAGCGACAATTGGAGTACAACATTAGAAGTACAATCAGCAGTTAATTGGTCAGCAGGTAAGTTCTACAATAACGATCAATACTTCTTCGTAGGTAAGCCGTACAATATGTTGTACAGGTTCTCCGATCAGACATTAAAGCAACCTACAGAAAGAGGAGGTCGTAGTGCTAGTGACTATGCTTATCAAACTATTCGTAACGGTAGTATTAACTATGCAGACACTGGTCACTTTACTGTTGAAGTAACTGCTAAGTTTAGAGATACCTATAGCTATGCCTTTAACCCTGACATCGTAGGAGCTAACTTGACACTTAATCAATTCACACCACAGGACGGACACTTTAGATTTCCTGTACAAGCACAACCTAATGAAGCTACTATCGAAGTTAAAAGTGATAGTGCATTACCAGTTAAGTTATTAGGTGCTGAGTTTGAATCGATGTTCATACCAAGGAGTAGAAGATATGGAGCTTAGGATAGACGAAGCACAGCTTGATATAGATGCAGCTGACTTGTATGAAGACTTACGAGAAGATGATATGCTAGAGATACTTGGACTTATGCACCACCCTAGAGATGCTGTATATGCGTCGTATAGTAGTTCTACTAAATGCTACAGCGTAAAGGACGATATGAATAACTTGTACTGTTCTTTTGGTGTAGCTCCTATCGAAGGTTCTAATATAGGCAGTGCTTGGTTATTAGGTACTAGACGATTACCTACGATTAAGAAGTTCTTTTTGAAACACTCCAAGGAACGTATGGAGGGATTGTTAGACGGCTTTGATTACCTCACTAACTTTGTTATGAAGACTAACACGTTGAGCTATAGGTGGTTGAAGTGGTTAGGTGCTGAGTTTAACGATTGTCAGTTGGACGGGTATCTGTCATTTGTATTAGAAAGGAAGTAACGATATATGTGTACACTAGCAGCAGCAGGTTTAGCATTAGGAGCAGCGTCTTCAGGTGCGTCAGCATTAGGTGCTAGGCAACAAGCCAAAGCACAGTATCAAGCACAGCTTCAACAGAATGAGATGCAGCGTCGTTATCAAGCACAGTCTATTGCGGCTGCTGAAAGGAAGGCTGGGTTCCAAAGAAGTGCTGCCTTATTAGAGAGACAACAGCAACAAGAATCTATACGCCAAGAGAAAGGTAGAGTAGGAAAAGCTGGCGAAGCTGTAAAATCTAAGGCAGTAGTAGCAGCAGGTGAGGCTGGTGTGTCTGGTTTATCTGTTCAAGCATTAATGGATGACTATATCAGACAACAAGCTGGACAAGTAGCAGCCCTTACATCGCAAGATAAACTATATGCTTTACGTCATGGTTTGAATCTTGAGCAATTAGGATTAGCATCTCAACAAGAAATAATGGGATTAAGCAGACCGATCATCGATCCAATCAAGGATGAACCAAGTGTTTTAGGTATGGGATTAGATATTTTACAGGGAGGGATGAGCGGTTACTCAATGGGAAAAAGTTTTCAAAACACACTCCGCCCTCCTTACATCAAGACGGGTATGGGAACTTCTAGCTATATGCCAGATACGGATCAGTATACATTACCAGCTCGTGGTCCACTTTCGATAGGGGGAAGATAATGACAACTAAGAAACGAGTAGAAGTACAAGGATTAGGTGAAGCTCCTAGCGTTAAACCTGTCGGTCTGCCGGGCTATCAATACGGTATTACGCAACTACAAGCACCTAAACCGCAAGTAGGAACAGCTAAAATTTTAAAGCTTGCTGGCGATCTTAGTAAGTTCGGGAAGTTAAGTGAAAGTTATTTAGGGTTTAGGAAACGAGAATTAGTTAGGGAGCAGCAGATAGATGAAGCTCAAGCTATACAGTTTCAAGAGGAACAAAGAGAACAAGATAAGTTCGATCAGGTGTTGTTAAAGCAGCACTTAAATACAATCACGCTTCCCAGTTTACAACAACAAGCAGAATCCTTAGTAGATGTACAGAAGTACACAAAGAGAGAGCAAACATCACAAGCTATTGATGAAGCGATAAACAAAGAATGGGAAGCGTTAAGCGAGGCTTTGGGCGGGGATGTATCAGATAGCTTGGCTTCTAAAGCTTTGTGGAACTCAGTTGTCCCAGATGTTAAGCAGAAGCTAATGTCGCAATATGAGAATAACAGGGAGAAGTTTGTATCTGATACTATTGGTAATGAGATTGGTATTTATTTAGAACCTATATTAAATCGATACGACGAAATATCCGAGCGGTATGTTATTGATGAAGGAGGTATTAAAAACGCAGTTAAGATATTTGATAAGCGATTAGCTGAATACTTACCTAATTTAACTAAACCGGAACGAAGTCAGTTTTTAGTTGATAAGTTTGCTATTAAATTAAATGGGTTATATGAACAACAAAGGTTTACGGATGCTGCTCGTATGTCCTCAGTTCTGAAAAGCGTAGAGTTGAACGGTTATCCTATATTTAAAACAACAGCTGCTGAAGCTGAACTTAATAAAATAGACGGTAAAGTAAATAGGGCCATACAAACTTACTCCGATAAAAAAGATACTAGAAGAATAGATGTATACACAAACACTGTTTCTGAGGTGATTAAAGGGTTAATGCAAATAAAATCTAGGGAACAATTAGAAGCGAATCCCGTACTCAAAGAGGAGATAATGGAATCGTTTTCTTTTCAAGGGATAGGTAATGGAAAGGTGTTAACACAAGAGGTTAAAGAAGCTGCTATTGATTATATATTTGATGAAGCACAACCGGGTTTAACTGTGCAGAAGTTTAGATTAAAATTAAAAGAGTTAGCGAGGCTTGGCGGAGAACCATCCAGAGATCATTTGATGAGGGGTATGGATGAGATAAATAAAAAGGTTAAAGAAGCTTTGGAGACTCCGTTCGATCCTGTTGTATTAGATAGGGAAACGAAAATAGATATTATTGAAAACGATCAATATGGATTAAGAAAACAAAAGCAACTCAATCCAAAATTATCTCTGTACGAATTTAGAAGAGATCATCCCATAAAATTTGAGGAGTTCCCTGAACTAAGAAAGGAGTTTGCTGAGTTAGATAAAGGTAGTTATGTATACGATTTAAATTCATTCAAGCAAGCTAAAGATATTATTGATAATAAGTTATCTCAAGTAGACTCATCTATAATAGACTCAAAGGAAATAACAGACTCCAATGAGAAAAATATGATTAAATCATTAAGAGAAGCTTACGTCACCTCTATTCTTAGTGATGTTCAAGAAAAGCTTATAGAGAAAGGTAAACTCCCTGAAGTTATTGAGGCAGATAATCAAGAAAGGGAGATAAGAAGTGAGTTGGAAAATATTTTAGGGAGGCAGGCTGAGCGGTACAAGGGGCAAACTGAAACTATTTTAGATTTAAAAACACAGTTCGGGAAACCTTTTACTGAGGAGGAAGCTAGTGTAGAATTAGATACAGAAGTTAAACTCAGAAAGACTCGCAAAAAAAGAGAAGCAGAGCTAGTTGAATTTAAGTCTCTACAAAAACCTAAAATGATTTCTAAAAGAGTGGGAAGAAGGACTGTAACTACTCCGCAAATTATAAGCTCCGAAGTAATAAATCAAGACAGGATAAAAATGATGGAGGGGGGTTCTCAGACTAAAAGCCATTTAAGGATGTCGCTTGCTAAGTATGGTTTTCAAAGTTGGAACCCTACGGAATCTGTGCCTATGCTCGACCAAGCTAAACTTAGTTTTAGAGATGTTAAGTTAGTAGGTAGTTACGCAGAGTTATCTAAAGTAATGGATAGATGGATTCCTGTTATGTATAAAGATATAGGTTACATCGAACAAGACGACGGAACTTTTATTCAAGGAGACGTAGAACCTTTGACTGAAGATGAAATTAAAATTAGAGAAGAGTATCAATCTTTTGCTTTAGTTCCTTTAAATGAAGACGATATAATTAAAAATGTGTTAGACGGACCTGAAGGTTTTGAAGAATCCCAGATAAGTAAACTTAGATGACCGAAGAAGAATATCGAAAGTACAAGGAGGAAAGAAGAAAGAAATTGGGGATAGTAGCGATCCCTGAAATTAAACCTTCAGGTGTACCAGAAGTTCCGGAATATACAATACCATCCGAAACTAATCCCGAAGTACCTCAAGAAGTAATAGACGCATACGCACAGGCTCAAGGTGAAATAGAGGAGGGAAGTTATATAACTGGAACTATTCTAGGCGTAGGCGGAGAATTAGGTTTAGGTATAGGTTTATCTAGGCAACTGCACAAAAGCCAAAAGTATTTAAAATGGATTAATGGTGCTCGTAGAGTATCTATGGCAGGCATCGTAACACCTGAGCCTACAACTACCGCTATTGGTGTTTTAGGTTTAGTTGCTTCTGAAGCTGCTATATGGGGTTTCTCTAATTTCGTAGGACAACAGATACGTAAGGATTTTGGATTACAAGATGAATACTCAATAGGAGAAGGTATAGCTGCTTCTGTTTTTGGTGTTGGTATTGTTACTAAGACAGCTGATAAGCTTTTTAAGTTAGGCCCCGGATTAGGATCGGCTAACGCTTGGAAAGGACAGACTGCTTTAGTAAATGGTGTTGAAACATTTATTAGCGGTAGTGCATTAGGTTTATCGGAATCTGCGTTGCGTCAAGAGATTGAAGCACAAATGAATGGTAAGGAACGCAATACTTATGACTACTTGTTTTCAGGTATAGCTGGCGGAGCTTTCAATACTTTGTTTTCGGTGTGGGGACGCACAGGTAAGTGGGGGCGAGAGCAAGCTAACGAAGCTGCGGCTAACGCAAAGAAACGTTTACTTAAAGATAAAGCCGATCTAATTACTAAACAAAACAAACTAGCGGGTCGAGCTGGAGCGGCAGCTAGGCGTAAGATTCAAGGCGATATAAACGAGATCGATCAAGCTGTAGAAGTTATAGACGATGGTTTGAAAGAAATAAAAAGTGCGGACGAATCCCTCACGAAACAAGAACAAGAACCAGTAGCTGATGATTTACCTGAAGTCAAGGTCGAGGAAGATGCTCCTATATTAGAAGCAGAAGATATAGCTGAAATTAAAAAACAAGATGAGGAAGTTGTAGAATCTAAGGATTTAGAGGAGGAAACAACGCAAGCTAGAGAAGCTGAGGAAGAAGTTGTTGAAGAACCTGCTAAGCCCGAAGAACAACCGAATGTTGTAGAAGAAGAGGCGTTACCGAGATTCGTAGATGATGAAAGAGAAGAAGCTTTTGATGCGTTAGTTAGGCAGACTGAGACATACGGATTCGCTAACATAGCCGACAACAGAAGAATGGGAAGAATATCTCAGAGACTGTACGAAAGAAGTAATCAGAAATTTGAAATATTTTCTAAACGATTAAGGGAAGATATTACAGATATAGATACTATCCAAGAGTTTTTAAATGAAGTTAAGTTCTTGCGTAAGCTAAACAGAGAGATACGTTATCCTATTGAGTTAGCTGCTGGTGGTGGTGTTCAAGCTTTCAGGGGCGATTCAGATAAATTTGCTTGGAGGAATGATAAGGCTAGTTACGCTAACCAATTAGAAGATGCTTCATACGCAAAGTTGGAAGCTGATTTAGAAATAGCACTCGGTAAGGGGACGTTATCTGAAGACGCTGACATACTTAAACAGCACAGCGAATATGTAGAAGTAGACGAAGCTAAGCCAGCACCTAAAGACGAAGCAGACTTAGAGATTGAAGATACTATGATGGAGGCTCCGGTGTCTTCTGAAGTAGATGTTGAAGCACAACCAGCAGAGGAAGTTACTAGAAAACTTTCAAAAAGAAAAGATGGTTTAAAACAAAGACTCAAGAAACTAGAAGAAGCTAGGGAAGAGTTCGCTGGTTTAAGAGAAGAGGTTGCACCTAAGAAAGCTAAAGAGAAAACACCGGAAGAAACAGACATACAGAATAGATTAGCTTTTTACAGAACTGCTAAGAAAGAAGCTAAAGAAACAGCACTGTTAGAAAATAGATTAGAAAGATACTTTGAATTATTAGAAGAAGGAGACATAGAAAAGATCAGACAGGAAGTAGGACCTGCACCTGATTGGGCTAAACCTAAAGAAGTAGAAAGCTACTTAGGTAAGCTAAAGTCTGTTGTAAATAAAACTAAAAAGCTTTTACAGAAAGAACTTATAGACGAAGATGAAGTGCTCAGGTTAAAAGAAGCTGACGCACTCGCTAGACAAAAACAGAGACTAGAAGGAAAATTACAGCAGTTACAAGAACGTTTCGGCGATAGAGCTAAGATACAGCCTAGGGAAAAGAAAGAAGTAAAGGTCGATCCTGAAGTAGCTGAATTAAAACAACGCATAAAGTTCTATGAAGAAGCTGAAGCGGATGCGTTAGAGGTTGAAAGATTAGAGGCTGAGTTAACTAAGGTAGCTGAACTAGACGTAGCACCGCTAGGTACACAAAGAGCAGCTGTTACTCCTAAACCCACAGGTCCGAAAAAACCTGACACTAGAGCGTCGGAGTTGCGTAGTAAGATCGCTAAAGTAAAAGCAAATATTAAACAACGACTAGCTGATATAGATAAAGCTAGACTTGAAATGTCAGATGAGTTTCAGGCAGCTAAAGCTGAAGCAGTGTTTCAAAAGAAGATTAATGTTTTACAAGCTAAATTAGATGAACTTCGTGCTACATTTGCAAAAGAACCAGAGGAACTTATACCCGGTAAACCTAAAGAAAAAGACCCGAAGGTAAAGGATTTAGAGGATAAGATTAAGTTCTACAAAGATGCACAAGCAGAAGCTAGGAAAATAAAAGAGCTGGAAGCAGAGCGGGCACGGTTGTTAGAAGTAGAAACCGGACCGCTAGGTAGACAGCGTGAGGAGATAACACCAAAACCTACGGGACCAAAGAAAGCACCAGGTCGTGTTGAAGAATTAAATAAAGATATAGCTTTCCTTCGTAGTAATATGAGGAACAGGATACGTGAAATTGATCGGGCAAGAGTTGAAATGTCCGATGAATATAAAGCAGAACAGCTACGCAAAGCTTACGAGAAGAAAAAGAATCAACTTGAAACAGAACTAGATGAATTACGTGAACGCTTTGGTAGAACTCCTGAAGATGTAGAAACTAAACCCGCCAAAGAACTGGAGCCAGAGTTTAAAGAACTTAAAGATAAGATAAATTATTACAAACAGGCAGAGCGTGAGATAACAAAAATTATAGAGCTAGAGAAAGAATTAGCTAGAGTAGCGGATATAGAAGGTCGTAGTGTTATGGGCGAGCTTAGAGCGGAGACCGCAGTGCAACCTAAAGGGCCTACGAAACCGCTAAAGTCAACTGAGTTAAGAAAAAAGATAACAGCATCTAAAAGAAGGATGCGTAAGAAACTTGCTGATATAGATAGAGCCTCTCAAGAAATTAAAGACGAAGACTTACGCTTAGAAGTATTTAAAGATATGGAGGAAGCGATATTCCGCAGTATGGATGTTGATGCTGTCTCTACCGCCACCAAAGCGTTTCGCTGGGTTAAACAAGCTAGACAGTTAGCTCTAATTGACCAGCTCCCTTCTGTTATGGCTGGTGTGCCTACTGGTATTGGTGCTGTATATAAAAGAATATGGAGAGTGCCCTCTAGGTATATAATGACAAAACTAGAAACAGGCGATGCGGGTATAGCTAAGAAGATGGCACTTATAGACGCACAAGCAGCGTTCAAGGTTATTAATTTACAAAAGGATTTGTTGGTAGCGATGAAGCGTTCTTTCCAGCAAAACATAGATGTCACCGATAAGATGCGTGGTAAGTTAGCTACTGATATTAATAGGTTGCCACAAGGCGAAGCTGCGTTGTTGAATAAAGCTTATAGATCAGCTAAACAACAAAAAGAAGGTTTAGATAATTTAGGTAACTACTTTATAGATACTATAGTAAACGGTAGATTTATGGATTTGTTATCACTCGGTGTTCGGGGTATACAAACTGTAGACGCAGCTTTCAAGAGACAATTAATTAAAGGTGATATATACGCTGCTTCTCAGCAAAAGGCATTATTAAATAATCCAAAAGATTCAGCTAAAGCAATCAAGGAAGCTGAAGACGCATACAAAAAATCGTGGATAGATGATGACGGTTTAGAGGTGTTGGCTTCTCACCACGAGTTTCAAGATAGAGTAGATAAAGTCAGGCAAGAGTTATTGTTTGCCGCAAATACAGATGATTTAGATTTAGCTTCAGGTACTTATGTAACTGAAAAGATAATAGGATTACTTAAAGATTTAAGTTCTGGAGACGGTATACCCGGAGCTGTTATCAACGCATTTTTACCTTATATAGGTGTACCCATTAGAGCTGTTTACCGAGGATCAAGATTGGTAGGATCACCTGCTTTATTACTAACTGCTAGAACCAAAAATAACCCATACAATAGAAGACTGGCTGAAGTTAAACAGAGTATGGCAGGGCTTCAAGCTACTTTAAATAAGCCTAATATAACTCACGAGATGAAAGATAATGCGTTAGGTTTAATGCAGGAGTTACAAGAAGAATCTATACGGTTAACTGCTCAAAGAACTGAGTACAATGTAGATATACTTACTGATACTTTTGTTGCTGCATCTTTAGCTGTTGTTGGTTACGGCATGGCTCAAAGCGGTATGATGACTGGTTCTCTTGCTTGGTTAACTGACGACCAAAAACAAAAAACAAAACTAGAACCTTTTAAGGCTTTAGATTCTGATTATTCAGCTGCCTTACCTTGGTCTTTTCCTTTAGCATTAGCAGCAGATGTAGGAGCATTCTTAAAAATTAGAGCCGAGGAAGATGCTACGGGTTCTAAAATTTTAACCAAAGATCAAAACTTAATTCATGTGGTTAAGAACTCCCTTAAAGAGTTAGCGAAAGAAATGCCGTTAGCTCAGGGAGCTAGGAACTTTGAGGAACTAATAGACGGAGACGGTGAAGTATTTACTAGAGCTATGTACAGTTTGGCAACGAGTTACTTTCCTTATCCAGCTCAATTTAGGAAATTCATGCAAGCATACGAGACGATGGGAGATGCTGCTATAAATGATTTAAGAGGAGGAGATTACAAAGATAGATTGTTATATTCTATTTTTGGTAAAGGTATTGTTAATAAGAAAACTGATTCTTTCGGGTATGATTTAAAATCAAACAGAACTTTTATGACTGAAGCTGTTATTCGACAAGCTCCCAGAAGATCGGTTGATAGGACATTATTTGATGAAATTTTAGCTACAGATACACACGAAAACATACAAAGAAAACCATCTACACTAGGACCGGGTATTAAATTTACAGACTTCAGAGACTCGGAAGGTCTGACTCTTTCTTATGCTTTTGATTTAAGGTTAAGAGATACAACGCTCAGATATAAAGGTGAGCAGCGTAGTATGGAAGATGCTATATACGAATTAATCGAAGACGACAAGTGGAACGAGAAGTTTGAGAAAGGGTTTAAACTAAGCGAGACTAGACCTGATGTATATGTAAACGATGGATTGAAAGAACTTAATTCTTTAATGCAGAAGTATTACAATAAAGCTAAAGAAAACCTGTTAAAAGATAAAGACTACTTATACGATTTTGTTGGACCCGACGATATGTCCTTGGTTGATATTCTTGAACAATTAAAAGAACCCGCCGAAGAAACAGGGAGACCATCATCAATACTAGAAGTGCTAACTAGATAGACTAAGGACTTGCTCTTCTCTCTCAATAATTAATAATATATATATCATCATGGCTATAACTTTCGTAGACTATACAGCGACAGCTTCACAGACCGACTTTCTGTTTACCTTTGACTACCTTGAGGACGAACACGTTGCTGTGTTTGTAGACGGTGTAGAGCAAACGCTTACCACTAACTTTACTATTGATTTAACTTCTACTAAAAAGATAGTTCTTAGTAACCCAACAACACCTTTAACTGGCGGAGAGATTGTAAGAGTACGCCGTATGTCAGCACCAGAGGCTGACCTCGTAGACTTTCAGAACGGTTCTGTACTTACGGAGTCCGAACTAGACAGAGCTTACTTGCACAATCGTTATCTAGCTGAAGAGAGTGCTGAACAGAATGATATATCACTACGAGTAAAAGCCGGGTCAGATGGTTCATTCGACGCACTAAATAAAAAGATAGTTAATGTTGCTGATCCTACAGCTGATCAAGACGCTGCTACTAAGAACTACGTAGACGATACGGTTGCTGGTGTTGTGGGAGGTTCTATACCTGACGGTTCTGTTACTTACTCTAAGATACAAAACTCAGTAGGTGATAACGTATTATTAGGTAATGACAACGGTGCGGACTCAGATGTACAGGAACTTACAGCTACTGAAGCACGAACATTATTAAACGTAGCGGACGGTGCTGAGGTAAACGTACAATCCAACTGGAGTGAGGCAGACACTAATAGCGATGCTTTCATTCTGAATAAACCTACTATACCAACACCGACTGATCCCGTACCGACTGGAACCGTTTCTGCTTTTGCTGGAAGTGCTGCTCCTACGGGTTACGTATTATGCGATGGTGCAGAGTATGATGAAACTACAGAAGCTAGTTTATTTGCGGTCTTAAGCACTACTTACAACACAGGTGGAGAAACAGCTAACCACTTTAGAGTGCCTGACTTACAAGGACGAGTTATTGCGGGTATGGGCGGGAGCTTATTAAGCGGTACAGACGCTGTAGGTGACGAAGGAGGCGTTAAAGAACACACGCTTCTTGAAACAGAGTTACCAGCACACGATCACCTTACTCTTAATAATACTGCGGGAAATAGTGGGAATGGTGTGACTGCTACTAATTCAGCATCTTTTTCTACAAGTTTCGGTGGTGATTCTAGTTACCTAATGAAAGCACCTTCTGCGAATCCTATAGCAAACGTAGGCCTATCAAGTGAGACTGGAGGAGACTCCGCACACCCCAATGTCCAACCCACAATGATCCTTAACTACATCATTAAAACATAAGCGATGATTGACTCCCTTCCTAGTCTTCTTAACACCGTCCTTGTAGTCACTCTTGGCGTGATCGGGTGGATTATAAAACGTATGATAGAACGCTTAGACATTGGAGATAAACGACTTACAAAGATAGAAGTAGAACTGGCAGCACAACGAGAACGAGACGCTGCTGTTGAAAATAGAATAGGTAAAGTTGAAACTGCTATCCAAGAGATGCACAACAAACTAGACCGCATGATGGAAATATTAGTAAGGAAATAAACGATGAGCTTATATAAAAACATTAAAAAACGTAAGAGCTTAGGCATCAGCCGTAGCAAGAAGAAGTCAACCATTACTCCTAAAGCGTACGCTAATATGAAGCGTGGGTTCCCGAAGAAGTGAAACGTAAGAGCCTTAGCATAAAGAAGCCTAAAGGTAAACGTTTCGTTAAGGTCGTTAAAGACCCTAAGACGAATCGAGAGCGTAGAGTAGGTTATGGTCAAGCTGGAAAAGCTAAAGGAGGTGGTGATAGAATTAGTCCTGGAACCGCTAAAGGAGATGCTTATTGTGGTAGGTCTCTAAAGATAAAGGGAAATTGGAAAAATGATCCTAATAGTCCTAATCGACTTAGCCGAAAGAAATGGAAGTGCAGAGGAGCTAAATCTGTAGCTTAACAAATGGCTAGACCTGCTAGAAGACCTGTTGTTCGTCCTAACCCTTTATCGTTTCAACAACGAACGATTGCTGCTTCTTCGTCGGCGGTAGCTACAGAGAACAAAGAGAAAGCCGACAACTTGCAAACTAAAGTAACATCCTTAGAGAGTGATCCATTCTTTGTTACTATTGACGGAGGTGGACCAGTTTTAGAAGACACTGATATATTTGACGGAGGACAACCTGATGCCTAGCTTTACCAAACGTATACAATTAAGAAGAGGTACTCGTACTGAATGGACATCACAGAATCCTGTGCTTTTAGAAGGTGAGATAGCTATTGAGTTAGACACCTACCGCAACCGTATTAAGATAGGTGACGGTACTACAGCGTGGAACTCATTGCCTTACTTCTTAGATGCTCGTGAGGAAGAGGTTGGGGATTATGATGAATTTATTGAAGGCTTGACAGGTGATCCGTGATTTACTAACAAGTGTCACAGTTAACCAATTAAGCAAAACAAGATATGAGTGTATGGTATCAAATGGGACAAAGTGTTAGAAATTTACTAATATCTCTTACTAGTACGAGTAAGGCAATTTTAGACACCGAGAGTAATATACAAGCAAGGACAGACGATGAATTAGGAACTATGGCTTTTGCCACTGATACTAATAAATTGTATGTATTTACTGACTCAGGATGGGTATCTTCTTAATAGTTTTGACAATCAATAAACACTAACATAAAAATTACAAACGATGGCTAATATACTTCAACAAATAGGAACAACTGTTAAGTCGAAGTTGGACGAAAAGGTAAACAAGACGGACGCAGTTACGGACTTCTTAAAGTCTATACTTGGCTTCCCTCAAGAGACCGTTGCTCCTTCTGTAGACACAGCTTCAAACATAACGGCTAGGACTAGCGACGACGCAGGTACGATCATGTACGGTAGCGACTCTACAAAGCTTTATGTATTTGACGGTAGTGATTGGCAAATCTTTAACAACAGCTAATAAGATATGAGTGATATTACAGTAATAAACGACAGCGAGCAATCTTCGCTAGTAACGAACGGACTCGCTAAGAATGGTGAGTTGTATTTAAAAGCAGCAGGTAGTACCAATGAAGGAGCTATTGTTGTATATGATAGTGGATCGTGGAGAACGTTTGCTAATGAAGTTAACGTACTTAGTAATGCGTATAGCGTAGATTTTGACGGTACTAACGACTATATATCCGTAACACAAGACAGTGCGATTAACATTTCGGGGAATATAACTTTGTCCGCTTGGGTGAATAGAACAGCAACAGGCAGCTACAACGCTATATATACAAAGCGACAGGTAGGCGGTTCCATGAATTACCAATTTACAATCAACAATTCTAATGGTCAGGTTGGTTTAGGTCATTCAGGAGGTTCTTGGGTGTACAATACAACTACAACATTAGCAACCGGTACATGGTATCATGTTGCTGTTACTGTTTCAAGCGGTACGGCTCAGTTCTATGTTAATGGAGTCGCTGAAGATTCTTTTACTGGAATCTCTATAACTGCTACTACTCACGATCTAATTATCGGTGC
>Ga0181399_1000487_pt1 | contig 14496 bp, 17 predicted proteins | sample 22SPOviralmetaG_FD_130128 | JGI IMG/M metagenome (GOLD analysis project Ga0181399, IMG submission 130128) | Marine viral communities from the oligotrophic San Pedro Time Series (SPOT) site, San Pedro Channel, CA, USA - 22 SPOT_SRF_2011-05-21 | ecosystem: Environmental > Aquatic > Marine > Strait...
AAATATATAAAACCAAACTTTCCAAAATGGAAAATCTTTTACCATAAATGTATCAACTTCTTTATATCCAAATTTTTCATAATAACCTTTTACACCTTCACCACTAATTACTACTATACTATAATATCCCAACATCATTGATTTTTTTTCTGCTAATTTTAATAAATTACGACCAATACCAGTATGTTGACTACCGTAATTACTATATATTCCAACAGCATTTGTATCTCCATATACATGTAATTCTCTAATTAATGCTTTGTTTTTAAGTACATCAAAGATACACATATTTTTTTTATCATTTATCCTTAAACGAATAAAACCAAATAATACTTTTGTATCTAAACTCTCATATGCTATAAAATAATCATCTCCATTATTTGCACGATTATAATGAATATTATATTTAGCCTCTTTCTTATAATATTTAGGATGCCTACCAATTTCTCTTGACCTTATATCATAACTAACTAGACCACTTGATTCAATCTCTTTATCTAAAATTTGACGCATATTTGATACAGTATTACCACTTTCAACATAACTATTTGGAATATCTCTAATAATTCTTGGTAATCTTATATATAATGGACATGTTACCATTCCATATTTAATTACTTCAAATAAATCTCTATAATTATTTTCAAAATATGGTATATATTTACCTTGATTATACCATTTTTCTATTACAGTCCATGGAACTACTTCACATGGATATATTTTCATTTGATCTGGTGATACATATTTATAAACATAATCAAACATCTCTTTATCTTTTTCAGGAGAACTTCCAGGTAAATCTGGCATAATATGTATATCAATCTTAAAACAATTATCTTTTAAATATTGCATAGCCCATAATCCAGTTTCAATAGTATGTCCACGATTAATTTTCTTTAAAATTGTATTATCTACATGTTGCATTCCTAATTGGATACGAGTAATACCCCATTCTCTAAAACGCCATAACCATTTATCGTCAATAGCATCTGGTCTAGTTTCAGCACAAATACCAATAATATGTACTCGTGCGGTTTTATTTATAACAATTTCGTCTCTAATGCTTAGAGGTTCTCTAATCATTTTTAATAAGATTATTTTTTCACTATCTGGAATATTCCTATCAATAATATCACGGTATTCAAAATATATATTTGCACTGTAAAAGATATCTCTATTAAATCTCTCTAGATAATCTTCAGGATATTCTGTATATGTTCCACCTTCTAATATAATCTCTATTTTATCTACTACATGTCCATTAAAGAAATATGTATCTAATCTACTTAACATTTGATCTACTGAATAAAACCCATTTTGATTTGCCCTTAAAACAGCTGGTTCATTATATAAATAACTTCTAGGTTGTGCCTGCCAATTATTACCTTCATGTGCTGGTTCATTTGGACAATAATAACAATTATGTTTACAACTAAAAGATTGACCATCAGGAAATGGTGTAGTAATCATTGTTATAGAAGTAATTCCAGAAACATTACGCATTGGTCTTTTTCTTAATAAATATTTCAACATATCTAGTTGTTTAGTTATATTTACATCGAAATATATATCTTCAGACATATCATCATAATCTATATGTTCACATATATTTAAAACTATAGATTTTCTAATATTAACAATCTTAGATGCTCTAAATTCTTTATTTAAAATTCCTTCAAATTTTTTACGTAATTTATCAGGATCACTATCAAAATCATTTTCAGGATTATTAATATTATTATTTAACCAAACTAACAAATTATATATAATTTTTTTTACTTTATTAATATCAATTGTTGTACTCGTCATATCAAATGTATTATAATTAATATGTTTATCATTTAAATCTACATTTACAAAATTTTTTTCAAAATATTCATATACTTTAGTAGTTTTTGTCTTTTTATCAATATTATTAGTATTAGTAGTACTCATACTTATAATAAATTTATCTTAGTACAAAATTGTATTTTTTTTATATCAATTTAATTATTTTATAAATATATTTTTTTGTACTAAAATTTATAAAATATTATCAATCTCAGATATTAAATTATAAAATTTATTACCAGAATTATAATTATCTAGCCAACATATTAAATTATATCTTTTGATATCTCTCGAATATAAAAATTTATAATGTAGATTACCATTCTTATTTTGCAAAATAATTATATCTTCATCATTACTAATAAATTCTGTACTTTTATTAAAATTTAATAGAGATATTTTATATGTCTCCATTTTATTATTTATAACTTTATCTATATAATAAATACCTTCTAGATTTCTTAAATCAGTCTCTTGATTACGAGATAAATATTGATTAAACATTCTACCTAAAACACCAGGTCCAGTCATATCCAAAGCATTCCATGATTTATTATATCTATTATTAATAACTGTATCTACTATTTTATCAATACATAATTTCATTAAATTATGTTTGGGAATTATTCCTATAAATGCATTGACCAAAAAATAATTATTTTTTGAACAATTATCAGGACCTAAATCTATAGGAGTTACAAATTCTATATCGTCTTTTATAACATTATCAAAACTATTCATACAAATCATATCAATATCACAATATATACCTCCATATATGTATAAAATACAATACCGCCAAAAATCTGATTTTAATGCACCAGGTATAATAGAATCATAAACTTTTAAAATTTTATCAGAAAAATTATCTTTAATAAAATTATAACGATCTTTGGCATCAAACAAATAATGTTGATAATCAATATTATTTTTTTTTATTAAATCAATACTCGTATTTAATACAGGAGATAAATCTTTTGTTTCCCATGTTTGAAAAATAATTTTCGGAATTTTATGTCTAATAACTGGTTTATTATCTACAACAATTGACTTATTTAAAATATTATTAAATACTCTATTTCTATGTTCTATTAGTCCATCTCTCTCAATAAAAACATCTTTAAATGGTAATTTTGACAATTTTAAATTTTCGCTATATTCATAACAACTAGTTAAATTATATTCAGATTTCCAATCACTTTCAGGAAAAATTATTTTACAACCATAATTATAACTTGTAGGTATTATACCACTTAAAGATGTTTCTTTAAAATTTCCTGTTATATTTTTAACTTCGTGTGTATATTTTGGTATATAAACATAATGACATCTTTTTAATATTTCTTCTAATTTTGAAAAATCTAAATTAATATAAAAACTTACTTTACTATTATATTCTTGAGATATTTCATCTAAATTATATATTAGTGATGGTGAACGAGTTATATTATAAATATGAATATTTTTATTTAATTTAAATATTTTTTTGTACTCTTTATGTAAATCATAATGATCTGGATAAGCTACTATACATATATTTATACAATTCTCATTTTTTAATATTGAAATTTTATCATTATATGACAACACATTATAACAACTATATGCATAATCTACATTTTTTATTTTATAATATCTAATAGCTATCCTATTTAAAATTAATGGATTTCTTATTTCATTACTATGTTCTATTGCTATACAATTTGTATAATTAAAATTTTTTATATTGTATATAGATTGTATATAATTATTATTAAAGTCATCATCTGTAGTTAAAAAAATATAATCATATTTTTCATTTTTATAATTTATCAATCTTCCACTATTATTATCTATATCTACATGATTAATAAAATTACAATAATTATTAAACCATTTTATATACCATTCTATCATTCCAATATCTTTACCTGCAGATAAAATATCTATATTATGATTATATGTACGACAAAAATCTATAATATAACCAAATACTTCATGATGACATTCTATAGAATTATAGATTAAAATATTCATAATAATAAAATTACAATTTAACTATTTAAGTATAAAATTATTTATTAAAATTTATAATAAATATAAATAAATATTTATTATATAAATGAAGCTTAATTTAGATATTAATTCTTATAATATTACTCAACTTGAAACTATATTTAAATTAAAAAAACCATATAAAGATTTTGACATTATAAATTCCAAATTAAATTTATTAAATAGTATAATAAATTCACAAAAGATAACCAATGAAAAACGTGAACAATTAAATATTTTTTTAGACAATGTTGTTAATAAATTAAATAATAATTTAAAAATAATAGATAATGATAATTTTAATTTAATAGAACAATTTGATAATGGACATTATATATTGAAAAATGAAAATACATCAAAATCTACTTTAGATAATAAACAAAAAATAGATAAAGCTATTATAAAAAAAACATTTAATGTCGATAGTATATTTAGAAGAAATTATGGACAAACTGATAATTTAAGTAATAATTTTATTGTTGATTTACCCGAGACAATATCCAAAGCCGTTACTATGAGTATATCCTCAATCGATATACCTTTATCATATCATAATATAAGTCCTGAATATAATAATAATTTTTTTATTATTGAAAAACAATCAACTACAGATGATGCAGATGTTACATATTATGGTATTAAACTAGATCAAGGCTTATATTCTGCTAATAATCAAAATTCCGGTAATAAAAAAATAGCTTATTCAATTAAAGACGCAATAAATTTTTCTATTCAAAATGCAATATTACTTAGTGACTATGAAAATTATGAAATATTAAATAATGGTAATATAAATACTGATTTATCAGGTATAATAAGTTATGAAATAGATCAACGTTCTGGATTTTCTAGTTTTAAATTAGATGACTCTAGTCATAATTATATATATACAGTTATATTTAATGTTAATAATAATTATATATGCAAAGATTATCCTGCATTACTAAGAGAAAATAATGTATATCAAAAATTAGGATGGATGCTAGGATATAGACATACTGAAATGGAATTAAAAACAACTACCAATAATCAAAAAACAAATTTATCAAGTGGTATTTGTCATATTAATTATCCAAGATATCTATATATTTGCATAGATGATTTTCAATCTAGCTCTAAAAATTATTTTTCTATAGCATCTGAATCTGTTGTTGCTCCTAATATTGTATCCCGTATTAATATTTTATCATTATTAGAAGATAAAACTAGTTTTAGATCTAGTGCAGCACCAATGGATTATAAACATGATCAAAAACATATTCGTGAATATTTTGGACCAACTGATATAAAAAAATTAAAAATTACATTAATTGACGAATATGGTCGCACATTTTCTTTAAATAATATGGATTGGTCATTTTTATTAACATTTGAATGTTTTTACAATTAAATAATTACATCAATTAATCCTAATTTTTTACATTTTTTACAATTCCATTCACCACCATTATCTATAATTTTTTCAGCACGTTCTCTATCTAACTTGCCTTTTGAACATTTAACTAACAAATTTATTAAACTATTACGAAATATCATAATTTCATTATGATTATTATCACATTGTTTAAAGAAATACCAATAATTTTCTGTTAATTTATGCATTATCATTTTTGCATTTTTATTAAATACTCTATTATCACATAATCCAGCAAAAATAATTGCACAATTATTTACATTATGTTCTATTATACTAATTAATTTTATAGGATTATTAGATATTTGAATATTAAAAATTTCTACATATTTCATAAGAACATTTAAATATCCACCAACTGAATTTATATGTATATAAATTTCTCTATCATCAAAATTATATGTTGTAATCAATTCATTTACATAATCTCCAAAAATTTTCATATTTTCATCATCGATTATACTATAAAAATAAATATGATTATCTATCACAAATATTTTTTTATTATAAATACTTTTACAAGGAAGACATATCATCATTTCATTACATTTTCTTTTGCTCATATATGCTAATGTTTATAATTAATAAATTATTTTTATATTTAATCAATTTAATATTTAAATATAAAATAATATAAATTACAATGAAAAGATTAATAATATCAGATTTACACTTGGGCAGTCGTTTTAGTAATGAACTATCTATATTAGAATTATTTAATACAGAAGATTATGATGAATTAATATTAGCGGGAGATATAATAGATTTTATTAGAATTCCAAAATTTACAAAAAATACTCTAAAAATATTAAATACTATATTTAATAACTTTGAAAAAAAAAAACAAAAAATAATTTACATTGTTGGAAATCATGATATTGCATTTACTAATTTTATTGAAAGTGATATAGCTAATATAATTGAATTTAAAAAACGTTATGATTTTATTGATAATAATAAAAAAATTAGAATAGAACATGGTGATGATTATGATAATATTATTATTAAATGGGAATTTTTAATGAACATTATTTGTGTAATAGCTAATATATTTGAAAGATTCTTTAATTATGATATAAGTAAAAAATGGGAACAATTAAGAGAAAATACAAGAGACAAAATTAATATATATAATATAATGAATAAAAATCATGATGTAGATATATTTATAATGGGACATACACATGACCCTAAAATTATTACTAAAAATTTTAATACCACAATACAAACATATGCTAATAGTGGTGATTGGGTATCAAATAATTCTTACATAATAATAGAAAATGGTGATATTGATATAAAATACATTAAATAAATTAACTACTTTCAATTGATTCTACTCTCGATTTTAAATTTTCTATTATTTCTTGTTGTTTTTTTATACTTTCAACTAATAATGGTACCAATCTAATATAATTTACCGTTAAATAATTTTCACCTGATTTAGATTTATTGGGATCACTCTCATCCTTATCAAAAAATGCTATATCAGCTAAATCAGGCATAACATTTTGAACACTTTGTGCTGATAATCCAAGTTCTTTTTTAGATGAGTCAAAACCATAATGTTTAGCTAAATTATTTGCTTTATACCAAAATGTTTCAATATTTTTAATTTTATCTATTGGATTTTCTATATATTCTACAATATCTTTTAATCTAATATCTGAAAAACCATATGCTGTTATATTGCCTCTTAAAGACAAATCACCTTGATATAATTGCATTTTTTTATCACTTGAGGTATTATCATTATTATCATCTGTATACCAATAATGATATGAATCACCTGATGAATATTCATTACAAGAATTTGTTTTAAATTTTATTCTTTCTACATTATCATTACTTTGTATCCAATTATCTACAGCAAATTTATTTGCTCCTGTACCTGCTCCATAATTAACACTTATATTTAGTGTTTGAGACCAATTGTTAAATATAGTTACTATATCACCCAAATTATAGCTAGTTGACATATATATTATTTAATAATATATAATATATTATTTTGTTAGTTTTAAAAAAAATTGATTCTCAAAATTATAATTTTATTATATGTATTCAATCAAGTAAATAATATCATTTATTATGCTCTCTCTTTACATTCCGATTGTTCATGAGACTGATACCGAACTTAAGATCAAAACTGTGATTAAAACACAAAAATTTGGTGAAATTGATCATGTCGATTTTGTTCGGAATAAAGTAAAAAATCGTCGTGAAGCTTTTGTTCATTTTAAAGTTTGGTATGACAATGATAATGTTACTGAATTTATTAAATGTTTAAATAATCCTGAAACAAAAACTCGTATTTATCATACTAATAATAAATTTTGGCCAGTATTGGTAAATCGTAATAGTAATCCCGAAAACAAGAACCCAAATTATATCAATGAAGTTGCTCTAAAAGATATTACAATGTTAGATACAGATGCTTTTTCATGCCAAAAAGATGTTCTTGAAAAACTAAGGGCAACCATTGAAGAATATAACAAGCTTAAGACGCAATATATGGAAGTTATTATTGGAACAGCAACCAAGAAAATCAAAAATTAAATAAATAAATAAGTAAATAACTAATACAAAAAACACAAAAAAAAATTTTTTTTTATATATTAAATCTCAAAACAATACAATTAACATAATTGGATTTCATAAAAAAAATTGATTTAAAAAAATATACAAAATAGTATATTGCAAATAACTAGCATAAAAAACTAGAATATAAATATGAATAGCCAGATTATTGAAAAAAGTTATATTGGAATCTTACCATATGAATTACGAGTATATATATGGGAAATTTTATATGAAGATGCTGCAAATATAATACAAAAAATCTTAAGAAAAAATATAAGCTATAAAGTCTATTATATTTATGATATTATATATTATATTAATACTTGTACAAATTTAGATATTGGTCTTAATGATTGTAATTTTTACTATAAAGGTAAAATTCTTACTAAAAGAGATGCATTTATTACTACAGTATCTTGCAAATGTTGTAAAAGACATCAAATAAACAAACCTATGATTATGACAAGATGGAATGAAATAGATTCATCAGAATCTCAATGTCAAAAGAAATGCAGTTGTCCTTGTAGACATATATCAAGGTGGTTGTGTCGTAGTATTGAAGATAATTAATTAATAATATTTATTATTTATTAATTAATTAAGTATTTAATTATAATACTTTTTTTTTTTTAAAATTGATTATTTTATTTATATCTATTATATCTAGTAATTCAATAATAAAAATGGGTGCAGGAATTTTACCAGTAGCATTATATAGAGGTACATTAATTATTTTATTAGGACAAGAACGACATAATAATTTATGGTGTGATTTCGGGGGGAGTCCATTACCACATGAACGTAAAAATCAATATATAACAGCAATTAGAGAAGGAGCAGAAGAATTAAATGGTTTATTAGGAGATAAGGAAGAATTAAAATTACATGTAGATAAAAATTTAATTTATGGTATTAATAATAAAGATGACAAATACACATCATATTTATTCAAATCACATTATGATAAAAATTTAGAAAAATATTTTAATAATCAAAATAAATTTATTGAAAATCATTTACCAAATGAAATTACAAAACATAATGGTTTGTTTGAAAAAAAAAAAATTAATTGGTATACTATTAGTGAAATAGAAGAGAATCTAAATAGAAATAAAAATAATTTTATTAGACCACATTATTATAGTATTCTTAAATATATTATTGATAATAATAAATCTATTACAAATAGTGTTAAAAATATGTAAGAAGTATAAAAATTTTTAATAATAAATAATTTTTTTATTTATTATATTATAGTTATTTAAGATGTTAGAAACTATAATAAAAATTAAAAAAGGTCCATTTCCAAAAAAATATACTGCATATATTAAAAATAAAAAAACTAAAAAAATAAGAGTTATACATTTCGGTGATTCACGTTATCAACAATATCGTGATAGAACACCCTTACAATTATATAAAAAGCAAAATCATGGTACTAGAAAACGTATGCAAAATTATTATAGTAGACACTCTAAGACAAGAAATAGAAATAAAGCTATTAAACAAGAAATAAAAAATAGTAATGGCTATTATACAGCTAAAATTTTAAGCCATAAATATTTATGGTAAAAAATAAAATTGATTTTTTTTAATTTATTAAAATAATTAATATATTATACAGATGAATCTTAACCGAATCTCAAAGTATTTTAAATATAATATAAATAAAATTTATAAATTTTATAAAATTAATATAGTAAACTTTTTATTTAAATCTATTAATCGAGTACAAAATTATTATATAAAAAATAATAATTTTGACTATTATAATTACGTTGATATATTAGAATATCAACCCAATATCAATTTAAAAATAAGAGATATTAATTTAGAGAGTATTGATTTTAATGGTTGTGTTAAATTATTTAATTCTATAAAAGAATTTTGTACTAAACACAATAATAAAAAATTTATTATATCATTATCGGGAGGAGTAGACTCTATGGTTTTAATAACAATTATACATTATCTTAAATATCCTATCGTAGCAGGTCATATTAATTATAATAATAGAGATGAATCTATTTTAGAACAAAAATTTATAGAAAATTGGTGTAAGTACAACAATATTAAATTATATGTTAAAAATATTACAAATCTTAAACGCAAATCTATTAAACGATCTGACTATGAAAGTCAGACTAAAGATTTAAGAATGGATTTTTATAAATATATAATGGAACAAGAAAATGCTGATATGGTTTTATTAGCTCACCATAAAGATGACATAGTAGAAAATATATTTGCAAATGTTTGCCGTGGACGTTATATATTAGATTTAGCAGTAATAAAACAAGAAACATCTATTAGAAACATAAAAATTGGACGTCCGATTATCGAATTTTACAAAGATATTATATATAAATTTGCACATATATATCAAGTTCCATACTTTCTTGATACCACACCAAATTGGTCAGTTAGAGGAAAATATAGAACAAAAATATATCCAGTTATAGAAGATACATTTTCAAAAAATATAAAAGAAAATTTAATTTATTTAAGTGAACAATCTGATGACTGGAATAAATTAATAGATAAAGAAATAATTCAACCATTTATGAGTACAATAGATTGGTCTATTGATAAATATATGTCTACATATAACAGTACTATTAAAATTAATATAGAAAATTATAAAGAACATCCTCTATCTTTTTGGAATCTAATTTTTATGGATTTATTTAATAAATTTGGACATAATGCTCCCTCTAGACGAGCTATAAGAAATTTTATTAATATTATAAATAATGAAGATACTAATTATATATCTTTATCTAATAATTGTAAATGTACTCTTAAAAATAATATAATAACTATACAATTTAAAAATATTAATTGATTATATAAATTTTTAAAGATCCATCACATCACTTGGTTTTATTAAATCAATTATATCTTCTAATTTAGACTTTTCATCTATATTTATAATATCATCTTTATCATAATCATCTTTATATTTTTTTATTTTTACATATTCTACCTTATCATACTCATTTTCAATATTAATAAAATCATAAATTTTATTAGCTAACCAATCATGATAACTATCTAAATTATCTTTATCTCTATTATCACTTCCTTTACTAATTGTAGCATGCATTAAATCACTCCATAATGAATCTAATACATCACTATGACCATATTCATTTGCTTCCAGTTTTTGCACATTAATATTAGGATTATCATCTTTAAATTTTTTTATGTTCAACGCGAAAGCAGGTATAAAAGGAATACTTATTTTAGGAAAAATAGAACCTTTGTATGATTTTTCAGCATTTAATATTAAAACATCTTCTAAATAATTTCTATTATTTTTCTTATCAAAAAAATTAAAAAAATTATTATTTATAATATCACTATTATCAACAGGATCTAAAAATATAGCTTTTTTTATATTTTTTTGTCTTGAAATAGTTTCCATTACATTTACATAACCAGATGAATGTGAAATAGGAATTATTTCTCTATATTCATCTCTAATATCATATAATAATTCACTATTTATCATATTGTCATTTGTTACTACATTTACAGAAAAATTATAAACATTTAGATAATTTATAAAATTACTATATATATCAGCTGGTATTAATGAATTTGCACCTGTAAATAATATTAGAGCATCCATATCTTTCTTTTCTACATTCTTTGGTTCATAAACTTTTATTACTTTATTATTATATTCACGCTTGTATACATTTATATTATTTATAGCGAAACAATTTATAAAAGGTAATAAAGATATTAAAAATAAATATAACATCTGTATATTTTTATAAATTGATTTATTTTTATATTTATTTTTCTACTAATTACATATATATATTTAATTACATTACTCATAATTATGATAAAATGCAAAATATGTTGTGATAGTAAATTTTTAGATAAATGTTCTCGATGTAATTTAGAATATCATACTTGTAAAATTTGTTATATTATAGGTGATAATTTTACTAAAAATTGTAAATATAAATGTACTATATGCAATGGTAATCATTTAACTACTCAACATAAATGTAGTATATGTGAAACAATTGGAGCTAATCATCTCACATATTATTGTCCATATAGATGTAAATGTAATGGATTTCATACACAAGAACAACATAGATGTTTATATTGTGGTGTAAGAAATCCTGACCATAAAGATGAAGAATGTGATGTTAGATTTAATGTAAGACGTCGTTAATCAGTTTTACAATTTTGACAAACAGTTAAACCATTTATTATACTATAATTTTCTGTATCATATTGATTATTTACATTTATTTCAATACTAAATAAAACTATATCGCATATATAACATTGAATTATTGGATAAATATGTGAAAAACTCCATATTACTTTTCTTATATCTGTACTCAATTCTAAATAATTTTTACTTTTATTTAAAGTACATATATTCATGAAGTAAATTAATCCATTACGATTATACATTTTTTATATAAATAAAAAATATATATTAAATATATTATACATCAACAAAATATAATACATTAATTAATTCAATATTTTGTTGTAATTTTTTTTCACGACCAATTATAGATAATAATAAATTGGGTCTTGATTTATAAGATTTAATTAATTTAAACATCTCTCTATTTATTATATTATTTTTATATTATTTATTCTATATTTATTATATAATAAATATGAAACTAACTATAATTGCTATTATTTTTACAATGCTAATAATAATTTTCTACAACAATTATTCTAATCAATCTTATAAAGAAGGTTTTTTTTTACGTGATTCATTAAATGCTAATGTTCCTAAAAAAAAAACAAATAAAAAATATAAATTTTGATCTAAATAATTACATTATTCAATAATATATGCTCTTGTAGGGCTTGTCCCAATTCTACGAGTTACTATAACTGAACCATCTGAATTTATTGAAATTGATCCTCCAAATTTCTTACCTGCTTCGTCCCCAACTATAAGTTTTATTAAATTCCATTGATAACCACTAGTGCTATTTCCAGATAAACTATAAACACTAACATCACCCACATTATATCCGAAATTACTATTATAAGCATAAATTGCACCAAGAACTATAATATTTCCTGTTTCATTTATTGAAACAGAATTTCCTAAACCACCTTGCTGTGAGTCTTTTACACCAACTATACTATTTCCCATTATTCCCCAATCAGTTCCATGATATTCATATATTCTAACTGTATGTGTACTTGGACCACCAACAACAATTCTTGAACCATCACTATTCATTGATACACTATATCCAAATTTATCACCAACAACACTTCTTCCACTTGAAACTCCAGAACCATATATATATCCTCCTAACTGTGTCCAATTACCAGAAATATATTCATATACAACACAGTAACCACTATTACTTATACCATTATAATCATATTTTGGTCCCCCAATTACAACACGATTACCTATATTATTAATTGACACACTTGTTCCAAAATTACTATTACTTAAACCAAGTATATCTGCTCCCAGTTGCACCCATTGATTACTATAAGAATCGTATTCATAAATACGACAATATCCATTCGCACTACCATTACCATCATCTTGTGGAGCACCTACTACTATACGATTACCTTGGCTATTAATTGCAATACTTGAACCAAAATAATCATATATACCTCCTCCTGTAAAATCTTGACCCAATTGAGACCAGTTTGAACCATTATATTCATACACTCTTAGATAACCTTGATTAGTATTATTATATGAAGAACCTAATACTACACGATTACCTTGACTATTAATTGCTGATGTTCCATATTGGATACGTTCAAGATTACTATTATGCACATTACCAAAACTTATATCTAATTCCCATAAATTATTATTTAATTTATAAATATTCCAACGACTTTCATTAGTTCCATATTTACTACCTACTATTATAGTATCTCCATTGGAATTTATTGCTAAACTATTTTCAAGAGCAGTGACTTCATTATCAATAATTTGTATCAATTCATAAGGTAAAGCTTAAGGTTCTGGTTCAGGTTCTGGTTCTGGTTCTGGTTCAGGTTCTGGTTCTGGACCCATATTTAATGATAATAAATTTATTTTTGTTATTTTTTCTTCAAGTAAATTAGATAATTCTAATTTTTTATTATAGTGAAAATTTAACATAATATATAAATAGTTATATTATTTTAAATAATAACAATTAATTAATTAAATAATTATTTAGTTAATTAATAAAAATATAAAATATTGTAAACAAAATTATACAGGTATATTGTATTGATAAATTCTAGCTATTCCATTATTGTTTTCTGGACCACCTATTACTACACGATTACCTATACCATTAATAGCGACCCATCGTCCTAATTTTTCACCAGCAACTTTTCCATCTATATCTTGACTTAATTGCACCCATTCATAATTACTAAAACTATTTCCACTTAATTCATAAATACGACAATGTCCACTATCAACACCATTACTACCATCATTTAAATGACCACCTATTGCTACACGATTACCTTGACTGTTAATAGTGACACATACTCCAAAATTATCACCTGCAGCTTCTCCATCTATATCTTGACCTAACTGTATCCATTCATAATTACTAAAATTATTTCCACTTAATTCATAAATACGACAATGTCCATTC
>Ga0181399_1000493_pt1 | contig 14413 bp, 29 predicted proteins | sample 22SPOviralmetaG_FD_130128 | JGI IMG/M metagenome (GOLD analysis project Ga0181399, IMG submission 130128) | Marine viral communities from the oligotrophic San Pedro Time Series (SPOT) site, San Pedro Channel, CA, USA - 22 SPOT_SRF_2011-05-21 | ecosystem: Environmental > Aquatic > Marine > Strait...
CTGCGTTAATAGTTTATCTAGTAATATGTGTGTACGACTTTATGCTAGTTCCTATATATTACGGAATAGCAAGAATGGATTTAGATTTAGCTGACTATATGCAGTATTTAACTCTTATAGAAGACCCATTAGTACAAATGGAGTATCTAAAGAAACTTGTATCACAACACGAACCATTCACTCTTCAAGGTGGTGGATTATTTCACTTATCATTCGGTGCAATACTTACAGCGAGTACTTTAAAAAAATGAAAGTTTGGATAGACCAAGATTTATGCACTGGTGATGGACTGTGCGAAGAAATAGCACCTGATGTGTTTGTTGGATTAGATGATGGTTTATTTTATGTTAAAGAAGGCGATAAAGTATTCTCAAAAGAAAATGGTAACGAAGAAGGAGCTCAAGGTTTAGCTGTTGTTCCAAAGGGTTTAGAAAATGATGTAATAGAATCTGCTGAAGAGTGCCCAGGCGAATGCATCATGATTGAGCCATAAATAAATCAAAGTAGGGTAGGTAATTTTGGATATAGTAGTTACACTTTGCTTAGCTCTTTTAGTCCACTGGGCTATTAAAGTAATGAAACTCTAGACATATTTATATTTTTCCCAAAATCTTTTGTAATATTCAGGTCTTAAATCACTTTTATACCTAAACTCCATATACTCATATATACTTAGTAAGTCATTTACTGATGTACCTAGAACGTTATGCTCTTCTCTTATGCATTCGTTACATATATTTAACCTATGTGCAGAAGAAAAGTACTCTCTACGACTTTTAAAGTTTGTAAATTTCTTGGATTCTTCACATCTCATACAAGTTTTCATTAACTTATTGGGTATATTTTCATTATTACCTAAGTAATAGTATGTATCCTTTTCTACTCCTAGTACTCTTAAAGCATTTCTTAATTGATTTGAGTTTATTGGTGTATAGAAAGATAATTTTTCTTGTAACTCTTTGAAACTCTTGATATTGTTTCTTTGTATAATTTTAGATAGTTGTCTTTTAAGGTCTTCAAATTCTCTTACGGTTAACCTTTGATGAACTTTATCCATTTAGTAATTATAGACACTCTCCGTCCTTATACCAGTCAGGTACACTTAATAATTCTTGCAGCGGAATGAAATTACTCATTGCCCTTATACTATATAGCTTTCCTAAATCATAATAGGACTAACAATAACCATATAATGACCAACCTAAAGGCCCTTGTTTTTAGTGTTTTTCCACCTTTAGTGTAGTTGGAGGCGTAAAAATTTTTTTATTTCATGCCTTGTTGAACGCCCGTTGTTTTTGGAGATATTTGTGTGGGGAGCTTAGTCGCCGTACTCAACGCTAAACTTGATTGGCTCTCCACCCTCCCCGCCTATCTCTATGGCTGACCTCTTACCCCATTTCTTAGGAAAACTTCGCTCTAACCACCACGCACTGGCTTGCCAGCTGCCATTATCTGCAGCTCGCCTGATATTACGTATGTGAGCACCCTCGGCTTCAGCTCGCGCTCGCTTTACTGCCTCCGAAAACTCCGAGTACATGTTAACAACCTCAATCTTTACAGCCTCCTGTGTTGCTGGTAAGGAAGAGTCTGGAGACGGTAGGGCTTTATCTTCCTCTATAATGTCGTCCATTTCGTCACCCTTCTTCATCCATTCATAGAAGGTAGAGGGGGAAATACCAGCCATAACAGCTGCATCTTCCTGATAATAGCCTAATTTAAGCCAATTACACACATCCTCTATAAGATTGGGGGATATTTTACTTTTTCTACCCATAATGAGGTAATTTTAACATAAGTGCCTAGTTGAAATGGCATTCAAAACGAGAAAATTTGTGCACGGTGCTTGGGTTTACCCTTGATAGTTGTTTTTTGATTTGGAACCCCCCCTAGGGTCTCACTCATTACAGCTAGACAAGTAACAGTATCTAATAATTAGATATTGTATAATTATATAAAAGGAGATACTAATGACTATGCCTAACATAATAAATAATAATAAAGAAGTGCTTATTGATACCGAGGAATTGGAGAAAGCATTTACAGTAGTGGCTAAACTGTTGACTCTTAAAGATACAGAAGAGTTGCATAACAAGCTTGTTGTTTCAGTCAAGAGAAGAATGAATGACAATATCTACTCTACAACAGTAGAGCTAAATAACATGCTTGATTCTGCATATAAGCCAGAGAGTCAATTATAAATAACTAAAGAAAGGATATCTTATGGATATGCAATTAATACAAGCAATTGTGATTACTGCTGTGTCAGTGTTCATGGTTGTACAGTTACTTAATAATATATTTCCTAAATGGAAAGAAGTTATTGGGTTAACTAAGTAGATAGATAGACAGCATGCAAATGAATAGTGTGCTGTCTGGTGTGTCTATATATAGAAAGGAACAGACATGAATGGTGCCCAACTTTATGAACTATGGAAAGCAGAGAAAGATAAGGTTATGGAAGGTAGGATAGAAAGTATGAGTGAATCAGTAGAACAGAAAGGTGTAGTAATACTAGACTTTGAAACAACTGGTGCAAACATTACTAATCACCCTGACAAGAAATGGGGTTACTTTAAGGGTAAGACTTGGTATGACGCTATACAAATAGCATTAATAGATACATCAGTACTAGATAGCTCAACCAAATCTGGTTACAAAGAATACTCATGGAGACTTATGCCTCATAAGGATTATCACTCAAGAAAGGACTGGGCTACATCAATACATGGTCACTCAAGAGATGAGTACCTACTAAGAACAGACTTAGTTAACTTCACAGATATATATCCAGAACTAGCAAGAATACTCAATGATAAAACAGTAGTGGCACATAATGCCTTTGGATTTGATAAATCAGTACTAGAACAGATGGCTGAGAAGTACAATGTAATCTTACCAGTATTCAATTGGAGAGATACTAAAGATGAATTAGTCAAGATGTATCCACAAAGAAAGCATTCACAAAAAGCAGTAGCAGCTTGGATGGGATTTGATAATGACTTTGAGGGGCATGATGCATTAGTGGATGTACAAATGCTTACTAAAATCTATCACAGAATAGAAGAGATTAAAACTAAATCAGATGACTTTTACTTTGTTTAATTAGTCGATGTCCTGAGCAAGACATAAAACTGCTTACATACTATGAGCTCACCAAATTGGTGGGCTTTTTTATTGACATAAAGAAAGGAAGGTAACTCATGAGTCCATGGAAACTATTTCTATCTAGTTTCTTTCAGGTATGCGTAACTATGGTTCACCCCAATAACGAGTTTGGTGAAGCAGTAGGTTGCGAATGTTATGAGATTAATGGAATACCAGTATTCGACGAAGCGTAAAAGAAAGGTAGGACTTATGTTCCCACTATACGTTGGGCTAGCAGGACTTTGTGTTCTAATAGCCTTATTAAAAACTATGAAAGACGAGCCATACAATGGCAGAAGATAAATGTACATGTGCGCCAGTGCATGTATGCAAACTACTAAGGAGGTAAAGAAATGAAACCATGTCCAATATGTGGTATACCGTTTCATTATATTATGGTTCCTGCTTGTCAGGAATGTTGTAGAAAGGAAAGAGAATGAAACCAAGGAAGGTTGAGCAATCTCGCTTAACTTTGTTAGGAGTCGAAGTTGATAAGAAAGAATTGAACAAGAAATTGTTTAGCAATTTTGCTTATGATGCGACACTCGACAAAGTGAGTAAAGAAGAAATAACTAAAGAAGACATAGCAAGTGAGTTGATGAAAGATGAATCTTTTCTAGACGAACTGCTTACTGAATTCTCTAGTTAGTAAACAAGGCTTTGGGAAGTGCCTTCAAACTTCCCATTACTCAAGGGAGGAATTACATGAGTAATGTTAAACGTACCTTTACTTGCAGGTGGAATATAAAAGGATTCCCATGCAATCGTAGAGTATCAGAAGCCGACAGTATCTTATTCGAAGAAGAGATATTTCCACGTTTGTTTAATGCTCAGGTGTGTGATGTACACATTAATGAGTTTGACAGAAGAGTGGGTGAACTTCGTAGGATTAAAAATCTTATGAAATTTACAAGACACACAAGCAAGTTAGTAAAGCACATAGCATAGGAGGAATAAACATGATGCCATTACTTAACCAAGGCGGCGACGGAGGTAGCAACACTATCACATTGACAGCAGTCAGTGATGATGATGGAGATAACTTTGTTGAGATAGTAGAAAGAAGCTTTGGACCAGAGGACTTCTGGCCAGCGCTTGACTCTCTATTCGGCGAGGATATTGAATACATCTAGTAGCTCGGAGCTCATCACTATGTGGTGGGCTCTAGGGTGTTAGGAAAGTCCTATCAACCATAAGAAAGGAGTAGAAGTGGGAAACCAGAATCTACTTATCGAACAGAATCAATTAGCAATTGATTTAGCTAAAGCAGAACTGAGAGAAGAAATATCTCAGAAAGATATCACTACCAAAGAAGAGGTTAGTGAATTAGTAACAGAAACAGCTGATAGATACTATATCAGCTTTGACGAAGTCGTAAACGAATTAGCAGACTTTGCTAATGAATTTATGGATACAACAGAGGAGGGGTAATGAATAAGCCTACTTGTAACTGGTGTGAAGTAGAAATCTCACCAATAGTATTGGGACACTATCCAAACGGTACAGAGTTTATTAGTACGTTCTGTACTACATTTTGCGAAATGGAAAGCATGACAAACGGACTGTTTCGTAAGAGGAGCTTACTTAAAGATTTATTCACAAAAAGTGACTGTGATGAATTCTTTAAATTTAAGAGACTTGGATTCATACCTGCTAAAGGAAGCAGAGCTGAGTCCGTTCATATAGGTGTAGAACCTATGGCTCTATGGGATGATAACTCAAGTTGGAATATATTTGAGCAAGAATTTGTTCCTATAACATAAAATATAAAATTGTTAGTAACCTTTTGTACAGCTTATAAGTCTAAGTTGTACAAAGGCGAAAGCAACAGACATCTGTATATCAGTAATGAATACAGAAGAGGAGGAAGGTAAATGAGACAAAAACTCATTTTTCATGAGGACTTTGAGTCCTTAAAGAATAGAATCCCTAACTTCACCGAGCGAATACCAAATAGACTCGATGATGGTACGAGATTCAATACAAATCTAACAGACTCGTTAGAGATTATAGAAATACCAATAGGTCAAATTGTTTGGCTCTTCGGTAGGTATAGAGGTTGGGATGATGCAACAAGACAAGTTACACAAGATATCCGAGCCAATATACAACAGTGGAGTGACCATAGATACATGTACGAGAATCATGTATGGAACATTGACGATGATGACCTTTACGAAGTGATAAGCGTTGTTTCACGTAAGTTAAAGTTAGACAACATATCATGGGGTAATCAATCAGACTACAGGGACTTAAATATGAACAAACATAGTTTGTTTATTATGGTTCTTGCAGATGATGAGTCATGGGCACAAACTCAGGACAACTGGTTTGTATTACTAAATGGTATTCCAAAATTGTTGTGCAGAGATAGGTTCCATAGACACTCAACAATGTGGTCTTTTTCTAGACCTGATGGTCACTTCTACCTTACAAGCTACAGTGGACGAAGTGCACTATCTGAGGATAGGAACTATACAAGATGCTACAACTGTAGTTTGTATGACAAACCTAGGTCAAGAATGGTACCTGTCAAGGATATGAGACCAAGACAGAACTATAAGAACTGGAGTCGTGCAAAGAACCTTTGTGACGCATGTGTCAATCACTTAGCGGTACAAGATATAGCACACTTTGAAGTACCTATAGATGAAACCAACGCATCTAAGTTTGATTACTTAATAGTCAGACCAGGTGTACAAGAATCTGTAGATAGTCAGCGTGTAATGCAAGAAGATAAAACTTCTTGGGGTAGTAATAATGTAGGTAGGTTCATGAGAAGAAACATGGGCTTAGTTATATACCTAATAGATGGAGAGAGTCTAACTCTAGGTGAATCAATTAACTTCGAGTATCCATTCGAAGTACATTCACATAGTTGGAATTACAGACCATCGTTTTACTACACACACAATGCTGGTCACCCTGGTTCTGAGCTTCAGTCAGTCAGCACAACTGCTGATGCTGGTATGAATTTCCAAACGAGATGCGGACCGTTCTTGGGTATGGAATTAGAAGTAACTATCAGAGAAGATAGAGCAGACCAAAGTAACATACAAAGTGTGATGGAGAAAGCAGTAAGACTGTTTCATCCAATGGATTATCCAAACAACTATAGACAACAAGGACCACACCAACTCTTATTTAGGAAAGATGACGGTAGCCTTGATAGTTATAAAGGTACTGAGTATGTTTCAATGCCATTGTCTTTAGATTATTGGAATAACGAAGTCCCAGATGTATTCTGGAATTATCTTAAGGATAACTTTCGAGCACTGAATGATGACAGATGTGGTATCCATATACACGTACCATGGGAATCATTGATAGTTGTTGAACGATGGATATTCCTTGAGTTGCTTGACACAATGGTTAACCACCCACTTTACAAGCCTCTATTCCAAACTATAACCCAAAGACCATCTGTGAGTTATGCAAGATGGGATAGGATAACTTATGAAGATAGAGTGGCAGACGATGAGGGTAGCTTGTGGAAAGCAAAGCATGCTGTATTTAATGTAGGTCTTAATGAGAAACAAACAAGTCCAGCATATAACGCTAAGTACATGGGACTCAATACACTCCATGACGAGACTATGGAGTTGAGATACTTCCAAGGTAACACAGGACGCAATGGTATCTTAGGCAAAGCACAATTCGTAGGTGCTATGTGGGATATAGCCAAAGCGTATGGACATCCATTTAAAGATTGGGATTATCAAAAGGATAAACCACCCTTTGCATTAGTTGATATCATTAACGAGATTCAATGTAATGCTGGGGACATCTTACTTGGGTGGATTACAGTAGCAAGCACAACAGATGAGTTTGCTAGAAAACATAGTCATAAAAGATATGACCAACTTCGTAACTTAATTGCTGCTGCAATAGAGCGCGAAACATATAACTATGACTTTACAAAGAGTACAAAAGCCTGGTATGACTTGAATGGCATAGCACGCACTTATGTACAAGAAACAACAAACGACAAACAAGAAAGGACAGGATAATAATATGTGTGTAATAGCAAGTATTCCTGCAGGAAAAACAATAGACGACAAGACGTTCGAACAAATGTGGAGTAGAAACCCAGACGGTGGCGGTATCGCTTACATTACAGACTCAGACAAGATTGAGGTATTCAAATCTATGGATGAGAAAGAACTGTTAGCACAATACAAAGTGATAAGTAAAAAGCATGGTAATCATGACATGCTTATCCACATGCGTATTGCGACTCACGGTTCTGTATGTATGGATAACAATCATCCATTTTGGATTGACCCACATACAGTGTTCGCACACAACGGTATATTGCCTAACCACTTTCATCCATCTGCTAAGTCAGACTTGTCTGACACAAGATACTTTAACCAAGTATATTTGCAGTATGTGAAGCCAGTGGCGTTCGATGACGAAGGATTCCGTGAGCAATTGGGTGAGATTATTGGCTTCAACAAGCTGGTAATACTATCAACCAATGCTAAGTTACGTAAAGAATCTTACATAATCAACGAACGACAAGGCAGTTGGGAAAATGGTGTATGGTATTCAAACACACATCACCTACCAACGCAGAGTTTTGTATTCGGTGGTGGCAAAACAAACTACAAGACAACTAAAAGAAAGACCAAGTCTTCATCACGATATCAGTTAGACCTAACAAGTAGTACTGATAAAGGGTACATGGTCAATCCAGAACTGTATACTGACCCGACCTTTGTTGAGTCAGTCAATGCAATGCTAGATTACACTGGGTTCAAGGATGTAGAAGACATGCTTATTGAATATGAGATGGAAGTCAATCCAGTAACAGGTGACTTTGTTTGCTTAGCTTGTGGTGAGGCAGTAAGTACAGACACAAAAAGAGCGTGTCTAAGTGACTGTTGGGCTACAGAAATGTTAGGACTTGGTTCAGAGTATGACGACCAAGAATGGCAAATGGATTCATGCGATGTAAGAATCGATGTAGATAAAATAGCTAGAGACTCTAAGTAGTCTCTAGCGGAAAGGATATAAATATGGCAGTTCCAAAATGGAATTTAGAATTAGTAAAACGTGATATAGAAGGAATAAAGTTATTAGCAGATGGCACAATAAATGTTGAAGTACGTGACGAGGGTACAGCTACCTACGTTAGACATGGTCATCTCGATATAACTTTAAGTGATATATTTCCAGACATAGAATCGGATACGGATGACAACCCTCAAAACTACACTGATATGCAGGATGCAATACTCCAGTACATATATGACGAAGGTATTGTATACGACTATGAACTTACTGAAGAAGACTTTCACGACCACGATAGTGAGGACATAACCATGAACGAAATTAATCTATACAACAGTCAGGGTGCAAGTGTTACACCTGAAGAAGTAGACAACATGCTCGAGGGAGCATAGAAAGGAGCCCAATGGGTTACTTAATAAACTTGTTCAAAGCAGAACAAAAAATAAACAATATCAAAAGTCAAGGGTACGATGATACCTTTGACTCAGTCATAGACGAATCGTTTATGAATAGAGATAGAAAGGACAATGAATAATGCCTATGAGTAGATATCTAGTACAGGAAGAATACCGTGAAGACGTTAGAGGTGTTCGTGTAGTACTTGTAGAAGCAGAAAGTAAAGAAGCCGTTATTGAAGATGGTGAATACGAAGTGCTTGATATAGTAGAAGAACTTGATTCATCAGCTGATTGTTATTCGACTAGTTTAGTTGATGACGTTCAGTTCTTACAATCTGGATGGACAGAACTTATAAAGGAGGATAAATAATGCCTAAGTTATTTTACGCAAGTATATCAAAAGATATAACTGTTTATGCTGATGATGAACAAAACGCATTATACGAAATAAGAAAGATGTATCAAAACTTTGGAGAAAATCTTGAAGTTGAGATATTTGATGAGGAGGAATAATGGCAGTACCAGATTGGAACAAGCCTAATTTTGTGATAGACGAAAGAGAAATAGCAGTCGACGAAGATGGTCATACCTTTAGACAGATAGATGAAGGTAACTTACCTTTTGAAACTGGCACTACTGTGAGGGTAACTGAAAGAGTTAGTGGTATCGCAATGTACAGTGAGACCAGGTCTTTGGATTTACCTATATCAGAGATAATCGAGCATGCTAATTATATAGAGTACGAGATTAGAAATAGATATGACCTTGAAAGTCTTGCAGAAGATATGGCAAGAGAGATGGAATTCGACGACTATAACGACGATATTGAATACGACGACCACGATGCTAATGATTTTGAAATTGAATCAGCAGTAACTATATAAAGAAAGGACGATATGTTATTAGAAAATAGACTAAGTGAAGATAGAAAAGCACAAATACAAAGACAACTAACCTATAACAGTGATACTTCAATTCACGGTTATAGTTACAGACCAGACTACTTCTTTGTTGGTGGAGAACAGATGCTAGAAAGCTGGACCTCTCCGACAAAAGTAAACAGTAAGTTCATAGATACACAAGGAGTACCTATGGGTTTCGAGTTAGAACTTGAGAAGAGGCACGATTGTTATGATGTTGATGAGAGAGTAGAAGAATTTCTCTACGAGCAAAATAAAACAATGGGCTCTAAGTATTACGTCCATAGATTGAATACCTATGCAAACGACGTAACAGCGAAGATAAACAATCTAGTACCACACTTGCTATATGCAAAGACTGATAGTTCTCTTGATAATGGTGTGGAGTTTGTTACTCAGCCAATGACATTGGAAGTACACAAAGGTGTTGGTTATGTATTTGACAAGTACAATGATGCTTTAGCTGGGTATCAAAGAAGCACTACAGGTATGCACATACACATACCAAAAGGTGCATTCACAAATGCTCAGCTATATCTATGGATGTTCTTCATGGACATGTTAGGTACAGCAAGTGTCAGACATCAGAAGTTCGGAAACGTGCTTACACTTATTGGACAACGTGAGTTCAACAGTTGGGCAAGATTCGAAAAACCATCATATGGTACAGGAGCTAAACATCAGTTAGCACAGGTAGCAATTGATAGAGTGGACCATGGTGGTACTAGATACAAGTATGTCAACTATCAGAACAGACCTACTCTAGAGTTAAGGTTCTTCAAGGCCAACATGCTTGAGCATAGAATACTTAAGAACCTAGAGTTTGCTGACTCTACGTTTGAGTTTGTAAAGTATATAACAAGCAATGATTACGATGCTTCTGATATGCTGCACTTAGCAACATCACTAAGTGATTACTTTGGGTTCCTTGTTTCAAAAGGTGACAGGTATTCAAATCTTAAGAGTTATCTTGACAGATACAGAGATAGAATAAATATTCAAGGTCCAGTACTTGACGAAGAAGATACTGATGCTTTGGAAAATATTCTAACCGACGAATTGATAAGCGTAGTGGAAGGGGTTTAATGCAAGAACTAGTACTTAGTTATATAACTGTAGTACTTCTTACGCTACTACTACCTTTTGCATTCATCATATTTATGGGTGTATTGCTTTTCTGGGAAGTAGAACGTAAAGCTAAGTAGATTAAACTATATAGGCGGTGTATGAAAGTGCACCGCTTGTTATAGCTTAAGCTAATAATGTAAGGCATAAGTAGGCAGACCAGCTTACATAACTAGACAAGGATTTCGTGGCGACAAAACGTAAGGCATAAGTAGGCAAAAAAGGTTGAAAACGTTGAGGTTTCCTTAGTTCATTTCTATATAAAGATTTGGTAAATGAGTTATGATGCCCATCTGGTCAGGCATCTGCTAAAACTTACACACAAGCCAGTTTTTATAGGGTTTAGGTATTTTGCACTCTTCCATCCTGGCTGGCTTAACAATTACACATTCATCAATAAACACAATATGTTGTGGTGTCTTCTCCCTTCTCTCAATCACTACACATTAAATAGTCTTATTAATTAAATAAGTGTGTAACCTTTTTGCTCACCCTGCTGTCTAAGTATTGCAAGCAACAGAAAGTGTAAAAATGTATAAATTGTTTAGAGTATCTGGTTATTATACGCCCGAAGGGGAAGATTACCCATTTGAAGATTACCTAATCTTTGAAGGCGATGATACTGACGACTTACCTAAAGGTTATGAAGATGATGACATATTCTACTATGGGATTAATCCAAGTAATGTAGACAAAGAATATGACGGATTTGTAATTACAGAAAGTGTAGAGGTAAAATAATGTTAGTAATACTATTAATATGCATAGCAATTGTTTTTGCTAGCGCGGAAGATTTGTGGAGTGATATAAAACAAGATAGAGAGGATACTTGGTTATGAATAAGTACAATATTAAAATTACAGGCAGTAAAGACTACATAGCAAAATCTTTAGACGAAGCTAGAAAAATGGCATATAAAGATATGGAATATATACATTACCTATGGAACGTTGAAGTGAACAGCTATACTAAGCTAGGAAGAATAGACAATACTAATGAAGAGGAGTAGTGAAAGACAAATACTGCGTAATATGTAGGAATAATTTAGTAGACCCTTCAACTCAAGATATTTGCGATACTTGTTTTTTCGGTTCATCTGTAGATTAATTGTACCTTATATTTCCCCAACGGTCTTTCCACCGTAATCTTTTTCTATTTTCATCATCTTCACAAGGTAAACCATCTTCGTGACGTAAGAATTTAGCATTACACACAATGCACCTATGATGCCTGTTGTAATCAAAATCCACAATACCGAGTAATTGTTCGAGTTGTAAGGCGACTTCTCTTCCTTTTTTATCAATTTCAATATCCTTTTCTGTCATACCAGTCCCCACTTTTTATTAGACTTGCATTAGGTTTGTCTAAAAAATAGGCTTCTGTGTAATCATTCATTGCTAACCCATCTAACTCTGCGAGTAATATTTCTTTTCTCTCGTAGAATGTAGGGTGACCTTCAATCATATCTAACAGTTCTAATGTGTAATCATCTACTTCATAAAGCTCACCAATTATAGATGTTTTACCGCTATTAGAAATACAAGGAAATGAACCTAAGTCATACATGTTATACAAGGGTAAAGATTTAAAATTACCAATAAAATCTGAACTTCTTAAAACATGATTTCTTGATTCTCTAGTTCTCAATGTTCCGTACACAAATACTTTCATATTTCTTTCCTTTCAATGTAAATAGCTCGTAACACATAACTACACATACCCTTTAAGGTTACCTTTGTTACCAACCATTACCTCATTATGTGCTACAAGCTACGTACGTATAGATAGCTTGTAACACACGCTTCATTAGGAACCTTTGGTTGCCTTGCATAATTTCAAATGCAATCCCCATACTTCGTATGTGCTACAAGCTACCTACTCATAACAGGTAGCATAAGCAGTAACCTGTCCCAGTCACTACTTCTACTATGGTGTTATTAACACCGTGGAGATTACACAAAAGTTACTCGAGCAGAGCTGAATGTTAGCGTGAATAACTACTAAGCTTTTAACTTCACTAACACTTATAAACTTCTGATAACCTCCACGCTATCAACAACAGCTAATAAGAATGGGGATAAGTAAAAACCCTTAGGAAAGGAGGCGAAACCTAAGGGAGAAACACTTATCCCCTGTGACCTACTCTCTATATTAGTGGTTAATACCTTATCCATAGTTCTTTATTCCGACATCATTTCTATTTGTAAGTACCTATCAAAATGATAGAATTCCATGACAGTGTCTATTATCTTAGACATTGAAATAGCTACATCTTTTCTACCATTTAAGTTAGGGTCTTGTTCCATAGATTTATAAACTGTATTCAACTCTGAAAGTGATTTCATTAAACTATCTACACAGTTGTGAATAACTTTTATGTCTTGATTAAATAAATCTTTATTCATTAGTTTCTAAGCTTTTTTCTAGTTGCTTATCTAAGAAGTATTCTGACTTATTGTCAAACTGTGCCCATAAGTGTAGCCCTACACCAAAAGCCATGGCGCATCTCTTGACACCATCTGATATAGCGTCTTTCATTCTTGCACCATCTGTTCTCCAGTTAAATGGTTGTTCACATTCACCAGATTCCTCAACTGTGACAAGTTGTCCATCAATTTCTACTGTTAAAGCTAAGATGACACCTGTTACAACTTCTACTTCTTTACCTTGTTTGTCTGTAATTTTTTCTCTTAAAATTTCCTTAACTTCTTGTGAGTAAGGCCCTACAACACTAAGTAATCTTTGTCTTATTACTGAATGCTGAATGTATTCTCCAAATTTACCAGCTGGAGCTTTATGTATAAACTCTGCTGGAAATGGTCTACTAAGTTCGTGTAATTGTTTCATATTTTTCCTTCGTTTTCTAAATAAATATAGTCGGCAACTATGTTTCCTGTTACTATTCGGCGTGCCGCTTCACCATCTTCAAAGTACTCTACTCTAAGTGTTTTTTGAAATGCTACTTCTCTATTTGGGTCTAGTACAAATTGGGAAGAGTATCCTGGCCCTGTTAGGATGCCTACTTTATCTTCATAAATATTGTATTCCCAAGCAGGAAAACTAACATTTATAGTTCCTTTTATTAATACTTCTTTGTCTCTCATTCTACCTCCAACATTTAGACCTAAATTCTATAAAAAAGGTTACATCTAATTTTATTTTTCATTGAGCCACTGTGTCATAGAAGCTTGTGATTGTAACTTTTTTTGTAACTTCTCTAAATCTTTTTTAGACAGTTTTGGATTAGCTTGTGCTAAATCTGGCCAGTGTTTAGCTAAAGCAGTAGGTGTAGGTTTATTACCATAAGTCAAGGCATAGTTACGTATTCTAGCTTCAATATCATATGCATTAGCCCCTACTTGCGAGAGTTCCTTAGCAACTTTATTCAACATGCCTCTGGATGATTGGGTTAAATCTTCGGTTTTAAAACCAAATATCTGACATAAAGCAACAAAAACTGCACTATGAGTAGTGCTTTTCTGAATATTGTCTAATTGAACTACTCCTACATCTTGATGTATAAATTCAACCTGTTCCGTAGGAACAATATCTCCTCTACTCTCCTCTACTCTCTTCTCCTCTCCTCTCACGTCGGACGGTGCTTGGATGTCCGATGGATGTCCAGTGGATGTCCGTGGGACATTCTTATTAGTCTTATTAACATTATCTGATATTTCCCACGATTCCTTATTTGTAGAATTTTTTGAGTTCTCAGAAGTTCTAGCTTTACGCTTCCTTTCTCTATCTTTTTCTCTAACTGTTATGAGATTACCTGTGTAATCCATCCAGTCATGAATAACTAAATCATCA
>Ga0181399_1000494_pt1 | contig 14403 bp, 19 predicted proteins | sample 22SPOviralmetaG_FD_130128 | JGI IMG/M metagenome (GOLD analysis project Ga0181399, IMG submission 130128) | Marine viral communities from the oligotrophic San Pedro Time Series (SPOT) site, San Pedro Channel, CA, USA - 22 SPOT_SRF_2011-05-21 | ecosystem: Environmental > Aquatic > Marine > Strait...
CAAATGCTGGGCGGCGGAGATTTATCACCAGCAGACCTTGCGGCGCGTCAATCTCAGGTCATACGCGACCCACTAGGACGCGCAGTGGGCTTTGGATCACCTGCTGGCTCACTACTAGCCGGAACAGACCCATATGCGCCACAGCGCGAAGCTGTAGCCGATATGTACCGCGATGACCGCCCAGAGGTTGTCGGCTCAATAACAGACACCGCGACAGGCGAAGAAAAATGCCCGACCGGATATATGTTTGACGAAGATTTACAGGCTTGCCGACTAGACACTGGTATGGCAGGTACTCCAGTTGACGACAGGAATGACGGCACCGCCGCGTATGCCCGAATGGGGCTTCTCGATGTCGCGCCTGACTTCTCCGGCTCTGCATTTGGTGACGGTGCCGGATTCGGCGCGGCAAACTTGGCGTTCCGCCGCAGAAGCGCAACGCGGCCTGACATATTCAGAACACGGCCATCATTGGAAGGATTTACGCTACTATCATGAACGAGGGAAAAGCAAGGGAAGCGGTGACACGCGCGGCGAAGGCCGAGGCGTTGTTAAGGAACGAATTGTTACAGGAAGGGTTTGATTACCTAGAGACGCAATTTATAGAGGCGTGGCGCAACAGCGAGGTCACTGACAACGAAAGCCGAGAACGCCTGTATCAGTTGCTCAAGAATCTTGAGGCGTTAAAGGGGTACTTTAACACTGTAATTGAAGATGGTAAGATGGCGAATGCACAGCTTGAACAAGTCAAGACGCAAAACAATTTTAACACAAGGAAAAGGTGATTTATATGTCCGACAATCCAGATGGAACCGGAGCAATTTCTTTTAACGATGCACTGAATCTTCTCAACACCCCATCAGAGGACAATGTAGTAGAAGAACGGTCAGAGGTAGAGGCACAGGATGCCGAACCTCAACAGCCTGAGATAGAGGCGGCTGACACATCAGAGGAAACGGCAGAATACGATGCCCCCGAAGATGACGATCAGGACGATGATATTGATGACGGCGAAGATGCCTACGAGGACGAAGATCAAGACGAATACATTGAGGAACCTGAAACATACACTGTCAAAATTGACGGCGTAGAACATGAGGTAAGCCTAGATGAGCTTCGGAACGGTTATTCGCGCCAACAGGCATTTACAAAGCGTTCTATGGAACTGGCAGATCAACGCAAAGCCTTTGAAGCAGAGGCCGCCGAGACTAAGCAGTTGCGTGACGCTTACAAGCAACATCTCGATGTGTTGCAAGGTCAAATCCAGCAGACAACTCAGCAAGAGCCTGACTGGAGAGCATTAGCCGAAACAATGTCGGAACGTGACTTGTTCCTGTACAAGACTGAGTGGGATCAGCAGAAAGAGTATTCCAAGCAGTTAGAGGCAGAACAGGGTCGCATAGCCCAAGAGCAAGCACTTGAACAGCAAGAGCAAATGAAAAAGCACTTGGTTACGCAACGTGAAGATATGCTCAACCGCATACCTGACTGGAAAGATGAAGATGTCCGCGACAGCGAGCGTCAGGAAGTCATCAAGTACGCTCAGAGGCGGATCGGGTTTTCTGAGGAAGAAATCGCAAATGCGTCTGACGCTAGGGCGATAGAGCTGTTATACAAATCGTGGAAGTGGGACAATCTTCAAGGTAAGAAACCCGCCGCCAAGAAACGCACACAGAAGGCACCGAAGATGGCAAAGGCTGGGCAACCTCGCACTAAGAGTGATGTTCAAAACCGTTCGCGGAAGAAAGCACTGGATCGCCTCAGTAAAGAGGGCAGTGTTGACGCCGCAGTCAACTACTTGATGGGCAACTAGCCCGAGGAGAATACAAAATGACTACTTTCGCTACCAGTGCCGCAATCGGCCAAAAAGAAAGCCTTGCCGATATTATTTATCGGATTGATCCCTCTGAGACACCAGCATTCAGCAACTTGAAGAAAAGCACTTCATCTGCTGTTTTCACTGAGTGGCAGACTCAGGACTTGGCCAGCGCATCTGCTACCAATTATGTGAACGAAGGTGCTGACGCCAGTACAGCGGCGGCCACCCCGACAGTCCGTCTGGGTAACTATCATCAGGTGTCTGTGAAAAGTTTTGCCACATCAGGTACACTTGATGCAGTGGACACAGCAGGCCGTGAACGTGAGCATAATTACCAAAAAGTGCTAAAAGCGATCGAGCTTCGTAGAGACATCGAGAAGTCGATCACTGACACAAACGTTGCACGTTCTGCATCAGACCCACGCAAGTCTGCGTCTCTGATGACTTGGATCACAAACGGTTCAGTTGGCGCGGGTTCGGGTGCATTCTCAGCAGGTACAGGCACAGACACTGTGACTGACGGTGATGATCGCGCACTGACTCTTGCACTCATCGAAGATGGAATGCAGGACGCTTGGACAGATGGCGGAAACCCATCAATGATGCTTTGCTCGGCCACTAACCGTGCGAACTTCTCTGACCTGTCAGCATCTGGCAACCTTGTCAGCAATGACGTGAACATGACTGCCGCGAAGGAAGTCGCCTACGTTGGGTCAACATCAGTATTCCTTACTGACTTTGGCCAAGTTTCGGCAACTCCATCACGCTTCATGTCAAACGACAAGATGTTCCTGATCGACCCTGCATTCGCTGAAATTTGCACACTGAATGGCCGTAATTTTGCCGAAATCGAGTTGGCAAAGAACGGTGACGCAGAGCGTTCACAGATCATCTGTGAGTGGTCGTTAAAGCCGCTTGCTCCAAAAGCACATGCTGGAATTTTTGATCTGTCAGGATCATAAGCATAAGAGGGGGCGGCACAAGTCGCCCCCATTACTTTTGTAAGGGATGTTAGATGCAGAGAATTATTAAAAGCGATGCGGCGACAGGCACGGTGATGAAGATGCACCAAGACGCCAGCGACACCGCAGTCGTTGAGACGATCCAGAACTTTGACAACCTGCTCAAGATCAACAAGCAGATGAGCAACGACTGGAGCAATACAAATTACCACGGCACACAGAAGCATGTGCATCATGTGGCGGAAATACCAAACGTAGTTTATAATCATCTTCTGGAGACACTTGGCAGTCCGCGCGAAAACCCGAAGGCGTGGAAGGCTTGGTTAAACGATAGCCAGAATCGTGATTTTAGGACAGGCGGCGGAACACTATGAGCATCAGCACCTACACCGAGTTAAAGACGGCTGTCGCAAACTTCCTTGCGCGTGATGACCTGACTTCGCAGATACCAAACTTTATCCAACTTGCCGAGTCGCGCATGTCGCGTGAACTTGAGACGCGGGATCAGGAAAAGCGAGCCACTGCGACTTTGACATCCGGCGATGAATATATTGCCCTGCCGACTGACTTGCGTGAAGTGCGAAGTGTAGCCCTGACGACCGACCCAAAGACTGTGCTGACTTACTACAGCCCGACATCTTTGGACTCGACATATTCATCTGGTGGCTCCGGCAAGCCTCTCGGTTTCAGCATTGTCGGCGGTGAGATGAAACTGCGGCCAATCCCTGACTCCAGTTACACTGCCGAAATTATTTATGTCGGCGGTTTGTCGGCACTGTCTGACAGCAACCTGACTAATGTTGTCCTGACCCGCCACCCTGACGCCTACCTTTACGGCGCGTTAGCCGAGGCGTATGCGTACCTTCTGGACGAGGCTAGGGCGGCGCAGTATATGCAACGCTTTAGTATGGCCATCGATGAGATTAAGGTCGATGAGCAACGCGCTCACTATGGCACCGGATCGCTCCAGATACAGTCTATTTACCAACGCCAAAACAATTCTGCGGAGAGTTAAATGTCGGCACTATCAGACTACCTAGAAAATGAAATCCTAGACCATATCCTTTCGGTTGGGTCTTACACAATGCCATCGAATGTATATGTCGGCTTGTCAACCGGATCATTTGCGGATGACAACTCAGGCACCGAACTTAGCGGTAGCAACTACGCTCGCGTGGCGGCTACGTTCAGCGCGGCGTCAGGCGGCGCAACCTCAAACAGTTCTGCCATCGAGTTCGCGGCGGCCACTGGATCGTGGGGTTCGATATCCCATTTTGGCATCTTTGACGCATCATCATCAGGCAACCTGCTGATCCACGGCGCGTTCACCACTGCCAAGACAATCGCCTCTGGTGACATTCTAAAGATACCAACAGGCGACCTAGACATCACTGCGGCGTAGGTGAGCCGATATGGCCACAGGCACCCCGCACCTAGATAATTTTGTCACAAGCATTGACGCGCTACCATACTCACTGGATAGCGCGTTACTGCTAACAAAAGTTGACTGGTCTAACCCTACCCTAGAGCAATTAGATAACTGGGGTACGCTGGAGCAGTTGGATGCGTATGGCCTGACGCTGGATCAGCTAGACCAGCTAGAGGTTATCCACTTTGACGGTAGCGCGGCAGTAGCCGTAACGGCCACAGGTGCCGTGCAGTTTGCCATCGAGTTCGCCGGAACTGCGGCGGTTGCTGTATCCGCAACAGCCACCCCGCAACACACGCAAGCAATGGCAGGAACCGCCGCAACAGCCGTCACATCCGCAGGTACGGCTAACAGGGTTCAGAATTTTGCGGCATCTGTCACTGGTGCTGGATCGGTCACTGCTAACGCTACGTTCATTGCATCATACGCAGGTTCGGGCGGGTTTGCCTTCGCGGCATCTGCCTCGGCGTTTCTTGTTTACGCATTTGACGGCACCGCAGACGCGGCGTTCACTGCCACAGGCGCAACGACAGTTGACTACGTTATGGCGGGATCGTCAAACATTGCGGCGAGTGCTACAATGACAGGCAAGGTGCTTGGTGAAGATTGGACTAATGTTGACGAAGGCACCGAGACGTGGACAGAGATTGCGGCTGGCTCGGAGATATGGAGCCAAGTCAGCGCAGGTAGCGAGGTTTGGTTGCAACAATGATTAAATTTGGTGAATGGCTACCGGATCAGCCCGACTATAACAACGCTGGCGTCACAGTTGCGGAGAACGTAATACCCGCACTTGGTGGATACCGCAGTCTTAATGACTTTGTGGCGTACAGCAACGCGGCCACAGGAACCATCCTGAACGTATTTGCGGCGAAAGAGGATGACGGCACGGTGCAGTTGTTCGCCGGAGACGCGACAAAGCTGTACAAGTTTAACGCCGGAACAAACAACCTAGATGATGTCAGCAAGGCTGGCGGGTACGACCTGACAGGCGCAGAGCGTTGGGAGTTCGTACAGTTTGGGAACAAGGTTATCGCCACAGGCGGCACAGGCGAGGAGCCGCAGGTCTGGACTCTAGGCACAAGCACCGCATTCGCCAACTTGGCCGGATCACCACCGAAGGGTGACTTTCTGGCTGTTGTGCGTGACTTCGTGTGGATTGCTAACGCAGACACCGGATCAGGCCGTGTGCCGTACAAGGCGTACTGGTCTGCATTCGATGACCCGACAAGCTGGACAGCCGGAACAGGTCAGAGTGATTTTCAGGACATCCCCGATGCAGGTAATATCGTAAAGATCATCGGCGGAGAGTATTGCACGATCCTGATGGAGCGAGCCATCGTGCGAGCCACATACACTGGCCTTCCTCTGGTCTGGCAGTTTGACAAGGTGGAGACAGCGCGTGGCTGTCAGGTTTCTGGGTCGGTGTGTAATATAGGACACACTATTTTCTATTTGTCCGATGACGGCTTCTATATGTTCGATGGACAGAGTTCCAAAAACATCGGGGCGGAGAAGGTGGACAAGCACTTCTTCAAGGATGTCAACTTCTCTTACAAGGACAAGATTACGTCCAGCGTTGACCCGCAGAACCAGATTGCGGTCTGGTCTTATGTGTCAAACAGCGCAGTCGATGACACGCCGGACAAGCTGTTGATCTATAACTACGCCACAAATCGCTGGTCATACGCAAACGTGACAGCCGACCTTATTGCGCCGTTCTTCACGGCTGGCTACACGCTGGACAACTTGGACAACATATCGACCAGCATCGATGCGCTTCCTGCGTCTCTGGACTCGGCACTGTACAAGGGCGGTCAGTTCCTATTCGGCGGCGCACTCGGCAATAAGATTCACGCATTCTCAGGTGACCCACTGAATGCGGTCATTGAGACAGGCGAGACAGGGCTTGCCACTGGCAACTTCACAATCGTCACCCGCGTGTATCCATACCATCGTGGCGGGTCAGTCACGGTGCAAATCGGCACCCGCAGTCTGCACTCTGAGTCGGCCACATTCACTGACGCAGTTGCCCCCAACGCTGACGGCTTCGCGCCATTCCGCGCACAGGACAGATACCACCGCGCTAGGATGAACCTGACAGGAAACTGGGAGTTCGCTCAAGGTCTGGACATTGACGCCAGAAAGGTTGGCAGACGATGACCATAGCGCAACGTCAGGCCAACTACCGCATCCTGAACCCAGTCACCGCGACAACGCGGGAAGTGTCAGAGGTGCTGAACAGGACTATTGACGGTGGACTAAACAGCGTTGGGTATGGGACTCTGGGTGCAAGCACAACCGAGACAACCATAACAGACCCACGTTATGGCGTTCAGAGTCTTGTGTTTTTCACTGGCTTTGGCGAGTCTCTGCATCACAGTACCCCATACGTCAAGACAACCAGCACCAACGGCAGTATCGTAGTAGGGCATCAGAACCACGGACATGACATTGACATCGCCTACCTTATTATCGGCTGACGACAGGTTCGGCCACGACTGGGATCGTTGCAAGCGTTACATAGAGGACGCGCTGGAATACGCTGGTGGGTCGCATAGTATTGACGATGTGCGCGATTTTGTGCTTGCTGGGAAAGCCCAGTTTCACCCTTTGCCGATATCGTGTATTATAACCGAGATAGTAGATTATCCGCAGAAGTCAATGTGCCGTATATGGCTCGCTGGCGGAAATCTTGAAGAATTAATGCAAGCCGAGAAATCTATCGCGCACTGGGCAAAGTCAATAGGGTGCGATGGTATGGAAATAGTAGGCCGGAAGGGCTGGTCACGACAACTTAAAGATTACCGCGAGTCTGCGGTTGTGCTGATGAAGGATTTTGAAAATGAGTAAAGGCGGCGGCGAAACAAGAACGGTTCAAAGTGGACTCGCACCAGAGTACGCACAGCCATTTATCGAGTATGGCTTGTCAGAGGCGAAACGCCTGTACGGCGAACAGCCAGCCTACTACCCAGAGCAGACAACAGTCGGCTACAGCCCAGAAACTGAGATGGCACTGCAATCTGCGCGTCAGAAGGCTATCACCGGATCACCATTCATTCAGGCCACGCAGGACGTGGTCATGCAAAACCTGATGGGTACTAACCCGCTACAGTCTGCGGCGTTCCGCCCAGTGGTTGAGCAAATTCAGGGTCAGGCATCCAAGGCCGGACGGTATGGCTCCGGCTACCAGCAAGCGGCAGTTGCACAGGCACTGGCACCTATGGCACTGCAAGCACAACAGGCGGCAATCTCACAGGCACCTGCGGCGCGTCAGTTCGGGTTTGCCGACATCCAGACTCTCGGCGAAGTCGGCGCGGCCAGAGAAACGCAAGCGCAAGCTGACTTGGCGGCTGACATCCAGCGTTTCCAGTTTGAGCAAGCCCAGCCACTTACATCGCTGGCCAACTATATGGCGGCGGTTCAGGGCGGAACCGTTGGTGAACAGCAGGTCACTCCGGTCTATCGTCAGCCTATTGCGTCTGCCCTTGGCGGCGCATTGGGTGGCTTCCAAATGGCGGGTCAGGTAGACCCTAAATATGCGGGTATGGGTGCTGTCGCAGGTGGCCTCGCAGGTCTATTAGGTTAGGGGTAAGAGATGGCAATATTTGATCCATACACTGCACGATTTAACAGGCTTTTCCCTGTCAGTCCGAGAGGCTCGGCAATGAGCCGCACCGACATTCGGACGGACAATATTCTTAGGCAACGCCCACCAGTGACCGCCCCTGCTCTATCCCCGATGATGCAGAGAGTCGCACGTCAGGCCGCAGAGAGCCGCCTAGCAACGCCTCGGAGGCCGTTACCACCAGTTACAGGCCAGACGCCCCCACAACAGCCACAGGAAGCCGACACAGGGCTTATGGGTGCGTTACGCGCACCTTTGATGTCTCCACGCGGTCAGGCCATCTCACAGGCCGCCCTAGCCGGATTAGAGGCTGGCGGTTACACAACTATGCCAACTACACTGGGTCAGGCCATCGGCAAGATGGGTCAGGCGGCGTTGCGGGGTTATGGTGCTGGCACTCAAGCACAGGCGGCGCAACGCAAGGCCACGCTTGATGAGTACAAGATTATGGCTGATATAGCAGAGAAGCAAGCCAAAGCTGGTCAAGCGTTTGGCGGCACAGGCATGACATCTCAGTCTTTTAATGTTCTCCTAAAGATCGGTGAAAAAATTGCTAACGGCACAGCGACAGACCCTGAAAGAAAAAAATATGCACTTGCTTATGGATACTTGTCCAAGCCAAGAGAACAAAAAACTTATGACAAAGACGGCAACGAAACCATAACAACTATGCCAGCACAGGACTTGTCTCAATTCCCCACCCCTGTGAATGGCGAAGTCCCCGCGCTTGACAGCACTACAAAGCCTTCAAAGGTAACAATAGAAAAAAATAAATTTATTAAGTCTATGGACAGTATGGCCTTGAATTTGAATAAATACCGACAGGCTCTAAAAGATTTAACCAGAATTGATATGGTTAGTGGGACAGCCGAGTTTCCAACCGACAATATGGCAAGTGCGTCAGCTATTGCCGAGGGTTTGAGACTAAACCTTAAAGAACTTTACGAACTTGGTGCGCTTGTAGGCGGCGACTTTCAAATCCTTGATAATTTGCTAACAAGCCCTAATTCGGCTAAAGCGGTGAAGATGGGTGGCTCGGCTCTGACTATACAGCTTGACCAACTTGAGGACATACTTTCGCAAAAACTGGGTGAAAAAGACGCCACTCTGTCTGGGACTTTCAGCACACCTATACCTGTGGCTAATAAAGAAGAATATGCAAAGATAAAATCCGGCCAGTATGTTTTGCTTCCTAACGGCACAATTCTTTACAAGAGGAAAAGATAAATGGCTGAGTGGTACGAAGAACTAGATGACGCCGTTGTCGTTGGGGTGGCAAAGGATGTTGAGAAACCAAAAGAATTTGACGTAATCGAGTTTGCCACAGGTCTTGCCCGATCTATGGGTCAGGGCGTCACCTTCGGATTCGCCGATGAGGCAGAGGCATATGCCACCAGCATCCTTGGCGATGAGGGATACAAGCAAGCGCGTGACCGCATTCGCGGTGAATTGTCAGAGTTTCGCAAGGAGTATCCAAAGACGGCATACGGCACAGAGATTGCGGCGTCAGTGGCGATGCCGATGGGCGTGGCCGGACTCGCTGGTCGCGGGGTGGGTGCTGGCGCAAGAGTCCTAAACCCAGAGGCGGCGCAGTTTATAAGTCAGGCCGCACAACAGGCGGCTACTAAACTGCCGAAGGTTATCACAGGCACGACAGCAAAAGCGGCTGGTATGGGTGGCCTGTACGGCGTTGGCGCGGCAGAGGAAGCCGCAGACGCACCCACTGCCGCCGCAACTAGCGCGGCGTTAGGTGCCGGATTGCAGAAGGCACTGCCGCCAGTGGCGAAGGGTGCGGTGGAATTGGCCAAGCGCGGCGTCCCGCTAACTGTCGGTCAGAAGTTTGGCGGCATTGTTGGCGGCATCGAGGAACGTGTCGCCGGACTGCCAGTGGCAGATTTCTTGGTTGGCGGCGCACGGCGCAGGGCTGTCGAGAAGTTTGGCACCGTTGCCTTTAACGAGGCACTGGAGCCAATCGGTGCGAAGATACCTATGAAGCTGACCGGACGCGATGCCTACATTGCGGCGGAAAAGGCAATCAACAAAGCATATGACGATGCGCTAAAGGGCGTGTCAGTACCTGCGCCGCAGAGGCTGATGGACGATGTTGCTTCATTTGTGGGCGACCTTCCAGCCAAGGAAGCGGATCAGTTTGCCAAGATGATTAACAGGGAACTGTCGAGCAGAGTTGATGAGGCTGGCAATCTAAGCGGCGAGGCGTTTAAGCAAGCGCAGAGTGCTATTAGAAAACAAGCCTACACATTCAGCACATCAACAGACGCATATCAAAGGCAGTTAGGCGACGCGCTGAGTGACGCGGCGGAGGAACTGACTGGGGCATTGGCGAAGGCTAACCCAGACAAGGCTGGCAAGCTGTCAAACGTGGACACCGCATTTTCTAGGTTTAAGCCACTGCAAATGGCGGCGGCGCAAAAAACACAGGCCGAGGCCATCACGCCAGCAAAACTGCGTGATATGGTTTACCGCCAGTCAAGACGCTCTCCGGCTGTACTCGCTAGGGGCGAGGGCAGAATGCAGGAGTTGGCCGAGACAGGCGTTGACGTGCTTGGCGCAAAGGTTCCTGAGTCTGGCACGGCTGGCAGAATAGCAACGGCAGGACTGTTGGGCGGCGGCGCGGTGTATGACCCTTTTACCACTGGCCTTGTAGCTGGCGGTTTGGGTGCGGCATACACACGGCCAGCCCAGTTTTTACTTAGCGGCGCAATGGAAGCAGTCCGGCGTGGCGGCAGATCACCTGCGGCGGCTGGCATATTAGGGTCAGAGGCGACTGACAGAATAGTTGACTCATACACCACCCAAAGCGGCGCAATCTATGATATAACAGAAAGCGGCAAGGCAATGCTAAGAGGACAACGCTAATGGCAAAGAACAGTGTGCGCGATTACAGCGCGACCAATTCTTCAAACACCGACATCCAGTCGATTGACATATCGGAAGGCTGTAGCCCTGCTGGGATCAACAACGCCATCCGCGAGGTTATGGCGGACGTGGCTGATGTTGTCTCAGGCACGGTTGGCATCGATGTGCTGAGTCTGGCGGATGACGACAACAGCCACCAGATCAAGTTTCAGGCACCGTCATCGGTCACAACGACAACCACATTCACCCTGCCTGACGGCGATGGGTCGGCTAACCAGACGCTACTGACAAACGGCTCCGGCACACTGTCTTGGGGTGCTGGTGGCGGCGGGTCATTCTTGGGCGATGCTGGCGGTGGCACTGCCGACATTATCCGAGTCCATCAGCAACAGCTTGACACTGATGTCACTGTGGCGACAGGCACTAACGGCCTGTGCGCTGGCACATTGACTGTGGCGTCAGGCGTAACCCTAACAGTCGCTTCCGGCGCAGAATTGGTGATAGCATGAGTACATTACGAGCAGATACCATTCAGAGTACAGGCGGCGGTGCGGCTACACTGACTAAGCAGAGTGCGGCGAAGGCGTGGTGTTTTTTTGACGGAACAGCGGGGACTATTAGCTTTTCAGACAGCTTCAACGGAAGTTCTTTGTCAGATGTGGCGACTGGTCAATATGATATGAATTTTTCGTCAAGTATGTCTAACAACACCTATCCAGCTTCGTTTAGTGGTGCAGACAGAAATGACAATCATGCTACATCTCCTCAAAGTTCATCTTCTTGCAGGATGCTTAATAGAATGGGCATTGATGGACAAACAGCAAGCGACAACGATGACAGTAAGTGTCAGTTTAGCTTACACGGAGACCTAGCATAATGGCAAGCGAACTTAGAGTAAACACATTAAAGGATGCCTCTGGTAACAACAGCATTGCTACTAGCTTTGTGGCGGGTGGTAGTGCGAAGGCGTGGATTAATCAAACTACAAATACAACGATAAATGATAGCCTTAATGTAAGTAGCATAACAGATAACGCGGCAGGAGATTTTAGCTTTGCTTATAGTAATGCATTTGCAAATGCATTTTATAGTCAAGGCGGTCATAGTAGTTCTGGTAGTAATTACTGTAATATTTTAATAAAACACTCTGTTGTCACAACCACAGCTAATCGTATCCGTATAGGTAACGCGGCAGGAACAGCAGGTTCAAGTACCCAACTAACTTTATTTGATTCCTCTAATGTGCCTACAACCGTTTACGGAGACCTCGCATGAGTAAAGCAGCAGAACTAGCCGCACTGATTGGTTCGCAGTCGGCGTTGTCAAACAGGAACCTGATTATCAATGGTGGGTTTCAATGTTGGCAAAGAGCCACCAGCGCAACAACCATAACATCAAATGGATACCACACGACTGATAGATGGAATGTAAATTATGGTAGCACTGGATTAAGCCACACGCAGGAGCAAAGTTCCGATACCCCTACTGGTTTTGGTTATTCATTAAAAGTTACAGCAACAACTCAATATTCATTAGGTGCGGCAGACTCTTACGAGTTAGACCATCGTTTTGAAGGTCAAAACTTACAGCAAATTAAAAAAGGCACAAGCGATGCAGAGTCTGTAACGCTTTCTTTCTGGGTTAAATCAAGTTTAACAGGCACGTTCATTTGTGCCTTTAATGACTTGGATACATCTGGTCAACGGATGGTGTCTGGTTCTTATACGATAAGTTCAGCAAATACTTGGGAATACAAAACAATTACGTTTCCACCAGACACAACTGGTGCGTTTAATAACGACAACGGCCTAAGTGCTAGAATAATATTCTGTCTTGCGGCTGGTTCAAACTATACAAGTGGAACGCTTGCAACATCTTGGGAAGCAAGTGCTGGTGGTGCAAATACCTATGTTGGACAAACAAATTTATTTGGTACATTGAACGCAACGTGGCAGGTTGCAGGTATTCAGATGGAAGTCGGCGAACAGGCCACGCCTTTTGAACATAGGTCTTTTGGCGATGAGTTGGCGGCGTGTCAGAGGTATTATACAGAAAATTCTTCTGCTTCGGCGTATCAAGCATTTATCCCTTCTGGTTTGACTGAAAGGCAGTTTTATACGTTTTTCCCAGTTTCAATGCGGGCTAACCCAACTCTAACAACAACCTTTTCCACTGGGTCAGTTACAAATACTATAATAGGAACAGGCGAAGTTAAATTTGTTAACAGTTCTAGCAATTTTACAATATCTAGCTGGAAAGCGGATGCGGAGTTATAAGTTATGAACGAGATGACAATTACATCAGCACAATATATGGCTTCGGAAAACGCTAATATAGGCATCAAAGCCACCATTGATGGCACTGAAATGTCAGTCCCACTAGACCCAGCCAATCGCCACTACGCGGAAATCATGCGTCAGGTAGCTGCTGGTGATTTGACTATTGCTGACGCTGACTGATGAAGATGGTACAGCAACAGGAACAAACCTTGAAAGTAGCAATGGACTTGGAGTCGCATGAGAAAGAGTGTGCGATGTTCCGTGAGTTGGTACACGGTAAGCTGGACAGTTTAGACAAGCGTATGTGGCGTTTAGAGGCAATGATAATGGGTAGCACTGTAATGGTGGTGGCTATGGTAGTTACAGTATTTATGGGAATGAATTAATATGGCGATGTTCAAAGCATTTAAACCTGAAGCAATGAATAAGATTGCAAAGGCTATGGGCTACTCTGGCGATATGGGGCAGTTCCAAAGCTACATCGAACAAGACCCAGCACGTAAGGCACGTATGGATGGCTTTGTAAAAGCTGCACAGACTATGGCTAAAGGTGGTATGGTACGTAAGATGGCTGAAGGTGGTACACCTACTGATGTACAAAACGTAGCTATTGGTGATGTATCTACTCAACGTATGTATGCGCCAACTGTGCCTGTAGGCGGTGTAACAGAAGCCGCTATGACACCCACAGGTCAAGCACTAGAGGTGCAGCAAGGTACTGGCGCACTTACAGGTGCAGTTGCAGTGCCTACAGCAATGGCACAGACAGCTACAGCTACCCCACAACAAGAAGAACAAGCAAATGTAATGGAAGCCGCTACAGCCGCACCAGCAGTCGATGCAGCTATGAACGCTACACAGGCAGCACAGGCTACAGTAGACCCCCGCGCACAGGTCACAGCGGCCCAGCAAACAGCCACTAGCGTAGGTAATCTATCTGCTGCACAGGGTAATGCCACACTTATTGACAATCCTGTACAACGTCAGATTCAATCAGGTGAACTTATCAATGGTGCTGCTGACGCACAGACTGCTGCTACTTTTACTGAACAGGTACAAGCAGCTACAGCTACACCATCTACACAAGCTACCGTACAGGGTCAGCTTGCTTCTCTAACAGCTAACTTTGATGCCGCTAACCCACCAGCATGGGCAGCAGGTGCTATGCGTAATGCTACAGCACAAATGGCTGCACGTGGTCTAGGTGCTTCATCACTGGCTGGTCAGGCTATTGTACAAGCTACACTAGAGTCTGCATTGCCTATTGCACAGGCTGATGCTGCTACAGTAGCACAGTTTGAGGCACAGAACCTATCTAATCGTCAGCAACGTGCTATGCTTTCTGCACAGCAACGTGCCACATTCATGGGCATGGAGTTTGACCAAGCATTCCAAGCACGTGTGCAGAA
>Ga0181399_1000501_pt1 | contig 14338 bp, 18 predicted proteins | sample 22SPOviralmetaG_FD_130128 | JGI IMG/M metagenome (GOLD analysis project Ga0181399, IMG submission 130128) | Marine viral communities from the oligotrophic San Pedro Time Series (SPOT) site, San Pedro Channel, CA, USA - 22 SPOT_SRF_2011-05-21 | ecosystem: Environmental > Aquatic > Marine > Strait...
AGAAATACCTACACAATTTTTAATTCATAGAACACACGTAGATATTTTTGATTTTGTTTATCCACCTCAGATTCACGCCTGGTATTGTGACGACTTCCTGGCTGCACTTTATCCTAAAAAATTTAGTGTTTGGTTGAAATCATATCCTTTATTGAATGTAGGTGGAAGTCCCCGATATGAACCCAAAGAAGATACTAATCTTTACAAAATGTTATTAAAGAGACACAAGCCTCGCTTATATAGGTTTCTTCAAGATATTGATAAATGAAAGGGCGATTAATTTAGTTAATGAAATTGATGATTTCCTTTTGAAACCGCTTCTAGCGTATCCGAATGTGACAAAAGGAACTTTACGTCCAGTTTTATTTATATAAAATGATATCCACCTATGACCTGTTTTATTACATTCTCTCAATTTCAAATCAAATCCTGAATTACATTTATGACACAATACCTGCCTGAAAAATCCTGTCGAATGGTCGTGATCCATACAGCGTTTTTGTGAATGGTTTTCTTTATTAAATTTAACATTACATAAATTACAATTATCTATACTCATTACAAATGAGTAAATCTCCTTGTATGTCTCGCCTTCCCTACAAATTAATCCATACTTTTTCCAGCTATTTAACATCATTTTCTGATGTGGTGAATCATAAATTTTCTTTGTCATATTACAATTATTTATGCGAATTAAATTTAAAATCAAATTTAAAATCAAATTTTAAAAATATCAAGGATATTATAATGAGTTCCAAAAAAAAGAAAGCACCTATTCAAAGACCTATTGATGGAATTAGAGAGATCATTGAGGATCAGACTTTACAAATTTCGGATTTAACTCAGATCTTAAAAAAACAAAATGAAGAAATTAGATCTCTGAAAGCCTGGCGCAGAGCTAGGGAAAGTTTAGAAGAGGAGGAGAGATTAGAAAAAGAAAAGGCAGATACTTCTTCCTGGTTTTTCGCGAGCAGGAGTTCAGAATGATGCGTTTCGTTTGAGAAAATAAAATATATTAAGTTTTTATAAATAATGCTCAAAGGTAAAGTTTACAAATTATCTGCTCCAAATTGCGATAAAATTTATATTGGATCTACATATTCTAAATACGCTTCGGTAAGACTTGCTCACCACAGGCAGTATCATAGAAATAAGTGGAAGGATTATATGGGTCTGTTTGATAATGGTGATCCCGAGATGCAAATTTTAGCTGAGATTGAATTAAATAATAAAGATGAAGCTTGGAAACTCAGGAAACTAGAAGATGAGTTTGTAAATAAATATGATAATTGTATGAATATTAGAAGATCTTATTTAAATGCAGAGGAAAAAATCAAAATGCTGAATGAAAACATAAAAAAATATCATAAATCTCCACTAGGTCAATTAGCTTTGAGAAAGGGTGTGTTGAACGGGAAGTTAAGGAAAATTGAAAATAATTCATATAAGAAGGTTATTCATCCTTCGACTGTGAAACAGATTAAGAATGAATTAAAATTTATTAATGACCAACAAGAATTACTTAGACAAAGTCTTATTTAATTTTAAATTTACATCAAGCCCCACGATAATAAATGCCTGAATAATTTAATTCATGATCATCAAATTCTTCTTTCATACATTCCCAGAACTCCCTTTCATCATAATAATCTTTTAATTTATCTACTAAATATTGATTTATATCTCTTATAATCTTTTCAGAATTTTGTGATTTTCTAAAACATTCACTATTTCTTTGTTGATCTTCAAGAAGTATTCTTTCCTTTTCAAATAAAGAATCAACACGTTTTTCATAATTATCATACCATCTTTTTAATTTATGAAGCATAGCATATGATACATAACTTATATTATTTGAAACCTTTTCTTTCTTGAGGCTAAATCGCCAGTTTCTTGAATTACTCTTCTTTTCGGGTAATAGTTTCTCCATCAAATCTACTATTTCATCTACATTATCGTGAATATATTCATCATTAATTTTACCGATTAGTTTATTCATTTTAATTATAATTATAAGAAATATATTCTTTAAACGTTTTTAATAAAAACGCTTTTGAAAACGTTTTGTAATTTAGAGAAAATAATTTGAGAAATGAATTTATAGACAATAAAAAATCTAAATGTTTTCATAAATGTTTCTAAAAAAAACGCTTCTCTAATTCATATAATTTGTATAATATTCCCAGGCTTCTTGAACTTCTCGAAATTCATCTTCACTATCCTCACCAGTTTTATCGGGATGTGTTTCCCTTACCGCTTTGCGATATGCTTTTTTCATATCTTCTTGAGAAGCTGATTTTTTCAAACCGAATACAGAATGGGGATAATCTTTATCTAAATCTTCATATTCATAATCAAAATCTAAAGGTGGACGATCATCAAAAAAAGGATCAAACCTCCTCCAGAAATTTCTAAATTCTCTTTCTTGATTTCCCCTCATCTTTTCTTCAAATTCTCGCTTTTGCTTTTCAATCCTTTCATTTAATAAATTTTGATATTCAACATAAGATTCATCTAAAGGCTTATTTATTCCTCCATGCGGAGATTGATATAATGGATAAGCGATATTTTCTCTGTATTCACAAGACATACTAAATAATGAGTATATAATATAATTTATCTTTGAACGGATTTTTTAGCTGAAAAATCGAATACATCTTTTTCTTTGACTTCTTTATCTTTTTTGATGCCAGCCTCTACATCAATATAATTTTTTGTCATAGGCATCGCACACGATTTTTTAGCGAATGCTGTATTGGGTGTGGGATCTTTAATCTTCTTCGAGTTGCTTTTCTTCGAGTTGCTTTGCTTGGGCATTTTATTATTTATTAGATTTAATTTTTTTGATTACTCATAATATAAATATGTCTTTATTAATTACTTCATCGAGCGAAGGGGCAGGTCAAACCAATCAAATTGGAATATCTGTTCCATACCAGTTCAGAAATAATTTAAAAAATCCTTTGATTATTGAACCTCTTTCTGAAATTGCTGTTGAGAGTGTTAAGCTTAATCGAATGCCTCAGATTGATTACGAGGGTAGTATGGTTGCTAATCTTTGGTTCGGTGAAAGATTAGCACAAGATGGCGATTTAGAAAATTCATTATCTTATTTTATTCCTTGTGAAAATACTATTGATCAGGGAGTATCTCCATTAGATTTTACTGAAAAATTTAAGAAAATATTACAAGAAAATTATTCATGTCACCCTGAAATTGATTCACAAAATATTGATGTTAATTTAGTCCTTGATGGTGCTGGTGGATTAACGGGATTTCAGTTTCTGATACCTGTATTAGGTGGTGTTCCTGCTGCTTCTACTATTCCTCCAGCCGCCACCAGGACACAGGAAGATACTGAGCTCAGTGATCCTGAGGGAGAATTAGGCTGGAATGGAACTACTCTTGAAGCCGATCTGGATATCGGTGGGGACGAAGACGCGGGTGTTTTAGGACAACTACAACCAATTAATGATCAAGGTGGTCCCTTATCATTAAATAACGGTTCATTAACTTATGGGAATAGGCAGGCGACAGGTGGATATACTCTTGGATGTTCCCGACCTCTATGTGTGAAGCAGTCGGGACCAGATGAACTACAATTATTTAGTCAAGACACCGGTCCTTTATTCGGTGCGGAGGGGTTTGATGTGAACGGTATTGGCCCACACGATATGGGTTATATGGATTATTGTGCTCAGGATAATGGAGATGGTTTTGTAAGATTATATCATTCTGTATGTGATGGAGTAGGCATCGGGAGCGGGCCAAGAACTAAAATGCAAGAGATTAAATATTATGAAAATACCGATTCGGAATTCACAAAAAAGAATACTGATAATAGTTCTTTTGCTACGGGAACACCTCAACTGTCTTCAAAGGTTCCCGAGATTACATTCAGAGCTAACGGTGAAAGCATGGAGATATTATTCGGTGCTTCAATCGCAGCCAAGGCAGTCACAGTGAATGCTTCTACTAAATCTCAAATTCCAAAACCTATAGGGCAAACTGCTTGGAAAATGTATCCTACTGTTTATCTTTGGACTAATCTTGATACTGTAGATATTACAAGATATGAATGTAGAACAGGAACAACTATTTATAATAATCAACCTGAAAATTCTTGGGTGACAAGATGTACTATTCCTACATTTTTAGGGAATGGAACAGCTCTTGATCACCGGAACTTAACCTCGGCTGCGACTGTCACACCGACCCCTCCTTGGAATAATGCCTTAAGCTGGCCGAATTCAGTTGATTTCCGACCTGCTTATCAGATATTAGATGCGGCATCAAAAAATACATCCGCTTTAACGGGATTAAGAACTCGTAAAGTAATTAGTGCTTCCAATATTGATAATTATGAAACTATTATTATCGCAGGTCCTTCGGAAAGATATATGCCAAGGCGTATCCAAGAGTGGCAACCGAATTCGATGGAGGCCTTAGGTTTCAGCCCATTCGCTATAAATCCACTCAATACCCAAGTGACAGCATTCGGGTGTTCATTTGCATCTCCTACACGACCTTCTATGATGTCTCAACATTCTACATTTGTAAGGGTTCCAACACTCACACACGAAACATATAATTTTGGTACGGGTAATCCTTCAAAGATATTATATCAGGTTCCCCGTTTCGATAATGCTGGCACAGAAACAGGAGCCTTATATTTTCAAAATCCAGATAAAACATTCATTGATTTAAATAATACTACAGAATTAAGGGTTACTGACCTTGATGTTCATATGGTAAGGAAGGATGAAAGATTTGCGAAGGATTTAACTGGTAGCACAGAAGTGGTATTTCATGTAAGAAAGAAACAAAAATTATAGAATTATAAATTTCTATCTTTTAATTATCTTTTATTTTTTTATTGTTTATTCATAATATAATGAGTAATGTTTTACCGATCATCGAAATGCCGAAAAAAGAACCTGCTAGCGAAGCAGCCGAACCTTTAATCCCTGATAATAAACTGCCTGAAAATGTTTCGGGAATGGATTTGATGGAGGCTGTCGTAGCTGAATGCGAAGATAAACATGATGATATCATTACTGTTGATGAAAGGGAAATACCCGAAGAAGATGAAGTATTTAGTGAACGCCTGGCTCCTAAGGTTGCTCCGACTGCTATGCTTGCGGTTTTAGAAGAAGAAGAAGAACATTCAAATGAATTCGCCCCTAAGAAGGGTAAGCGTAAATATGTAAGGAAAGCACCTATGTCTGATAAACAGAAAGAACACCTTGCAAAGATCCGGCAAATTGCTCAGGATAAGCGTAAATTAGAAAGGGAAAGAAAGGCCAAGGAAAAGGAAGATAAACTTGTTGAAAAAGCGGAACAAAAAATATTACAAAAAAAACAAAAAGAAGAAGAAGTAGCTAAACCTAAACCCGAACCAATAGTTCCTAAAGTGAATAATGGATTTACAAAAGAAGATTTAGATAGTGCTGTTTTATCGGCAATATCCCAATATGATAGATTGAGAAAACAGCAGAAAAAAGAAAAACGTGAATATGAATTAAAGAAAACTGAAGAAGAAAAAATGAGAGCAACCTTAGCAAGAGCCATTCAACCTCAGGCAAGAACTGCCCCTGATCCTTGGCGCAATCTGTTCGCTTAAAATTAATTAAAAAAATATTTACAATTAATAACAGATGACTAAACAACTTGAAAGATTAAATTTTAAACGACCTTACAGTCTTAGACCTGTGGCCAATACAGGTCATAGACATATTTGTAAACGCAGAGGTTATAATCAATATTCAGTAAAAATGCCTGAAAAAAAGGGAAAGGCATTCAAAAATATTAAATCGGCATTGTGTTATAAATTCATAATGTTATTAAAAATTAAATCTAATATTAAATAAATGGATACAAAACCAAAGGTGAGCGGTGCAAAAGTACCACAGATATTCCCTGTCAAAGATCCACCACGTGAAAAACCTCGAAAAGTGGTTCATCCAAATCTACCCGAGCTTCCCTGTATAATGACGTTAGTTATGCCCACGAAATCTGGAAAATCTACGATATTGAGTAACCTCCTTCTAAGGGATGAATTTTATAAAGGGGCAATGGATAACGTGACGATAATGAGTAATACAATCGATCAAGATGTCACCTCACGCTTCCTTAGAAAGGCCTGTGATTGTTATACTGGTTATGATGATAATGTTCTTGCTGGAATAATTGAACAGCAGAAGCAATTCGATGATGAAGATCGCCCCTTCATAGGAATGGTTTTTGATGATATCCTCGGTTCAGTAAAAAGAAATTCATATCTAAATCATTTAGTTACACGCAGTCGTCATTATGGAGTAGGATTACTCGCGATAAGTGTTCAGTCCTTTAAAGCAGTCGGGCCGACTATTAGGAACAATACCAATGCATTCATTTGTGGAAATTTACAAAATATGTCAGAACTCGACAAGATCTCACAGGAATTTTCAGGTATGTTCGGTGGCGATGATAATTTCAGAAAAATATATCGAAAGGCAACAGAGCAACGTTATGATTTTTTATATCTTGATTTACAGAGTAATCCTGCACGAGCCTTCAGGTGTTTCGAAACACAGATAGCCGAAGGTGATCGATTAATGTTTGGCGATACGCCAGCAGATAATATCCCAGCTAATCCAACCGAGGAAGAGGTAATGCCTGCTTAATTAAACCATATAGAAGCATTATTATCATAAAAATAAGGATTAGGTGAAGTTATATAAAATTTCTTCTTTTCATTGTATATGAGCATTAAATCGTGAACACTATCCTTAGGGACATGATTTCTAAGCATCGCGTGTCCTGTAGTTTGGAAAACTAATCTACCGACCCAAGTTTCATATATTTTTATATTTTGTTTTTCAACAGTTCTATTCTCAATATCTTCCGATATTTTGATGAATAGATTATTATTAGGGGCAGATCCCATCACAGCATTATAAGGTTTCTTATCTTTATCATCGGTCCAAGATGTAAACACTTGTAAATTATCAGATAATGATTCTAAATTTTGTATGGGATATACATCGCAGTCAACATACCATCCTCCAAATTTATGTAAAATTAAATATCTGATAAAATCACATCTTTGAATATCATATCTAAATTCTGTCCACAGCCAAATGTATTGGGGATAATTTTCACATAATAATTCTTCACAATCTTTTAAGTCCCACATCTTATATTCATAATTATATTCATCACAATATCTTTTAGTTTCATCTACGCTTTGCCTGAATGCTTCTATTTCATTTAACTGTTTACCTTTAAAAGGCCAAAATATTTGATGAATTCTTTTAGGGATCATTATAAATTTGATTTAAAAAAAAATTCATTAATAAACTTGTAATGGAAATTTTAAATAATCCTCAAAGATATTGTGAAAATTGTACTTGTCAAAATTGTATTGATCAGCAGTCTGTAGAAATAGAAGGCTATGAAAATTATAGAATATTTAGAGATGGAAGAGTATTCAGTAAAAAATCAAATAAATATTTTAAAACTCTTACAGAAGCCCTTGTATATAAATTTATTCAAGTAATGAAACGCTTACCGCACAAATGAGTATGATATATATCGTGATGAAAGTAGCACCCGAAATCCGCCCAATATCTTTCTTTTTCATCTTCATATCCTTCTTTCCATCTTGATTTATTCATAGCTGTATTGTAAATAAATTCAATAAACCTCTTTTCCATTTTATTTTTTTTAGGTTTAGTTTCACATATTTTCAACATATTCTTCCGATCACATATAAATACTCTTTCACTAAAACCGTGGCTTTTGATGAATGGTAATGGATATGTATCATCAAAGGGTTCATACCAATGAGTACCTTCGGGTCCAATATATTTATGTGGAAAACATAAGATCTTAAGATCTTTAACATAGTTCATTTGAATTTCAATTTGTTTCAAATCCATTTGATGACAGCAGACATCGTCCTGAACCACGAATAATCTTTCAGCTTCAGATATTCTACATATTTGTTCAATCATGTCTCTAAAATAAATATTTTCCCTAAATGCTATCACACAAAAATCGGGATATTTTTTAGCGATAAAATTTTTATAAGCATCATATTCATCTTTAAGTAATCCTTCCTTTGAATGTCCATCGAATAAGATAAATTTATTATTGAATTCATAATCTGGTAGCGATGCTATAGATTTATCAATCATAGTATGATCTTTTATGATAGCTCCAGCGATAACTAAATCCATATTTATAAAAATATCAGAAAATAATTAAAATAATAATACTTAATATAAATATGGCTGGTATGTATGGATACGAATCTTCGATAAGTGAAGGGTCTGCTTTTAATGCTCGCACCACTAATTATAATGAAGCAGTTCAGGCTCACAATCAAATATTAACAGATCAATATAATGCGAAAGTAAAAGCACAGCCCGGGAAATTAGCAACAGATAAAACAAAAAAAGAAGAAGATGAAGCCTTTTATGGATTAAGTGATGGTAAAGGTGTATTAGGTTCAACGATAGGTTTAGTTTCAGCAGCTAATGAAATTTCAGATAAAGGTGGACTTATGGCATATGCTGCCGATTCTACTACAAGTCGCCTAAATACAATTGGTAAAACTGCTAGTCGTTTAGGTGAAATGACTACAAAAAAGGCTCAAGCGGCACTCAAGCCATCGGAAGTAGACGCCGATGGAAAGGTAGCAGCAGGCGCAGAAGAAGCAGCGGATGATGCGGGTAAAGCCGCAGCGGAAGCCGGGGCAGTAGGGGCAGCGGATGATGCGACTAAAGCCGCAGCGAAAGCAGCATCAGTAGAAATTGAGAGTTCAGGTCTCGGCACAAGTATTTTAAAACAAGGTTTAAAGAAGGTCGCTGGGGGTGCTGTATCTGAAGCAGGATTAAGTGTAGCATCTGAAATAGGTGGAAAAGTAGCAGGTGATTTCGGTGGTATTGTAGATATCGGTGAAGGCATTGATAATCTCGCAGAGGGTAAAAAATTCTTCGCTGGAGATGATAAAACAGCAGAGATAGGGGATACTCTTACATCTGTAGGGGCGGTGGCTGATGTTGTAGGAACAGTATTCCCACCGGCTGAATTAATCGGAGGTGCTTTAGGTGCTGTTGGTGGTATTTTTGATGCTTATGATTCTATCAAAAATGATTTAGACAAGAAGAAAAGTGATGGAACAACTATCCCACCACCTGTTATAAAACCTACTAAAGTAACGCCTGCCTTTTCGGCAATGGGTCTTGTTGCTTCTGCCCCTATTTCAGCGAAAGCACAAATCGTAGGAGGCTGATTAATTTTATTATTTAATGATTTAATTTTTTTTGATTACTCATAATATAAATATGTCTCAATTTTTTAAATCTGCTGATAAGATCCAGGTTGGTCAAACTGAAGTTGCTGTCCCGAGTGAAAATGGTCTTGATTATCGTCCCGGCGGTAAAATTGATCTTTTCATTCCCCCGACAAGTAAATTTATTGATTTATCTCAAACCAAACTTAAGATGAATGTATCTCTTGCTATTCCTACTGTTGATGCTTCCAATGGTGCTACTCGTCTTCAATTAGATGCTCAGACTGGCTTACATTCTTTAATCAGATCTATTAGAATTTTCTCAGGTCGTAAAACCGCATTACTTGAGGAAATCGAAGGTTATGATATTCTAACTGCTCTTCGATTTGATTATGAAAGTAATGAAAATTTACGTGCTAAACGTGGCCTCACTGAAGGTTCGACTACCTATGATCCAGCATGTCGTGGAACCCTCGGTTCACTAAAATCTCAGCAAGGTAATTGTGTTTCAAATCCATATTTCAAGGACACTTCCACAAATCCGACCCTTAGTACAAGTTTCACAAAGAGCACTGATTATGATTTTAACGTATGTCAGGGTGTTCTTCATTTAAACACGGGTCTCTTTAGAAACGAGGCTGTGTTCCCGGCTATGCTAACGGATGGTTTATTTATTGAAATTTTACTTCAGGATTCACGTAGAGTTTTCCGCCAGTTAGATAGTGTTAATCGTAATCGCCATTTATCTCTCAATCCTGTGTTTCACAGCACTAATGGCTCTGATAATGGTTCCAGAACAAGTGGTTCTTGGCAGAATGGTTCTAATCTCGGTGCTGGTAAGGCTTTCTTTATTACTCGTGATAATAATCAGACATCTACGCGAACATGTCCCTTCGTTGTCGGTGAAAAGATTACATTTGTTCCCGGACAAGATGGGTATTTAAGTGCTTCAGTTAATGCTTCGATCGGGACGATATCACAGATAGAGCAGGTTACTGGGGTCGCCGTGGGAACCAGTAAAACTAAAATTACTCTTGAAGCAAATGTATCAAATACAATGGGATTAACGCTTCCACCAGATCCAGCCAGCGGTCTCGACTATCACGTTGTTTCTGCTAATCTTGAAGATAATGCGAGCATTACATCTTATGATCCAACGTATACAATTTCAAATGTTGAGATGATTGTAAAACAGATTCAAGTTCCTGATGGATATGAAGCTTCGATGATGGCCATGATGAAGGAGGGTGGTACAATTAATTATGATTATAGATCTTTCACTAATTACAGGGCCTCTCAATTAGCCACAGATAATGTAGCAAATATTCGTCTCCCGCTTATTGAAAGCAGAGCAACTGCAATTCTGTGTGTTCCTACAGATGCTACAAATTATCCTGCTATTAAACAAATATCTTGTTCGGGAACTTATGTTGAATATTCGGATAGTAAAGATTTCAGGCAGCATTCCGCGCGTAGTGGTCTCGTAGGTATATGCGACCAGCTACAAAATTATCAGTTCATATATGATGGAAAGATTAATCCTTCAAGGCCGGTTGATACTTCTAAAATTGCAAACCAAAAATCTATCAGTCAGCAGTGGTGTGTGGAAGCAGAAAAAGCCCTCGCAATGAGCGATATTGAACCCTTATCCTTTATGCCTTTCCGTTCCAACTTCTTCATCGGTCGTGCTTTAACCCTCGGCAGAAATGCGGTATATGATGCCCGTGGAAAAGATTTCAATCTTCAATTAGAATATACGGGACCAGGCACCGCTTTTATACAGTCAAAGTCAAAATTATGGAACAATTATGTAAGCCACCTGCGTCGCTTAGAAATTAAGAATGGTGGATTAACGGTAATGCGTTAATCGAAAGATAGAAATCATTAAATTTTAATTTATTATCATTATTTTTTTTAACAGTTCATATTATAAAAAATGAGCAGTTCGAATATTAATACCGAAATCGTGCCGAGCAACGTTACTTCCACTGGTACTGTATCTTTTAGAGACGGTAACCCAGTTATACAATTTATCATAGGTGAACAGGATCGCCTGCTTTCAGGCCAATCTATTAGGTTTCAGGGTAAATTCAGAGCATTATTATCTTCTGGGTCGTCTTCATCCAGCGATGTATCCAATTTAGCTATGAGTGAAAAATTAGGTGTATATTCTACGATTGATACACTCACTATTAAATCTCAAAGAACGGGACAGACTATTGAGAGTATTCGCCATTACAATCGTTTCTTAGCATCTTATCTACCTGTCACTACATCCAAAGAAGATGGGATGGGTCATTTATATGAATCTGCTTTAATTATGCCTAATTATGATTGTCAGCAGCAATCGGTTGTAAACATTCCATCATCTTCAACGACCCAAAATCATTTCTGCATGACGCTCCCCTGTGGATTATTTAATGGTGGTGAACCTATTCCTCTTATGCCCGAGGCTGTCGGTGGTCTCATAGTAGAACTTCACCTGGCACCTGATACTCAGGTTTTCCATACTTCGGGAGATACTGATAGTGCTTCATACACAGATAGTTTCTATGAATTCAGCGATGTTTCGCTTGTAGCTGAATTAATGGAATTAGATGCCCAATCTACTCAGGCCCTTAAGGCTCGCTCATCCGGCACCTATGAATATAACAGTATTTCTTCTTACTATCAAACTATTAATTCTGGAAATGGTATTATAAATTTCCAGCTTGGTTTAAGTCGGGTCATGGGTGTTTTCGCAAATATAGTTCCTTCGGCACACATTAATAATACTAAGTTTGATGGTTTAGCCACGCTGTTTCCAACTAATAGTGATGGTTCGAGTGCTGATATTACTGAATTATTTTTCACACGGAATGGTACTAAATTCCCAATTGATTTCAATATTAATCCTCTTCAGCGTGATGATAGGGGTATTACTACAGTATCTCCTGAAGTCGTAGAACATTTTATGAATGCTATTGAAAAATTCAATGATATTGGAAGAACGCAGCTAAATCCTCAGAATGTTAGATTAGCTGATAGTGCTCGCTTTGATAAGGATTTCGCATTTGGTGGATGTGGTTTCGGGATCGGTGTTTCTTTTGATAATATTTCGGATCAAGGTGTCGATTTCAGTAACGTGAACTTTGGAATCAATATGAGTTTAGAGATGACTACTGATTTCCCTCAGTCGTTCTTCGTCTTCGCTCACGCTAAAAATACTCTTGTTTACGGCCCTCAGGGCATTCAGGTTATGAATTAATAAAAAAATAAATATGTTTTCCATTTATATACAGGGTACTTCGGCAATGAATTGTTTTGATGAAAAAGGTAAATATGTTCCCTATGATAGAATTGAAGTCCAGGAGCAACATGACGCAAATAATTATATAACTCCAGATGATAAAGTTTTAGAGATAGGAGCAAGATACGGTGGCGTATCAATTACAATCAATAAAATTTTAAAAAATAAAAAAGATCACGTTGCTGTAGAACCTGAATCTAAAATTTGGCCTGCTCTTGAAGCAAATAGAGACAGGCATTATTGTGAATTTCAAATATGTAAGGGTGCAATCAGCGATAAACCTCTTAAAATAAATGATGGTGGATATGAAGGGTTCGGCAATTACACGACACATTCAAAGGATGGTGATATTCCATTATTCAAGATTAGTGATTTCAAAATTGATTTTAATGTTTTAGTAGTTGATTGTGAAGGAGCATTTGAAACATTTTATGATGAAAATAAAGATTTCTTTCCGAAACTAAGATTAATCTTATATGAAAGAGATCGTAAAGAAGCCTGTGATTATGATTATTTAGAAAAACAATTCATTAAATTAGGTTTCAAAAAGATTAATCATCCTGATTCAGAACATATTGCGATGCTAAGGGAATAAGTTTATTTCTGAAAAAAATTAAATAATTCATATAATAAAATGAGTTTAGGTCGTCCTTCACAATTAAATCAAGATGATAAATGTTTAGAATATTTTAATCATAAAAAGCATGGATTTTTTGTAGATATCGGGGCCCATGATGGCATTGATCTTTCAAACACTTACAAATTAGAAAAAGATTATGAATGGAAAGGGATATGTGTGGAACCTTTAATAAAACCTTTTACCGAATGTAAAAAAAATCGACCGAATAGTATTTGTGTTAATAAATGTATTTATAATAAAAATGGTTCAGTTCCATTTGAAGAAAAACCAGAAAAAACAGGATCTTGGGATATGATTTCAGGTATATGTGAAGAAAATGATAAAACCTGTGATAAAGAATGTATTACATTCACAAAATTATTAGAAGATAATAATGCTCCTTCATGTATGGATTTTTTAAGTATTGATACTGAAGGCTCTGAATTTGAAATTTTAAAATCTTTAGATCATAATAAATTTAAGTTTCGTTACATTACGTGCGAACATAATCATAAACCCTTAAGAAACGATATAAAAAATTATCTCGAAAATAATGGTTATTTATTTCATGAAGAAAATCAATGGGATGATGTATTTATACTCCCTTAACGAAGTTTACCTTTGGTTTAACATAGTTTAGGTTCCCTTTAAAAAAGTTTTTTTAATTTTATTTTTTTTAAAAGTCATATTATAAAAATATGGAAGGAAGTTCTGATGATGCTGATATCCCCGAAACTATGGTCGTTCGCGAGCCAGTCGCCCCGAATGTTCCCGATCTCTTACGTGTATCCCCTATGGATACTACAACCGCCACAGATGTAGAAACTTCAATTCTTGATCCTGTCGTTTCTTCAGATAGTTTTTGCCGATTTGTTTTCTTAAATAAAGGTATATTACACAGTCATTCTAAGATTACTCTGGCGGCTACTGCCCTCGCAGATCCCACAGGGAGACGTTACTACCCTACGAATATTGGAATTCAGAGTTTAATCTCTCGATGTGCCCTTAAGGTTGGAACCAAAACCCTTCAGGAAATTGATGGTTACAATTATTTATCGGCATACAAAGATATGTTTGTTAACAACGAGCACCAGTTAGAGCGTGAACAGGTTCAGTCGGGTAAATGTATTTCTCATCAATTCAGATATTC